>CEQE01128331.1_pt1 | contig 11477 bp, 6 predicted proteins | sample 356201 | NCBI WGS metagenome assembly CEQE01 (sample SAMEA2619970, study PRJEB7988) | marine metagenome | biome: marine biome (ENVO:00000447); feature: mesopelagic zone (ENVO:00000213) & marine oxygen minimum zone (ENVO:01000065); material: "saline water (ENVO:00002010), including plankton...
AGGATTCAGCGCTAGCAGAGATTGACCTCGAAGAGGTGAGTGACGAACCCGTCGAAGAGGATTCAGCACTAGCAAAGATTGACCTCGAAAAAGCGAGTGACGAACCCGTCGAAGAGGATTCAGCGCTAGCAGGAATTGATCTCGAAGAAGTGAGTGAAGAGGAGACCGCCGTAACGGAAGCAGCCACAGGTCCTGTCGATGTAGAAGAGGCGGCGAAGCCTGAGTTGGATCCCGAATTGGTCGAGATCTTCCGAGAGGAAGCTGCCGCCCATGTATTGACGCTCGAGGCCTTCATCGAACAGGCGCAAGCAGGCCCGTTGACCGTATCGGAGCAAGTGCTCGCATCGCTGCATACGCTCAAAGGCAGCGCCGCGATGGCCCAGATCGATAGCGTGGCACAGGTAGCCAACCCCTTGGACAATTTGGGGAATCAGCTCTACAGACGACACATACAGGTCACAAGCGGCCTACTCGACCTGCTGCGAGAGGGCACGGGTTTGATTGTCACGGCACTCGGAAACATCGATCTCTATGCAGGCAATCTGGTAGAGGGAACTGATCACTTCCTGCAACGTCTGGCCAATATTCAAAGTGAAGTTATTACGGAGATCGATCGTGATAGCAGAGACGGCCACGCTGAAGTCACCCCATTCAGCTTTGATGGAATCGATCTGCTGCTTGATGCCACCGAGTTCCTGACTCGATGGGAGGAAAAGGAAATAAGTTCGCTGCAAGCAGAGCTAGAGCATCTTGATGATATGGCCAAGCAATCCGGGCCGATGGAGCTGCAGGGGTTGGTACAAGGACTGCTAACAGCCTATTCGCATATCGGAACCTCAACCGCTCCGACAGACGCTATCCTCGCGGCGCTGCAGGGCGCCCATGAAGCAATCGTCGATCTGCTCGATCAGATGGCAGCCAATCAGGAGCTCACCCTGGATGAATCGGTGCTTGCGCATCTGACCGGCCTGGTAGAAGACGCCGGAGTGACGACGACTCCTGCAACGGGGGAGGCCGAAGAGATTGACGCCGGCAAACAGTTCGCGCTGGATGCAAGGGATCACCTGAACAATATGGCCGTGGCGATTCAGAAATGGAAGGAGGACATCAACAACCTGAAGGAGTTGGAGCAGCTCAATGGCCACGTAAATCTGATAAGAAATGCTGCAGAAATTGCCGGCGTAGCGGAATTCGTGGCGATGTGTGAGCCCATCATGCAGCTGTGTGAGCGGATTACCTCGGGCAATCTTCTTGGGACCGAATCAGACGTACGCTTATTTGAAGAATGCAGAAACCGGTTTGCAGACCTCCTCAACGAAATAAAGGAAGGCCGTGAGATTGAACCAGCTAACGACCTCATCGGCCAGATTGCGGACAGGATGCACGTTACACCGGACCTCGGAACCGATGCGCCGCCATCGGAAACACCGCAAGAGCCGGACGAACCGGAAGATGAGGTCGATGAAGAGATCCTGTCAATCTTCATTGAGGAAGTGGATGAACTGCTGGAAAGCATCGATCTCAGTATTCACGATTGGAGCAGCAACACGAATGAATCTGTGCACCTCGAGAATCTGCTCCGGCATCTGCACACGATCAAGGGTGGCTCCAGGATGGCCGGCCTCAATAGTCTGGGTGAATACAGTCATCGACTCGAGACGTTCTTGATCGATATCCAGAAGACGTCAGCACCCGTAGACGACCAGTTTTTCGTGGATTTGAACAGACGTCAGGATGAAATCGTGCGTCGGGTAGATATATACCGACGCTTGGCAGCGGGAGAGGTAGCTGCCTCAGATCTGCGTGCGCTGATCAAATCCGTGCAATCGCCGCCGGCAGAGGCGCCCCCAGATGCAATGCAACCTGAAGCTGCTGCACAACCTGAAGCTGCCGCACAACCTGAGGCCGCCGCACAACCTGAACCTGCTGCGCCATCCAAGCCAGCTGTAGCAATCCAACCGGAAGAAGTTGAAGATGAAGTTGATGAAGACGTGCTGCCGATATTTCTTGAGGAGGCTGACGAACTGTTGGAAAGCATCGATGAGAGCATTCATGAATGGAGCAGCAATCGTAATACACCTACCCACCTTGAAAATCTGTTAAGGCAGTTACACACCGTTAAGGGTGGCTCCAGAATGGCTGGCCTCAATAGTCTGGGCGAATACAGCCACAAACTTGAGACGTTCCTGATCGACATTCAGAAGAACGCGACGCCGGTGGACGATGCATTTTTCACGGACCTGAATAGACGCCAGGACGAAGTTGTGCGTCGCGTTGAGATTTACAGACGCTTAGCGGCTGGAGAAATTGCGGTTGAAGATCTGGCGGCACTGGTCAGATCTGTGCAGGTTCCCGAAACTGAAATTGCCGATGCGGGAGCGGCTGACGCTGCAAGCCCCGTTTCGCAGCAGTCTGAGCCCCAGGCACCCGACGACACGGCTGAGGCGGCCCAGGGGCCCGCTCCCGAGGAGGCCCCGAAGGCGGCATCACCGGAGGCCGAAGCCTCATCTCGGGACGCCGCACCGTCCGAACCATCTACCACATCTGCTCCGCAAGAGATGATAAGGGTTGCGGCAGACCTGCTGGAAGATTTGATCAGCCTGGCCACCGAGTCCAGCATTACACGCGGCAGGATAGAACAGCAGATAAGTAACTTTGCAGAATCGTTAGACGAAATGGATATGACCGTCAGACGCGTGCGGGATCAGGTTCGCCGTCTTGAGATAGAAACTGAGTCGCGAGAGTCGGTCTTGCGTGGGCGCCAAGATGAGGGAGGGGAAGAGGAAGCGGAGGAAGAGAAGGACACTGCCTTCGATGAGTTGGAGATGGATCGCTACACGGTGTTGCAGGAGATTTCCAGATCTCTGCTGGAAGGGATCTCTGACATGCTGGATCTGAAGGATACGCTGGTGGATACCAGCCGTGATGCCGAAACTCTGCTTCTGCAACAGACAAGGGTGGGGAACGACCTGCAGGAGGGCCTCACCAGAACCAGAATGGTACCGTTTTCGAGACTGCTGCCCAGACTGCGCCGCATTACTCGTCAGATCAGCACTGAAGTGGGCAAGAAGGTCAAGTTCGATGCTTATAACATCGAGGGTGAACTGGACCGGAATGTATTGGAGAGAATTGTTGCTCCACTGGAACACATGCTCAGAAACGCGGTAGACCACGGCATCGAAGCGGTCGACAAGCGCAAGGCTGCCAATAAACCGGAAGTGGGTCGAATCAGCCTCAGACTTTCCAGAGAGGGCGGTAATGTCGTAATACAGATCAGCGACGATGGCGGTGGCATCGACGTCCGACAGATCAAGACCAAGGCGATCGAACGAGGTCTGATGTCGGAAGATTCCGATCTGTCTGATCAGGAAATTCTGCAATTCATAATGAAGGCAGGGTTCAGCACGGCGAAGAGTCTCACCCAAATCTCCGGCCGTGGAGTAGGAATGGACGTAGTTGACACCGAACTAAAACAGCTCGGCGCGACGTTAACCATAGACTCCAGCTTGGGCGTTGGTACTGAATTCTCCATCAGAATCCCGTTTACTGTGTCGATCAATCGGGCCTTGATGGTTGTGGTAAAAGAAGAGACCTATGCCGTGCCCCTGAATACCATCGAAGGAATTGTCAGGGTTAGCCCCTACGAACTGGAGGCGTACTATGAACCAGACGCACCCATGTTTGAATATGCCGGACAACCGTACCGCCTGGAGTACATGGGCAAGATACTGGCCAGATCTGACGTCCCAAATCTTGCCGGCAAGACGTCACCCCTACCGGTGATCTTGGCGCGCAGTGGTGATCATGCGGTAGCGCTACAGGTTGATAGCGTGATAGGTAGCAAGGAGGTAGTGGTCAAGTCGTTGGGGAAGCAGCTCAGTAAGATAGGTGGGGTTTCCGGCGCGACCATATTGGGTGACGGCAGCGTGGTCATCATCCTGGACGTGATGGCTCTTGTGAGAGCCAGTGATGCTCATGATCTGTTACACGACCTACCGGAAGAGCAGGAAGTAGATGATGGCCAACACGTTCGTACGGTTATGGTGGTAGATGACTCTGTCACGGTTCGGAAAGTCACCTCGCGAATAATTGAAAGGCAAGGTTGGGATGTGATGTTGGCCAAGGATGGGGTCGATGCAGTAAGTCAGCTACAGGACAGCTACCCGGACGTGGTATTGCTGGACATAGAGATGCCTAAAATGGATGGTTTCGAGGTACTCAGAACTGTCAGAAGAGATGAGCGACTGAAGGAGTTGCCAATCATAATAATAACATCAAGGACAGGAGAAAAGCACAAACAGCAGGCCAAGGAGCTGGGTGTGAACGAGTATTTGGGTAAACCGTTTCAGGAAGAGGTACTGCTCAGCACCATAGAAGAGGTGTTAGCTAACGCAAAGGGTTGATCCGGTAATGGCGCAAACCATCAAGGAACTGCCGACTTTTCTGATTACGTTGCAGAAGAGCAGAATGCTGTTGCCTGAACTCTCGGTCGCTGAAATCATTCCCTATGAGCCGCTGCAGAGAAGCCAGGACACTCCGGATTGGTATCTGGGAATACTCGGTTGGCGCGGTTTGGAAGTTCCGGTGATATCCTTCGAGATGCTGACGGATGAAAGGGCGAATTTCTCCCTGATTAGTGTAGCTTCGGCTAGTCTGGTGATATGTACGGGAATAACGGCTTCCAGCGATTTGCCCTTCTTTGCGTTGATCGCTCAGGTAATGCCTGAATTGAAGAAGGTCATACCCGATGAACTGATCGAAACAGGCGAAGAGACCAACGCCACGGAGCTGCAGCAAATACTGTACAAGGGAGATCCAGCGATCATTCCTGCCATAGACTATATCGAACAGAAGCTGGCAGAGGTAGAGGCCTGATCCGGCTAGTGCGCCGCCAGATCACCCCACAGATATTGCACGAGTGTCAAGGCTGCGGCGGGAACCGTGTCAGCCCGAAGCGTTCTCGGTCCGAGTCGCTTCGCCACGAAGCCTGCTTGGCTTGCCTGACTCATTTCAGAACGAGTGAATCCTCCTTCAGGGCCGACCGCTAGTGCTACAGTCCGTGGACGCGCGTCGGTCGCGGAGAGTGCACCATCCGCTTGCGGCAACAGCACTATTTTCAGATCGGCGATGACGGCGTCCATCCATTCTGACAGATCTGTGGTCGGGTGTAATATCGGTGGGTAATTCCAGTCGCACTGCTCGCAGCTGCTCCAGCTGATCTGTTTCCAATGATGCAACCGATTGGCCTTTCTCTGTTCGGAAAGCCGGACGGTACAGCGTTCGCTCAGAAGCGGCGTGATTTCAGTGACACCGAGCTCAGTTGCCTTCTGAATGCTGTAATCCATCAGGCTGCCCTTGATAACGACTAACCCGAGGTGTGTACCGAGAGGCGACTTCGTCTTCGTGACCTGGCGGGCACCCACCAATACTTCAATGTCCCTTTTGATGGATCTAGTGATAACCGACGAATACTCGCCACCGTCACCGTTGAACAGGGTTAATTCATCACCTGCGCGTAACCGCAAGACAGATGAGATGTGATTGGATACACGGGATTCCAAGGTGATTTCTTGACCGGCCTGTAAGGGCGTATCGACAAAAAAACGGCGTGGTCTCATCTTTCCATTGGATATGTCAGATCAGTAGCCGGATTTCTCCGGTCCGGCAAGCGTATCACACTGGCCACGGCGGGAATTCTATATGTTATCCAAGTTGAGGTTCTTCCAGATGCGCATACTGGGCAGGGCCTGATTCAGCGTATAGAAGTGTAATCCCGGTACCCCGCCTTCAATCAGTCGTTCGCACATTTTGGTTACCACCTCTTCACCAAACTGTTGGATGCTCTTCTTATCATCGCCATAGCTCTCCATCTGCTTTCCTATCCACTGGGGAATTTCCGCGCCACAATTGGCCGAGAAACGGGCGAGATTCGGGTAATTGACGATCGGCATGATGCCTGGGACTATGTCTATTCTGATCCCGTATTCCCAGCATCGCTCGACAAAATTGAAATAGGCGTCTGCGTTGAAGAAGAACTGTGTAAGGGCACTGTCAGCGCCCGCATCCACCTTTACTTTGAAGTATTTCAACTCACTTTCTACGCTGGGTGACTCCGGGTGAATCTCGGGGTATGCGGCGACTTCTATGCGGAAGTGATCTCCTGTGGATGATCTAATCAATTCCACCAGTTCATTGGCATAGCGTAGCGAATCTGCGCTGCCCATGCCTGAAGGAACATCGCCTCTGAGGGCCACGATCCTGTGGATTCCATTCTCCCTGTACATGTTGAGGAGATCGACGATCTTCTCTGGCGGGCTGCCCCCGAAGGAGAGATGGGGTGCCACCTCGGAGCCAGTTGACTTGAGATCAAGGACAGTTTGCACGGTACCTTCCTTGGTCGATCCTCCCGCACCATAGGTTACCGAGAAATAGTCCGGCGCGAGCTTGGTGAGTCGCCCGTGTGCCCGCTTAAGCTGCTCGACGCCGGCAGTTGACTTGGGGGCGGAGAATTCGAAGCTGAAGTTCTTGCGCACTGGCAGGGCTCTTTTGGATTGCAGCTAAGGCTATTCTTGGTCTTACTAGCAGGGCTCTCTGGATTGCCCCGGAATTCAGAGCTGAAGGTCTTTTCGGCAGTCAATAGCAGCAATCGTTAGACAGCATCCTTCAGCAGATCTGCTTTATCGGTCCGTTCCCAGGGAAAGTCCGCATCTTCGCGACCGAAGTGGCCATATGCAGCAGTATCCCGGTAGATGGGTCTTTTTAGGTCGAGCATGTCGATAAGGCCCTTGGGTTTCAGGTCGAAGTGTTCCCGTATCAATGCAGCGATCTTGTCATCCGTTGTCTTGCCGGTACCGAACGTGTTGACGTTGATCGAAGTGGGTTCCGCTACGCCAATGGCATAGGAGATCTGGATCTCACACTTATCGGCAATGCCGGCAGCGACGATATTCTTGGCAACATACCGGACCGCGTAGGCGGCACTTCGGTCCACTTTGGATGGGTCCTTGCCGGAGAAAGCTCCCCCACCATGGCGCGCCATGCCGCCGTACGTATCGACGATGATCTTTCTCCCGGTAAGGCCACAGTCGCCCTGCGGTCCACCGATTACAAACAGACCGGTGGGATTGATGAAGTACTTTGTATCGCTGCTCAGCCAGTTGGCCGGCAGCACCGGCTTGATGATCTCCTCCATCACCCCCTCCTCGAGGTCCCGCCGGGAAACGTCCGGATCGTGTTGCGTGGAGAGAACCACGGCTTCAATCCCGATCGGCACTCCTGCCGCGTCGTAGCTGAAGGTTATCTGGCTCTTGGCATCCGGGCGTAGAAAGGAGAGCTTACCGCTTCTGCGCACTGCGGATTGCTTCTTGACCAGCAGGTGCGAGTAGGTGATGGGCGCGGGCATGAATACGTCCGTCTCGTTCGTGGCATAGCCAAACATCATGCCCTGGTCTCCTGCCCCCTGCTCATGGTCGTCTGTTTCATCGACGCCCATGGCTATATTGGGTGATTGGCTGCCGATGGCGTTTATGACGGCGCACGAAGCACCATCGAAACCGAGGTCCGAGCTGTCGTAGCCGATATCCAGCACAACGCCCCGACACAGGTCTTGCAGATCCACGTAAGCATCGGTTGTTACTTCGCCGGCTACGATCACCATTCCCGTCTTGATCATGGTCTCGCAGGCGACGCGACCGTCCGGGTCATGTTCCAGAATGGCATCCAGAACGGCGTCGGACAGTTGATCGGCCATCTTATCGGGATGACCTTCGGAAACTGACTCAGAAGTAAAAAGGGTCTTGTCGCTCATGTATGTTCCATCTAAATAATGAATGCGCTTGGTTTGGCTCGAAAGGTCCATCATCCGATGGAGCGGCCATTCTACCGATTAGAGAACGATTTGCACAGCCGATCTCCATGCGTGACTACTTCAGATATCCTGCCGACCGAACAGCATTTCCTGCGAAGCCGAGGGCAGGCGTGGTTTGCCGAAGGAAAGTTTGATGATTGGCGTAGGCTGGGAGACAATACCGGCAATGGGAGCGGAGCACAGAAATCCTCTGCAGCGTTCCCGTCATACAGTAGCAATACATACATTTGCAGTAGGAATCCATGCATGAGTTGCCATCCTAGATTAGCCAATCCCATACATACACTTGTACTAGGAATCCGTGCATGAGTACCCGTCGTAGATTGGCCAATGCCATACATACATATGCGCTAGGAATCCGTGCATGAGTACCCGTCGCATGAGTACCCGTCGTAGATTAGCAAACGCTATACGCGCACTGAGCATGGACGCTGTTCAGAAGGCTAAGTCTGGTCATCCGGGCGCCCCCATGGGGATGGCGGATGTTGCCGAGGTATTATGGAACGATTTCCTTAGACACAATCCGGGCAATCCCGAGTGGAGCAACCGTGACAGATTCGTGCTATCCAACGGGCACGGTTCAATGCTGCTCTATTCACTGCTACACCTCTGCGGATACGACCTCGGCATCGAGGAGCTCAAGCGTTTTCGTCAGCTCCATTCAAAGACACCCGGGCATCCCGAGTATGGTTATGCTCCCGGCATCGAAACGACTACCGGTCCGTTAGGACAGGGATTTGCTAACGGTGTTGGTATGGCGATAGCGGAGAAGGTGTTGTCGGAACGCTTTAACCGTGCCGAGTACAATGTCGTCGATCACCACACCTATGTATTTCTGGGCGACGGTTGCCTGATGGAGGGAATCTCCCACGAGGTGGCCTCCCTCGCCGGTGTGCTCGGATTGAGTAAGCTGATCTGCATCTACGACGATAACGGCATCAGCATCGATGGAGAAGTAACGGGCTGGCTCCAGGACGACACGGTTAAGCGCTTTGAAGCTTACCGATGGCAGGCCATCGGGGCCGTGGATGGTCACGACCCCACCGCCATAGCAGAAGCGCTGACGAGCGCGATGGCAGAAACGGACAAACCGACTCTGATCTGCTGCCGCACCCAGATTGGTTTTGGTTCGCCCAATAAGGCAGGTACAGCTTCGGCTCATGGATCGCCGCTGGGCGAGGCAGAGGTGCTTGCGACCAGGAAGTCGTTAGGCTGGGAGTATGAACCCTTTGAGATTCCTGACGATATATATGAGGGGTGGGATCACCGCCCCAAGGGAGGTGTGCTGGAAGAGGAGTGGAATGAGCTATTTGGACGCTACCAGCAGAGCCATCCGGAACTGGCCGCCGAGTATAAGAGACGCCTCGAAGGGGAACTACCCGAAACTTGGGATGAGGAGATGGCGGCTTTCATCCAGCAAACGCAGTCGCACGGTGAATCGATTGCATCGCGGAAGGCATCCCAGAACAGCATCGAAGTGATCTCTCCACTCCTTCCCGAACTGGTTGGTGGATCGGCTGACCTTGCCGGATCCAATCTGACCATGTGGTCCGGCAGCAAAGCGCTGACTGCAGAAGATGCGTCGGGAAACTATATCTACTTCGGGGTGCGTGAATTTGGCATGACGGCCATCATGAACGGGATGACACTGCATGGAGGCTTCATTCCCTATTGCGGTACCTTCCTGATGTTTATGGAATATGCGCGCAACGCAGTGCGCATGTCGGCCTTGATGAAACTCCGCAATATCTTCGTCTACACCCACGACTCAATCGGACAAGGTGAGGATGGACCGACTCATCAGCCCATCGAGCAGATCACGAATCTGCGAACCACCCCTAACATGTCCGTATGGCGACCTTGCGATGCCACTGAGACCGCCGTTGCGTGGAAGTGTGCCGTAGAACGGCGGAAAGGACCCACCTCTCTGATCCTGTCGCGACAGACGATCGTCCATCAGCATCGATCTACCGAGCAGCTGGCGGACATCGCCCGTGGTGCTTATGTATTGCAGGATTGTGATGCAACTCCCGCCGTCATTCTGTTGGCCACGGGTTCTGAGGTCGATCTGGCGATAGCGTCCGCCCGGCTGCTTGACGATGCGGGCATGGCAGTGCGCGTGGTCTCCTGCCCGTGCCTGGACGTGTTCGCGGCACAGCCTGAGGCGTACCGGGAACGCGTGATTCCAACGGCTGTGCGTAAGCGCATCGCCATCGAAGCAGCACACGTGGATTACTGGCATAAGTGGGTTGGCCTCGATGGTCTTGTGGTGGGCATGTCTACGTTCGGCGAATCGGCGCCGGGCGGCGACCTGTTTAGGGAGTTTGGTTTCACTGCGGAAGACATCGTCGCGCAGGTGAAAGAATTGACAGGGTAGTTAGGGTATTCATGCGGTGACAGCTCCGGTACTCAGATTAGAGGATCTGCAACTCGCTCAGCGAAGGGTACTGATCAGGGAAGATCTGAATGTCCCCCTCGAAGATGGCCGCATCAGCAGCGACGCGCGCATTCGCGCGGCGCTGCCAACCCTGCAATATGCCCTCGAACAGGGCGCCCGTCTGATGGTTACATCCCATTTGGGAAGACCCGAAGAAGGTCTGCCCGTCCAGGAGCAACAGCAGTTCTCCCTCAAGCCCGTTGCCCTGAGGTTGAGTGAGCTGCTGAGTCGCGACGTACCGCTGGTGACAGACTGGCTGGACGGCGGTGATTGGCAGCGCCGAGAGATCGTTCTGCTTGAAAATGTGCGCGTGAACAAAGGAGAGAAGAGCAACAGTGAGGCGCTGGCAAGACAGATGGCCGCTCTGTGCGACGTTTTCGTAATGGATGCCTTCGCCACCGCCCACAGGGCACAGGCATCCACCCACGGCCTTGCGCGGTACGCACCGATCGCCTGTGCAGGCCCCCTGCTGTGGGCCGAATTGGCGGCCCTCGAACGTGCGTTCACCAATCCCTCGAAGCCGATGTTGGCGATCGTGGGGGGATCAAAGGTCTCCGGTAAGCTGAATGTGCTGAATGCCATCTCATCCAAAGTGGAAAAGCTGATCGTCGGCGGCGGCATCGCCAACACCTTTCTGGCAGCAGCCGGATACGAAGTGGGTGCGTCCCTGTGGGAAAAGGAGCTGCTGCAAACTGCGCGCACGCTCATGGACCGGGTAGCGATAAGTCTGCCGCAGGATGTCGTCGTCACCAAAGAGATATCGCCGGCCGCAATAGGGAGGGTGAAGGCGGTTGGGGACGTTGCCGCGGATGAGATGATCGTGGATGTGGGTCCAGCCACTTCGCAAGTGTTCGCAGATGAAGTCGGTTCGGCCAATACCATACTATGGAACGGTCCGCTGGGTGTGTTTGAATTCGATCAGTTCGCAGCAGGAACCAAAGCACTTTCCGAAGCGATAGCAGATGCGAGCGCTTACTCACTTGCTGGCGGCGGCGATACGCTGGCCGCCATCGACAAATATGGGGTCAGAGAGAAGATTACCTATGTTTCCACCGGCGGGGGAGCATTTCTGGAATTCGTAGAAGGCAAGGTCCTGCCCGCGGTGGAGATATTGCAGCAGAGATACGCTGGATGAGTTGCAGATGGATGCTGGATGAGTTGCAGATGGATGCT
>CEQE01136108.1_pt1 | contig 11464 bp, 11 predicted proteins | sample 356201 | NCBI WGS metagenome assembly CEQE01 (sample SAMEA2619970, study PRJEB7988) | marine metagenome | biome: marine biome (ENVO:00000447); feature: mesopelagic zone (ENVO:00000213) & marine oxygen minimum zone (ENVO:01000065); material: "saline water (ENVO:00002010), including plankton...
GCAGCGCTTCAAGAAAAACTAACGTTAGCCAAACAAAACCAGCAACTCCCTAAAGTCGTGATCCCTGTTCATCTAGCTGGTCAGTCATGCGATATGGCAGCAATCAATGCACTTGCCAAAGAGTATGGTTTTAAGGTTATTGAAGATGCCTCGCATGCTATTGGCGCGAAGTACAAAGATAAGCCTGTTGGCAGCTGTGCTTATTCAGATATTACTGTGTTTAGCTTTCATCCAGTCAAGATAATTACATCTGCTGAAGGGGGGATGGCGGTTACCAACTGCGCTGAGCTCAACAAAAAAATGAGCCGCTTGCGAAGTCATGGTATTACTAATATTCCTGAAGAAATGACCGAGCCAAGTCACGGCCCTTGGTATTATCAACAGTTAGAGCTTGGTTTTAATTATAGAATGACTGATATGCAAGCCGCTTTAGGACTGAGTCAGTTAAAGCAGCTAGACAACTTTGTATCAGTGCGAAACGACATTGCAACAACATATAACCATGCATTTGCAAATTCAACGGTAGCTCATTTAACACAATCGAATGAGTGTTACTCTAGCTACCATTTATATATTGTTCGTTTAACACAGTGTGATAAAGAAAAACACAAGTCAGTCATTACAGGCATGCGCGAGCAAGGAATTATTGCTCACTTGCATTATATACCGATCCATTTACAGCCTTATTATCAAGCTTTAGGCTTTTCTGACGGTGATTTCCCTAATGCAGAAACCTACTACAAACAGGCTGTTACTATTCCTCTGCATCCTGCTATAACAGCAGGCGAGCAGCAATTCGTTATCAATACATTGATTGGTTTAGTATGAAGCTTGCTCTAGGTACAGTGCAATTTGGCTTGAATTACGGTGTCAGTAATCGCGCAGGGAAAACCCGAACCGAGGAAGTTAAGCGAATTTTAAGGCTCGCAAAAAGTGCTTCATTAAATACAATTGATACTGCTGCTGCCTACGGTGATGCTGAAGCTGTTTTAGGCAATTGCACTATTAATGATTTCAATATCGTGAGTAAAGTAAAGCCTTTACCTATTTCATGTAATGAAGAAGAGTGGGTTCACTCTTGCCTTAAACGCACACTTGCCGACTTAAATTTAAACGCTATTTATGGGCTTCTATTACATAACGCTGATGATTTAAAGAAATACCCAAGCCTTTTGGAGATTTTATACAACATTAAAACTAACAATAAAGTAGCCAAAATAGGCTTATCTGTTTACTCTCCAAATCAAGTTAGTCAGCCTATTTTAGAGCAAATTGATTTAGTTCAGTTACCGGCAAATATATTTGATCAACGTTTTTTAACAGCAGATTTATTGCAAAAGTTTAAAAATAATAAAGTTGAAGTACACACTCGCTCAGCTTTTTTGCAAGGCTTACTATTAATGTCTGAAGGTGAGTGGCCTGAATATTTTAATCCTATAAAACATTCTCTTGAGCAGTTTCATTTAATTGCTAAACACTTAAATGTAACTCCTTTGGCATTGGCTATTAATTACGTTGTTGATATTGAACTAATTGATAAAGTTGTTGTGGGTGTGAACAATGAAGCTCAGCTTGAAGAAATTTTACAGGCGTTAGAAAGCAAGTTAGAACCCAATGTTTTTTATAACGAGCTTTCTATCGAAGACGAAAAATTTATCAATCCTGCCAAGTGGCAACTCGGTTAGTAGAAATCAGCGTAGTGATGCGCCTTCTTTGTTGAGCATTTTATCAGCTCATTAGCCTTGCTGGGGCCGATATTAAACAAACAATCAATCACGCTTAAATGCGACTCAAAATTACCATTTCTTTGAAGATACTCCGGATGCTCAAAATTTTGATAGTAAACATCTATGTTGTTTTTTACCAATTGCCCACCAGGGGTAAATTCTTCAATATAATCTTTCGCCCCTATCGGCGACAGATAAACGTCACAATCTAATATGTTACACAAGGAAACTAATCGACTATCTTTTACACCTTCAACGTTAGCTAGTTTTGAAGATATGAAAGTTGGCGTGTTAATACCAATGTAATCCATCAGAGCCTTAATAAGAGCTATATTAAACTCAGCTACAGTATTTAAGTTATCTTTTTCAAATACCGATGAAAGAACTGAGAATAGCTCTTCAAAATAGTCCGTTTTATTATAGTTTTCATAAATACTTTTTAGATGCTTTTTTTTCCACACGGTTTCTTTTACAAATGACGTGTTTTCAATAGTGGCAGCTAATCTCCCATTAGGAGTTGATACATGGCAACTGAGCATTAAAGGCTGGTTTTTAGCCTTAATCCTATTTCTGATATGCCAGTCACTTTTCTCTAATTTTACATCATCAAGAAATACAAACTTATCTGCGCTTTGTATCAATGCAAAGTAACCTAGCCATGGTAAATAAGTCGGCTGCATTACACTTAAAATCATACACTGAAGCTCTCTTTGTATAGGCTCAAAGTAAACTCGTAAGGATACCCACCAATTTTTGTGACATAGTCATGTTTTAAATTCACAAAAGGGGTCATTTCTTGCTTGCACATGTCAAAAATAACCATGGGATCTATATAAAATAAAGTAGGATCTTCATACTCTACATAAGTTGATAACGCATTAAAAATAACGGACTTTTCACATGCTGCAAAACTTTTAGTAAGAGCGCTTTTCATAAACGAAAAATTATCAGTTGTTTTGTTATTAAAAACACCACTGATTAAAACGTGATCATAGCCAAGAGGCATAGCATCACTGTGAATATCAAACAGTTTAAATTTAGACTTTCTATCGTCCGAAAATTTTTTTTCGGCAGAATGAATAAACTCTGGGACAAAGTCTAAACCCAGATAATCCCCTGTAAACCCATTATCACGAAAAAATGCCAACATATCTCCAAGTCCGCAACCTAGATCAACAACCCGACTTTTGTTTGATATTTGCTCAAGAAAAATTTTAAACCTAACATTTTGAGCTTCTTTAGAAACATGCTGAACAGATTGATGACTATTACCAAACTTGGCATACAAACCTTGATAATAACTTTTTAGGCTTTCACTCTGACCTGTAGTCATTTATAAATCTCACCATGTTAGTTAATTGAGTTTTAGGCGTAGCAGGCTGAACAAACAAATTTACAATTTTATTTCCGATTTCTTCCGCATTCGGGTAATGACCTTGAGTTTGCAGAAGACCTAAAGAACGGTAGTGGCTAGTGAATAATATGTTTTGTTGCTTTGCTGCATTTAAAAACCGCTCTCTATTTTCAATAAATAAAGGATATCGCCAATACGTTAATTCAGGATTGTATGTAAGCCTTTTAAATTTTTCATTAGAAACAGTTTGCTCTATAAAAGCAATGTTCGACTTTCTGGTGGCTGTTAATTTATCTAGCTTTTTTAAACCTTCTAATACATGAGTTATTTGGATAAGATCAGAAAATTGAGCCATTTTATTATCATCTAAGAAGCCTCTAGCCTTGTCAGCAAAAGCCTGACAATTTGTCATTAATGCTCCACCATAGTTTTGGCTAATAGGCTTATCATAGCCAAAACTAATTACTGAGAAATCACCAAAGCTCCCTATTGGACGACCTTTAAATTTTCCGCCATACGCAAGGCAAGCATCTTCAATTAAAATGACGCCTTTTCGCTTAGCATAATCAGCAATTTCATCAATTGCGCAAAAGTGGCCATACCCATGAACAGCAAGAATGGCCGAAATATCATCATCCATTACTGATTCAATTTGTTCAACTTCCATAGAAAGAGAGCTTAGTGAAACATCAGCTAGTACAACTGAATAACCAGCCATTTGCATAGAGAATAAAACGATAGGACAACAACTTGCAGGCATAACTACCTTACTACCTTGCTCTAAACCTGCGCACTTAAGAGCTGTGATAATTGCAAAACTGCCTGAGCGGGTTAAGATGGCATGATTTCGAACAAAGTAACCCGCTAACTCTTTTTCTAACTCGACTAAACCCAAATTCTAATATCCTTTCGGTATGTAGCAAGCACGAAAGTTTCTGGCTGAGTCAATACTTCTACCTTTGTTGTATATGCTGCTAAATCATCGATTAATTTTTTAAAGTTATAAAAGCGCCACTGCGAATAACGATGAATCAGAGGTATCGTTTTTTCATATTCTAAGTCACTATTCCCTTTAATTTCTGACTCAAAGTTCGCATCAAGAATATCACCTAATAGAATTAAGCCGCCAGGCTTTGTGACTCGAATCATTTCTAATACCACTTCTAGAGCATAGTCATATGAAGGGAAGTAGTGAAAAATACTGTAGCAAAGCACTCTATCAAAATAATTATTCTTGAATCTTAAGCTATTTGCTTCTGACTGAGTGAATGCTCCATCTGGCAACAACATTTTTGCTTTGTCTACCATAGACTCAGAGTAATCAACCCCCACTAATTCGTTAAAATTATTAGCTATCTTAGAGAGCAACAAACCATTACCACAGCCTACATCCAAAACATTACCTTTAGAGGTTGAGTTTAACTCAAGCTTACTTAGTACATCTGCACTCAGTGCAAGCCAAGCACTATCATCGAATGGGCGTCCAACCTGCTCTTTAAAGTCAGCACTTGCATTTGCTATTGAATCCCATTCAGCTTGTTTCGATTCAAATTCGTTCATTTCAAACCTTCATAATTTCAAGCGCTAAGTTTCGTGTTGAATTAGTATTATAAGTTTCAATAAATGAATTTACTTGTTTTGTTTTTTGCTTGATGAAACTGGCTATCCCTTGAGTTAACTTATCAACACTTGCATTTTCAGCCAGACCTAAATCGTAAGTTAAATTACTTTTGACTAATTCCAAAGTATCTTGATGTTGTTCGCGTGTTTGTGAAATAGAACAATTAGGTATTAAACAAAATCCAGCTTCATATTTAGCTAACCCTCCACCACTAATGATTAAATCACTATCAGCAAAGTAACTCGAAATATCTTCAGTAAACCCAACTATTTCTACCTTATTATTTTCAACATTGAGTTGCGGCTTTTGTTTATCTATAAGAGTAAAGTCGATACCAGTAAAAACTTGGTCCAAAGCCGCAATAACTTTTACACCAACACCAAAAGCGTCGTAACCCCCTATAAAAATAAGCACTTTTTCAATTTCATTTTTATATGGTAATGCTAATTTTTCTTCCCTTAAGGCAACTAGTTCTGGTGAAAATGAAAAATAATTCACACCTAAGCAGCTAGGATTAGTAGTTTGATAAAATGAATCAGCATTCAAACGAAAATTAATAAGAAGGTTAACAAAATCAAAGTTGTATTGATTAAAGTCATCAATAACACATAACTTAAAACCAGCACGCTTTAAATTGAGCAGATGTTGTTGAGAAAAATCGTAGCTATCACAAACAATAGTTGTGTTTTCAGCATCACTCAATTTCTTTAGTACTTTAAAAGAGTAATAACTAATTTTTTGCTCAGCAAACAAGTCATAGTTACCATAAAAAAAGACTATAGGATTATTCGATAGAACACTTATTTGTCTGGCAATGTTTAAACATCTTGATAAATGCCCTAAACCAGCACTTTTCGATGCGTTGCAATAAAAAATAAACTTTACGTTACTTTGCATAGTTAATGATGTCTTCATATGCAAATCTGAGTACGTCATGTAAAAGCCAACAACGTCCACTAAAGCGGCCAGAAACGAGTATATTGCTATATGCTGAGGTTAGTGTCTGATAATTAACGGCGGTCGATTCTGCAAATTCATTTGTAGGTACGGGAAAAGTATTTTCAATTTGTTGAACAAAGCCACTTTGTAATGAAGCACCATCAGCAATCAACCCCATGCTCCGCAAGTCGTTAATCCCTTCACTTAAAGTAAACTCTGCTTCACTTTTATCTCTAAGCACCTCAGCAGATACAGAGTAGCTTTTCTCAGTTCGTAAATTATCATAAAGCGTAATTCTGAAAATTTCAGAGCTCGGGTCCCAGTTCCATAAATAGTGAGATTTATCATTTGTAAGAGGCTTATCAAATGTTGCATGCAAAATATACGCAGTTCTAAATGTAGGACGATAACTATGAATTGGTAGTTCTCCCGCATGTAATGCAAAAACAGGAGGTGCACTCCAGAAAACAAGCTCTGTTTTAATTACATCACTGTTACTTAGTTCTACAGAATCGATTTTACCATTTGATTCAGATATTTTTTTTACCTGAGTGTTAGTGATAATTTCAACGCCTAAAGCCTGTGCTTTATTCACGAGCTCTGATATCCATAACTGAACGCCATCAGTATTAGGATAAAAATAAGATGGCATTGATGAGTTTTGCGCTCTCAAATATGTGTCGTAGTCGCTGCTATTATGAAAGCCTAACTTTTTATCTATTTCTGGGTGTTGTTTAAGTATTTTCGTTAAATTTTCATCAAATGCTTTTATCCGGTTAGCACCAAAGTAATTGATACTAGTGTTTGTTGATAAACGTTTATTCTCGACATCCTTACCGTACAGCTTACTAATAACTGGCTTTGCCAAGTTTTCATAAAACGTTGGTCCTAGAGTTTCTTCCAAATATGTTTCTATATCTATTGCAGAACTTGGCAGAACAGAAGATAAAAACTCACCAATACCTATATGATAAACATCTTTATTTAACTTTCTGGCATCAATAGTTTGTGTTTCTAAGTCCCAAGAACCAGCGAAATAGTTTCCTGTTTCAAGGCGTTGAAATTGATGCCACTGTATTTCATTATTCTCAAAGTTAAAGAGAATATCATCCACCTCCTGTATTCCAGTTGTAACTGGAATATGAGTTCCTTGGTCATAAATATTACCTTTGTCATCCTTGACTGAACTTAGCAACCCTCCGACTGCAGTACCTTGCTCAACCAACAAAACTCGATCATATCTTTTTTTTAGTAATATACTCGCGGTGAGGCCACAGACGCCACCACCAACAACAACACATGTTTTCATAACTAATCACCGATACCATCTAATACATCTAAGCTTACACGGTCACCAATTTCGACTTTTCTACTAATTTGTTTACCAATAACTTGATCAAAATATTTAGTATGAAGCCCAAATCCTGGCCTTACAGACTTTATGTCATCAGCAGTAACAACATCACCTTCATCAAGTGGTTTAGCAAAGTACAAAGAACGTCGAGCTAAAATATTCTTTTGTGCTGACTTAGTTATTGAATAATCAACATTACCAAGCGCCTTTTCAGCATCTCTTACAGCACATACCAATTGACTAAATTCATTTTTATCTAACGAGAAAAAGGCATCTACTGAATCATCACTTTTATCTAAAATGAAGTGCTTTTCGATGATTTTAGCCCCAAGAGTTACACTCACAACAGGAGAGATTATTCCTTGTGTATGATCAGAAAGCCCAGCAAGGCAATTAAAGCGATCCTTTATATCTGCAATTGTCGCTAAATTACACTCTTCTAAAGGCGTAGGGTAAGCTGTAGTACACTTTAAAATCGCAAGGTCTTTACAACCACTGTCCCTCAACACTTCAACAGCAAGCTGAATATCTTCAAGATCCGCTATCCCGGTTGACAAAATTACTGGTTTTCCAGTTTTAGCAACATATTTTAAAAGGGGAATATCGGTAATTTCGGGAGAGGCTATTTTGTAAACAGGTGAACCTAGCTCTTCTAAAAGATCAACGGCAGAAAAGTCAAAGGGAGAAGAAAAAATATCAATATCACAACGTTTTGCTTCAGCAAATAATTCTTTATGCCACTCCCAAGGCGTATACGCTTTTTGATATAAAGAATGCAATGAAACATGTGATTGCCACGGATTATCGCTAGGTAAGCAGAAATCTGGTTTATCACTGTCAAGTGTGATTGTGTCTGCGGTATAGGTCTGTAACTTAATCGCATCAGCCCCCGATTTTTTGGCTTCTCTTATTATTTCCTTTGCTTTTTCTAAACTCCCACCATGGTTGGCCGACATTTCTGCAATAATGTAACAAGGACTAGTAGAGTCAATTTTTTTTCCATTAATTTTCATATTATTCTCTACCTTGTTGTTCATGTTTAAGAGAAATTAAAAGCCCTTCATTACGAATTACTTGAGCATTTATGGCTTTTATTTCAGGATGATCGTCTAAAAATTCTTTTATCTGTTTATAAGTCACATTGAGAGTATCATCATGCGCATCAGCTAGCGCATTTATAACTTGCCAATCTTCTTGTGTATCTAGAGTAAACCGATAATGACTATCATCAGTGTCATTACTCATTTCAATAACTTGATATTGCTGTTCTTTGTTTTCATAAAAATGCAAGGTGACATGCTCTAATTCAGAGGGTCTTAGTGTTTGTAACGCAAGCCCTTTTAGTGCGCTAGTTTCTACAACTTCACAGTCAACCCCTTCTGCAAACATTTCACTTAAAAAGCCATACTGAGCATGTTCATCAATTACCTTAAAACACAAGCGATCACAAATTTCAGCCTCCACAAAGGGTGTATCACCTGTAATTCGCATCACGAACTCACAAGGGTACTGCTCTGTCGCGAGCTGAAACCTTTGTAAAACGTTCTCTTCAGGTCCTCTAAAGTATTTAATCTTATGCTCTTTAGCAACAAGGCATAATTCATCGTTTTCTTGATTAGTCGATGTAAGTAAAACAATATCATCTATACAAGAAGCCTTTTTTAGCCGCTCAACAACATGAACGATCACAGGCCTACCATTTATCTCTTTAAGAACCTTGTTTGGTAGTCTTGAAGACCCCATACGAGCTTGTATGAATGCTATTACTTTAGCCATCTAATTTAACCTTTGAAAACCACTATGGCACACAGGTCCATCTATTAAGCTGGCAATATCTTGGTTACTATCAAGCGCATTTTGCAATAGCTTAAAAACGTCAGTGATAGCAGAAATATACTTTTCACAAACCTCTTCACTATGGGCAATAGAAAGATAAATTACATTACTGGCTAAAAAGCCTCTTTTAAGCATTTCCTGAGTAAACAAAGTTTTAAGTGCCAAGGCTTGATCCGTTGGAAAAATAAAAATTGGTACGCTATCAATGCCAATAATTTTTAAATCAAAGCCAGCTTTGCTAGAAGCATCTAATATTTGCCTTTTGAGTTTGTTACCAATTTCATTTAGTTTTTGAGGTACATCGTCACGCTTAAAAATTTCCAACGTTTTAAGCGCCGCGACAAAACCAACTCTTTCTGTCCAGTAAGAGCTACTAATAAAAGATTGCTGTGCAGCATCCATGACTTCTGAACGACCTATAATTGCCCCAATTGGGTGCCCGTTACCAAGCGCTTTACCTAATACACAAATATCTGGTTCTACCTCTGTTAAGAGGTGTGATGCACCTGTATTTAATCTAAATCCTGAAGAAATTTCGTCGAAAACAACCACTATATTATTTTCATGTGCAATTGCTTTAACTTCTTTTAAAAATTCAACATTTGGTTCACCGTGCCTGAATACTTCCATCATTACGACACCTAATCTCTCACGGTGCTTTTCAACTATAGCTTTAAAACCTTCAATATCACCTTCCTTAAATGGAATAGCGGTATTGTGCAACTGCTTTGGCACACCTGCTGGTTTTAGTCCTGGTAAAAGTTGCTCATCTAAATTTTCACTATCACTAATATTTGTTGCTAAATACCAATCATGCCAACCGTGGTAACCGCAAAATGCGACTGTTTCTTTCTTACTAAAAGCGCGGGCAATTCGAATTGCTAACGTACAAGACTCTCCGCCAGTACGAGTGAAGCGAACAGCCCCTGACCAAGGATGCAAGTCAATCAATTGTCTTGCAAGCTCAACCTCTTCATAACAATTTAAACTACTCATTGAACCATCTTGAATAGCAGAAATAACAGCGTCATTAACCTCATCATTAGCATAACCAAGAGAACTTGTACCTATACCCATAATGGAAAAATCGTAGTAATGATTGTTGTCTAAATCCCAAACTTCACAACCTTTTGATTTTTTATAGTAAGCAGGCCATTGCTCCGGGAGAAACATTTCAGCGCGCTTTGATAATAGCTGATTACCTCCAGGGATAATTTTTTTTGCTTGTTGCCAAAGCTTTGCACCAGAGTTATTTTTTAAGGTCATGAAATACCCCTAGAAGAATATGATTAGATAATATCGATTTGTTTAGGAATATTATAGAGATAATAAATTCCCATATATAGGTTATCGGCAAGGTATCTACAAAATAAAGTGGTAATTTATGAAAGCGACCAACGCATGTAAATACCTTGATCTTTCTTATCAAAAGTACGAAAACCTAATTTCTCATAACTCTTGATCGCAGGAATATTGTTAGCATCAACACCTAAAATTATTTCACTAATAGAAAGCTGTTCCATCAAGCAGCGTGCAGTTGCAGTTATGACTTCAGCTGCAACTCCTTTACCTCGCCAAGACGGCTCACCGATTAGTATCCCCATTGTGGCTTGTCCACTTTTTTGGTCTATTGGCTCGTATTTAATATTACCGATATGATTGCCCTCAAAAAATATCCCCCAAAGAATACAATCAGAAGCCGTATTTTTTGAGTTTATATACTCTCTTAATGAGCTTATTGAGGAAGATGAGTAAGCAATATATTGCTTACTCATCTTGTCTTCAAACCAACTTAAGTAGCGTTCAGATGCATCTGATTCATTTAACAATCTCAAAGTGAAGCGGTTAGTAGAGATTGATGTATTCATTAAACTGAAGGCTTAGAGTAATCGAAGCTATAGTCACTCAATACATTCCATCTTGTTCTGTATTGATTAGGAGCTTCAAGAATGAAGTCTTTCCACAGTTCCTTGGCTTCTTGATAATAAGGGATAATTTCTTTGTCATCACCGAAGTTGTAAAGTAATGAAATTAATACCGAAGTTACATACAAAGATTCACCTTCTAAAAGAAGGTAAAGGTGAGTAAAGCGTGGGTGGTTTTTAAATGAGAATAAGTAACGCAGACTCTTTAATAATTGCTGTAATGCATCTGATCGATTATTAATTTCAGAGTCCAAGATTTCAGCCATAACATTACATAATTGTTCAAACTCATTGAAGTCTAGGAACTCTTCTAGATTAATATTCTGCTCTAGTGATTTGAACGGTTCTGCTTTGATAAAATTTATAACCTCATGCTTACTGACGTTCGTAGACTCAATAAAGATGTCTTCTGATAATAATGGCATACTTCCTTTTATGGCAGTACCATCACTACAGTTATAGCAATTTAAACCTGTTCCTAACTTTGACTCTAAAAAGCGCTCCATTTGAACTTTACCGGTGTGCATAAAATGATCAGTAATGACTTCTCCACCGAAGTTACCTGGAACGACCAACTCTCCACCCATTTTTAATGGAGCATGAATCGTTTTACCTTCTCCAGAATAGTAATAACTCCCTTTTGAGTGGTGATGGTTAGGATCTTTATAGCCATTATCTGCACCAAAAAGATAAATGTTCTTAAATTCC
>CEQE01135755.1_pt1 | contig 11463 bp, 8 predicted proteins | sample 356201 | NCBI WGS metagenome assembly CEQE01 (sample SAMEA2619970, study PRJEB7988) | marine metagenome | biome: marine biome (ENVO:00000447); feature: mesopelagic zone (ENVO:00000213) & marine oxygen minimum zone (ENVO:01000065); material: "saline water (ENVO:00002010), including plankton...
CCGGCTCATGGGTTAGGCAGGCAGGATGCGAGTAGAAATGCGTTGCCACAGAAGATTCCTTTTCAATTGTACGCAATGCGGTCAGACATTAAAGTGTCTCGATTAAACCAGTAAAATGAAAGTACCGCAATTTGAGTAAAACGATAAAGCGATATAAAGGAGTCAAAAGCGCCGAGCGCCTTTTGATGCTGATCGAAACGCTCAATCATCTCAAAGGCGCCAAAGTTGCCGAGCTCGCCGAAGCCACAGGATTTTCCCGGCCGGCCGTCTATCGCCTGCTCAACGCGCTGGACTCATTTGTCTATGTCCGCCTGCAGGAATCTGACGATCGTTATTATTTAACCCATCTGGTGCGCCGCCTGAGCGATGGCTTTGGCGAAGAAGATTGGGTGCAAAGTATCGCCGCGCCAATCTTGCAGGAGGCCGTCGAAGAAATTACCTGGCCGGTCGATCTTATAACCTTTCTCAACGACGCCATGTATATCCGCGAAACGACCCGCAGCTATAGTCCGTTTACCATCGATTGGGTTTCGGTGGGTGAGCGCCTGCCGATGCTGGTCACTTCCGTCGGTCGCGCCTATTTAAGTTTCTGTCCGGAGCCCGAGCAACTGGAAATATTGGAAAGCCTGCAACGCTCTGATGATGAGTTTGACCGGCTGGCGCTCAATAAAACCTATGTTCGGAATATTATTAAAACAACGCGCCAACGCGGCTATGGCAAGCGCGATGATGGCTTTCACACGAACCGCAAAACCTCGAGCATTGCCGTGCCGATCATGAATGAAAACCGCGTCGCTGCAACGCTTGCCATCACTTTCATATCCTCCGCCGCAACGCCCGAAGAAATTGCTGAACGGCATCTGGAGGCCTTAAAATCAGCCGCCCATAAGATTGAAGTTGAAGTAAAAAACGCCAAAACTTGGGGAACTCTGCTGTAATTTCCGGGCTCAATTAAAAGTGAAACAACTGTGACGTATGGGAGATTGCTGTTTTCGCTTTAATTAACTAAGTTAAAGCCCTGAAAATGGGAGATGTCGGACAATATTAATCAACGATTACGGGTTTTTTATTACTAGTTTTTTATTATAAAATTTAAAAAAATAACGACGGAATTACATAATTCATCCGTTATACCCCAGTTAATGGGGTATAAATTTACCGAAGCGAACATTCCGAAGGCAAAGTACCTGGAGGAATTGTTCCCGGATGATTTGGGGAGACTTTATTAAAATGCGTTTTACCGTACAAAAATCTAAAAGTGATTCCTTCGACCAACTTAAACTAATAGGCGTGATTGGCCTGTTGGCTTTGTTACTCACCAGTTTTACGGCAATTGAAACAGCTCGAGCACAAGGTCTCAGTCAGGATCAACGCCGCGCGATTATCCAAGGTCTCTCTGACGAGGAACGGCAAAAATTCTTTGGCATGAGCCAGGAAGACAAACAAAAGTTTTTTCAGGCTAAAGCAAAAGCATCAGGTGGAACCGGCGGTCAGTCTGCAGCACGGCCTGGAGGTGGCCGTCCAGGTGGTGGTCCAGGTGGCGGACGTCGCGGTGGCCGTCCACCAACCCTGGTCGAGCTTGCAGATGTCGTGCGTGAACCATTGGTCCAAACCTTCCCCATTACCGGCCGCCTCGTGGCCAGCCAAAAAAGTGCTATTGCGGCGCGTATTAAAGGCAGTGTCCGGAAAATTCTTGTCGAAGTTGGCGACCGCGTCAAAGCCGGTCAGGTGTTGGCACAACTTGATGTTGACCGCCTCAAATTGGAGGCTGAACTCCGCAGTGCCGATGTTCTGGCAGCACGCGCTAAATGGAAAACGGCGCAGGCCCAGGTGGGCCTTGTTAGTCAAGAACTTAAACGCCTTCAACGTCTGCGAAAATCAGCGGCATTTAGCCAGGCCCGGTTTGAAGATAAAAAGCAGGAAGTCGTGAAGGCTAAATCAGCAGTCGACGAAACCGCCGCGGCACTGAAGCGCGCCCGGGCGCAACGCGATCTCGCCCGCATCGATTTAAAAGATGCCACCATCCGCGCACCCTACCCTGGCGTCATCTTGGTGCGTCACGTTTCGCCGGGCGCCTATATCAATGCCGGCTCACCAATTGTAACTCTGATGGATGATGAATCTCTGGAGATCGAAGCGGACGTGCCGTCGATCCGCCTGGCTGGTGTACCAGAAGGCCGTGTCGTCGACATCCTGCTAGATAACAACACCAAGATTAAGGCCGCCGTTCGCGCCATCATACCGGATGAGAATCCCCTCGCCCGTACCCGCGCCGTTCGATTAGCGCCTGATTTATCCGGCACCAAATCCAAACTTGTCGCCAATCAAAGTGTCGTCCTGGAAGTGCCGCAAGGCGATACCCGTACTGTCATCGCCGTGTCGAAAGACGCCATTGTTAACCGTCAATCAGGCAAAATTGTTTACGTCTTCCAAAACGGTACGGTTCGCCCGGCCAACATCGAGATCGGCGAATCATTCGGCGGAAAATTTGAAATCTTGTCGGGCCTTCAGCCCGGTCAAAAAGTAGTCGTCAAAGGCAATGAGCTGCTGCGTCCCGGCCAACGAGTCCGGGTAAAAAGATCGGGCGGTCGTTCGGGTGGCAGACCCAGCGCCAGTCTTTCAGGAGATCGTCCAGGCGGACAACAAAGTGGCCGGCCGGGTGGCAACTCCAATCGCCGCGCGCTGATCCAAAGTTTAAGCCCGGAAGAACGTCAAAAATTCTTCGCCATGAGCCAGGATGAAAAACGCGCCTTTTTCCAATCGCGCAGTAAAGCTGCGGGCGGAAGTAGCGGTGCCTCTGCCTCACCCCTGCGTCGCGGTGGGGATGCTGGCGCTGGCAACCGCGGCGGCGGTCAACAGGGCGGTGGTAGCAGCGGCATACCGCGGGAAAAACGCCGCGCACTTATTCAAAGCCTGAGCCCTGAAGAACGTCAAAAATTCTTTTCGCTGAGCCCGGAAGAAAAACAGAAATTCTTCCGTGAGAAAGCTGGGGGTGCTTCCTGATGCCGTTGATCGAACTCGCCATCAAAAGACCGGTCGCAGTTTTGTCCGTCGTTATGATGGTCGTGCTGATGGGGTTTGTTGCTTTGCAGCTCATCCCCATTCAATTGACGCCGGATTTGCGTAAACCCGTTGTCGCGATCTTTACTCCCTGGCCTGGTGCCTCGCCGATAGAAGTTGAGCGCGAGATTACCACGCGCCAGGAAGAAGCTCTGACCGGCCTTGATGGCTTGGAAGAAATCGCCAGCACCAGCCGCGATGGTTTATCGCGCATTCGTCTCGAGTTCGCAATCGATACCAATATGGATAAGGCGCTGATGTTGATCGGCAATTCCTTGACCAATATCTCCGGCATTCCAGATGATGCAAAACAGCCGCGTATCCGCACGCGAGACTCGGAAGACAACCCAATTGCCTGGTTTGTTATTAATAAACTTCCCGGCAACGAAAGAGACATCCAGACTTACGGGGCATTCCTCCAGGATTTTCTGGCCGACCGGCTTGAACGAATTCCCGGTATTGCGCTGGCCAATATCTATGGCGGCAAGCGCCGCGAAATCCAAGTGATTGTTGATCCGCAAAAAATGGCCCGGTTTGGTTTAGCTGTTCCGGATGTCGTAAATGCGATGCGAAATGCCAATGCTTCAGTTTCGGCAGGCGTCGTTGAGGAAGGTAAGCGGCGCTACATCGTTCGTACCGACAATGAATTAGTTAATGAAGAACGAATTGAAAATTTGATCATTCGAACCCAAGTCGATCAAAGCACCGGCCGGATTGCGCGCGTACGCGTTTCAGATGTTGCCGAGATTAGCTTCAGCTTTAAAAAGGCCTCCACCTACATCCTCAATAACGGCAATAAATCGATTGTCTCAAACGTTGTGCGTGACACCGGCGTCAATGTCATCGAAGTGATGGAAAATGTGCGGGCCGCCATCAAAGAGCTCAACGAAGGCGCGATGCGTCAGGCCGGCCTTGTCCTGCGTCAAGTCCATGATGACACGATTTACATCAACTCGGCGATTGGTCTGGTACAGCAAAACATCCTGGTTGGCGGCTTGTTGGCAGCACTCATATTAATGCTGTTCCTGCGCTCGATCAGGGCGACGGTTATTATCTCGCTGGCCATTCCAGTGTCCGTGATCGGCTCATTCGTGGCGATGGCCGCGCTGGGGCGTTCAATTAATGTTATTTCGCTGGCGGGTATCGCCTTTGCCGTCGGCATGGTGGTCGATGCAGCCATCGTCGTGCTCGAAAACATCTTCCGTTTGAGGCAACAGGGCAAATCACCTTTCGAAGCAGCGCTTCATGGCGCCAAGCAAGTTTGGGGTGCGGTTTTTGTTTCCGCTCTCACCACGATCATGGTTTTCGTCCCGATTTTGGTGATGAAACTTGAGGTTGGCCAGTTGTTTCGTGATATCGCGGTGGCAATATCCGTTGCCGTATCATTGTCGTTAATTGTATCAATCACAGTGATCCCAGCACTATCAAATAGAATGCTCGCTGGGCCAGTGAAGCCCTTTTCAGAAGCTTTCAGAATACCGGTTATTGATCATTTTGCGAGATTCTTTTATCGCTTTGCCCTCGGCTATGCCCGTCGGGTGGTCCATAATAAAAAGCTGGCGCTGGCAACAATTGTTGTTGTCTGCGGCGTCACGGGTGTCGCCACATGGGCCTTTTTACCGAAGCTTGAATACTTACCTGAAGGCAATCGTAATCTTATTATCGCGCGGATCGCGACGCCGCCCGGCTACAATCTGGATGCGGTGCGTCAAATTGCCGCCAACACATTCCAACGCTTGCGGCCAAATTTAACTTCACCGACTGGTGATCCTAAGCAGGAAGCAGGCGGACCGGTGAAAATGAGCCGTTTTTGGTTTGTTATTCGGCGCGGCTTCACCATCGCCGCCGGGGCTGCTGTTGATCCATCACGGGCCAAGGAACTTATTCCGATTATCCGCCGGGCCATTTTCCAAGAACCGGGCAGCCGTGGCTTTGTCTTCCAGACATCCTTGTTCGGCCGCGGCTTCGGCGGCGGGAGAAATATCAACTTAGATATATCTGGTCCAAATTTAAACGATGTTTTGGATGTTGCGGGACGCGCCAACGAGATTGCCGCCCGCATGTTCCCGCGTAGCCAAGGCAATCAAATTCGGGTTAATCCCGGCCTGCAAAATGCTTCACCGGAAATCCGGCTCGTGCCCGATCCGCGCGCCTTGTCCGACAACGGTATGACCGCCAAAGAGCTGGGCCAAACCGTCGATGCTTTCAATGATGGCCTCAGGGTGGCCGAAGTTACTGTCGGTGGTAATCGCATGGATTTAACCCTCATGGGGCCGGATAAATATGTTGACCGCACGGAGAGTATCAGCAATCTGCCAGTGGTGACACGAAGCGGCTTAATTCTACCGGCAAGCTCCTTGGCAAAAGTCGTGGTCACCTCGAGCCCCGATCAAATCCGTCATTTAGAGCGCGTTCGTACGGTCACGCTGCGCATCCGGCCATCACGGGCGGTTGCCTTGGAAGTCGCCATGGATCAAGTCCGCCGTGACGTGATGGATAAATTAAAAGCGGAAGGCTTACCGCCAGGAATCTCAATAAAAATGGGTGGCACGGCTGATGCACTGACTAAAACCTTTGATAGTATGTTGTTGAATTTATTTCTCGCATTGGTCATAGTATATCTCGTGATGGCAATTTTGTTCGAGAGTTTTATCTATCCGTTTATTATTATTTTCACCGTACCGCTGGCGACGGCCGGTGGTGTCGCTGGACTAACCATATTAAACTCGATCCGTTTCCAAGCCTTGGACATGTTGACCTTGTTGGGCTTTGTTATTCTGATCGGTATCGTGGTGAACAATGCTATCTTACTGGTTCACCAAACACTGATACATGTCCGCGAAGAGCACATGAACGCAACAGATGCGATTATGGCGGCAACCCGCAATCGTATTCGGCCAATTTTCATGTCGACCTTAACCAGCGTCTTTGGCATGCTGCCCTTGGCAATATTCCCGGGCGCCGGTTCTGAGCTTTATAGTGGCTTGGGCTCTGTGGTTATCGGCGGATTGTCATTATCAGCCATTTTAACACTCCTAATTATACCACCCTTACTCAGTCTATTTTCGTTCTCATTAAAACCAAAGCATATTGAAGCCTCAGCTGACGTGGTTAACTCGCCAGCGGAATAATTGATAGGATTCCAAATGAATTTTTCAAATAATGAATTTATCACGACGTCGAAAAGGTATGCCGCAAGTGGTTCGATAGTATTAAAATCGATGGCCAACCATCACCGTCTATTGATTCTCTGCTGCCTTAAAGAGCGGGAATATTCAGTCGGTGAGCTAGAGGACATCGTCGGCCTCAGTCAATCTGCGTTATCTCAGCATCTGGCTAGATTGCGTAAAGATGAAATGGTTGAAACCCGGCGCTCCGCGCAGACAATTTATTACAGCTTACCCCAAAATCAGGCACGTAAAATTTTGGACAGCATGTGCTCAATATTCGCCGATACACAAAATGAGCAGGGTAGCGCACCAATGTCGACCTGCTGAAGGTGAGCCAGTCTCGCTTTTGCGTCAATGGGGGCACTACCATTACTGTCTTTTCACGCATAATTTATGTGAAATTTCCGGATTAAAACGATAGACTTGGCTTTTCCGGACTTTCATAGCGAAATTAGAAAAGCGCTGATATCGGGGGTAGGTTCCAATGCTATTGCGTCAATTGTTCGACAGCGAATCCTGTACTTTTACATATTTGTTAGCCTCAAGCACCGCAGCAGAAGCGCTGATCATTGATCCTGTCGTTAGCAAGCTTGACCGTTATATTACGCTACTGGATGAGCTTGACCTCCATCTGGTGAAAGCCATCGATACCCATGTTCATGCCGATCACATTACGGCCCTGGGAGAATTGAGAGACAAAACGAATTGCATCACGGTCATGGGCAAGGAAAGCAGCGTTGATGTTGTATCCATGCGCGTCGAAGATGGTGATAAAATAGAAATTGACGGCATCTGCCTGGACGTTATCTACACGCCCGGGCATACCGATGATTCATATTGTTTTTATATTCCAGGTATGGTGTTCACCGGAGACACGCTATTTATCAGAGGCACCGGCAGAACGGATTTCCAGCATGGCAGTTCGTCGCAAGCCTACGATTCGCTGTTCAACAAAATACTGAAACTGCCAGACGAAACGATTGTCTATCCGGGCCATGACTATAAAGGTGACAGCACCAGCACCATCGGCGAAGAAAAAGCCTTCAATCCACGCCTGCAAGTCAGCTCAGCCGAAGATTACGCCGAAATCATGGACAATCTTGGCCTACCCAATCCGAAAATGATGGATGTCGCGGTCCCAGCCAATCAACATATTGGCATGGCGCAAGAGGAACCGGAGATTACCGAACGCACCATTCCGGCTATTGACGCCGTCTCCCGGAACAAAGGGAATGAAGCAATATTTATTGACCTGCGTGAAGACCCGGAACGTAGTAAAAACGGCGTCATCCCAAATTCAGTTCACGTCCCTTACAACAGCCTTACCGACTTCATTAAACCGGGCGGCATGTTGGCGGCGCTCTCCCAGCAATCGGGCCGGCAATTGATGCTTTATTGCGCCTATGGCGAACGCTCGGCGATGGCGTTAAAAGAATTGCGTGCAGCTGGGTTTAAAAATGTGCGGCATCTGGGAGGCGGGATCGACGCCTGGGTAAATGCCGAGGGCCCAGTTGAGGCAGCGCCCCAAAACCATTAGTCGCGTTGAAAGCGATCAATCCCGTCTGGGTTTTCAGTGCGCTTAAGTTTGCCATCATCTTCTAGATAGCGGATGTGTGACATCGCTTCACCGATGGCAAAAAACTTACCCGACTGATCAAGTTCTTGAGGGAACAATTTTTGCGCAATTTCAAGACCTGAGAGTGGTTCTCTGCAAATATCACGCACTCTCTCAAGCCGTTCATCATGATGGGAGATAAAATAATCAAGGCGGATTTGAAGACCAGTAAAAGGCTGGTTGTGACTTGGCAAAATTTTAACGGATTCGGGTAAGCGCCGTAATTTTTCATTACTGTCGAGAAAATCCTTGAGCGGGTTGGCTTTAGGCTCGTGAGAATGAACCAAAATCGTCGGTGAAATTTTCGGCAAGACCTGATCGCCGGCGATCAGCACATTCAATTCTTCGCAATAGAGGCAAGCATGCTCCATGGCGTGACCCAAGCCGACAATCACTTCCCAACTGTGACCACCAATATCGAAGGTTGAGCCGTCGCGCAGACGCTCATAACGCTCTGGCACCTCTTCATATAAATGCTCGGCCGACACCAGATGCTGACTATATTCATCTAATTCATCTTCCGGGACGCCGACCCGGCGCAAGTACTTATGATAAAACTCCGTGCTTGCCATCGGGCCGCGAGAAACAATGCGGCCAAAGGTCCACTCTTCCCGCGTGATCAGCAACTCGGCGCCATATTGGCGATGCAACCAGCCGCCCAATCCAATGTGATCAGGATGAGCGTGGGTGCAAATCAGACGCTTGAGAGACTTACCGTTGAGCAAGCGGCCAAAGATATCACGCCAGATGTCCTTGGTGCGATCATTGTTAATGCCGGTATCAATCAACACCCAGCCGTCTTCTTCTTCCATCATCCAAAGATTTATATGGTTAAGCTGGAACGGCAGCGGCATTCTGATCCACTTAATACCAGGCAGAACTTCATACACTTCGCCTGGTTCAGGGATGTGATCTGACAGATATTCGACTGGTTTGGTTTCGGTAAGTGTGGTCACGAGATATCAATTGCTCTTGATTGTAATTCGCCGGAATTGTTCGACATATTGTTCGACTGGCTAACAATGGCGCCCAACCTATAGAGCGAGCGGGGGAATAGCAAGGCAGTGGATTGTAAACTTTAAATGGATAAAAGAGATTTATTGTAACGCTTAATTGACTTTTTCAGGCGGCAGGCTGAGGCGGATCCAGGCCAATTCCTGTTTAATCGCCTCAAGACTGGGCTTGTTCGGCGTGTTCATCGCTTCATTGATAATTTCAAGCCGAATACTGGTCGGCAAGCGCTCAAGATTCTCAAGAAACAGAAATTTTATCGAGGGCCGAATGGTATCGGAAGTCAAAAGCCCCAAGATGAGCCGTTTGCGAATGTCGACCCGCAGATTACCGGCTTCCGAGAGCTCGAAAAATTCGGCGACGAAAGTGCGGGGTTCAAGATTGCCATCGATAAGTTGGCGGAGATTTTCTTTGAGCGCTTCGGTATAGCGTTTGCGGCTAAGTGCCACGAACTGTTTCGCGTTGTGATGAACCTTACCAATAATTTTCGGGTTAAAGGCGCTTTCCGTCACCAGCCCAACACATTGTTTGACGACAGGATGTTTAGACGTCTCCCCCAACATCGTAAATACTTCTGATATCAGCGGCGTTCGTTTAGGCACGGCGCTCATTCTAACTGCCGCGGCAACCGACATTGGCGAATCAGGGTCGCGTGTCGCCACCATGGCCAGGGGTAAGGGGTCTTCCATGGATTGCAGGTCAATATCGATGTTAAGAAGATGCTCAGGCATCAAAAGCTTGTTATCACTGTACGGCACCAGGAGCGGCTGTTTGTTTTGATAGCTCTCTTTAAGATCAAGCGCCAGCTTCAAACCGTCTTGAGTAATTCCCAAATTGTTTTCAGGCTTATTTTCTTGTTGGTGATCCTGTTGCGTAGGATGGTTCTGCCGACCGGCATGGTATTCATTGGTCATTCAAGTTCGCCCTTATGAGTTTGTCCGGTTCTTGAGACCGGCTTAACGCTAATCCACTAAATTGCTCACCCTTAATCGGGTTTTGCTGATTGCCTTCCTTAATGACCTAAAAGTATTTCCAAAGTGTTTAAATTTGATGACCGGAAGCGTTAATCACCAAATATATTTGTTAGAAGGGAAAATAATAAAGATGAGTTGGCATGCCGATCCGTATTTTGACGCATTATGGCATAAATCTGTTGGCAAAATTCGCCACCGGTTTGCGAACCAAATCAGGTTTTTTCCGAATCATGCATTTTAATGGCGTAAAAACAGCTTGGATTTAAGAATTTTATAAAAATAAATTCATTTTTCCCGGGACTCGCGAGAGTCGTATTTCTTGAAATAAATCAATGATCTATTGAAATCGGAACCCCAACAAACTGGCAAATAAGCCTTTGAAAAGAATCACTTATTGCGCATCACTCTCAAGTTGAATCACCCTGACCGCTTCACAATCTCCAGTATTCATAGTTCTACAGTGAGTCAATTTTGCCACAATATGATGTATATTCCACTATATGCAGTATTCGACCCGTTGACACCTTACAGCATTTTGCATATCAATGATTCAAAGCGCTAGACCATCTGATTTTCACGGGAGTTAAGAGAATCAGCTGAGGTCAAAGCAAATAAAATCGGTGCCGTAGAATGACGGACCACCCATCAGGAAGGCGAAACGAAAGGATTATCAGGCCACGAAATAAAGGGGGTGTGCTGAGATGTACACGGTCTATTACACCGACGAAGATGCACCGGATGAAACGCGAATCGGGATGGTCTCTGCACCAAATAGCGCGATCGCCCATCGCATTGCAGAAATGCAGTTCATTAACAGCCGAATTCACAAAGTTATGGAATTAACGCCACCGGATGAAGAAACCAGATATCCCGGTGCACGGTTTATCAATGGCGAATTTCAGCCAGTTAGCTAAATCGGTTAAATACCTGGTTTTACGCTCGGACTTACGGGGGCCCTTTTCGCTGATCTCATAGTTTCGGGATTGTGCTTGAGAAGGCAACGGGGGAATAGGATGCGATCCAGCTAGAGGGTGGATCGCATCCTTTCTTTTTGCGGACACCTATTCTTGTATTTCGGCCAGAATCAAGCCACAATACGCAACGAACACAACGAGAACAAATAATGCGTATTGGGCCATGAGAATAGGCATAGATTTAGGCGGTACTAAGATCGAAGCTATCTGCCTTGCCGCAGATGGGACCGAGCTTGCCCGCCAGCGCGTGGTCTCTCCACAAGGCGACTATGCCGCCACCATTCAGACCATTGTCGAACTCGTTGCGAATATTGAACAGGAAACTGCTCAATCAGGTTCAATCGGCATCGGTATCCCCGGCACGATATCACCGTCTAGCGGATTGGTTAAAAATGCCAATTCGACGTGGTTGATTGGCAAACCACTCGACCAGGATTTAACAGCGGCGCTCGGCCGGTCGGTGCGACTCGCCAATGATGCCAATTGTTTCACCCTGTCTGAGGCGACCGACGGGGCGGCAAAAGGTATAGAGTTAGTATTTGGCGTGATACTCGGTACTGGGGTCGGCGGCGGCATTGTCATCAACGGCGAAATTATTTCCGGCCCCAACTCAGTTGCCGGCGAATGGGGGCACAACCCCTTGCCCTGGATGACCGACG
>CEQE01061678.1_pt1 | contig 11462 bp, 7 predicted proteins | sample 356201 | NCBI WGS metagenome assembly CEQE01 (sample SAMEA2619970, study PRJEB7988) | marine metagenome | biome: marine biome (ENVO:00000447); feature: mesopelagic zone (ENVO:00000213) & marine oxygen minimum zone (ENVO:01000065); material: "saline water (ENVO:00002010), including plankton...
GTAATGCCCTGGATCGAATGAACAGACTCGTTGGTAGCAGATTGGATATCTGCGATTTGGGCACCGATTTCTTCCGTCGCCTTGGCAGTTTGGTTGGCGAGATTGCCAACCTCAGATGCCACCCCGGCAAAAGTCGAAATTACTTATTGGGCGTGACAGTCACCAGTGCATTATCAAGCTATTACCCGTTCTTCGGGGATGCGCAGTTTTATCGTCGTTCCACTTCCAGGAACGCTTTCTATCAACATAGAGCCGCCGTGCATTTCGATAAGCGATTTCGTCAGGGGAAGTCCCAAACCAGTGCCCGAGTACTTATGTGCCTGCTCGCTGTCAATTTGTCCGAACTTTTCCAACGCCTTGGCAATTCCTAGCTCATCCATGCCAATTCCGGTATCCTTGATGACAAATTGTATAGAACCATCCTCATCTTGATTCGCATTTAGACTAACATCCCCCCCCTCCGGCGTGAACTTGATGGCATTGGTCAGAAGATTGACCAACATTTGCCTCATTCTACGCTTGTCGGCGAATATCGTGGGGAGATTTTTACCGATATTTACGGTGAACTCAATTTTCTCCTCTTGGGCCCGAGAAAGGACCATGCTGGAAGAAATATCGACAACGTCTGCAATCTCAAATTTCTCCTCAAACAATTCCGCTTTTCCTTCCTCGATTGCGGATACATCAAGAAGGTCGTTCACGAGTTCACTAAGATGATGGCTGGAATCGAGAATATCACCGAGATAATCTTGGTATGTATCATTATCAATAGGTCCTAAAATTTCGTCCTTCATCATTTGGCTGAAGCCGATGATTGCGGTCAGTGGAGATCGTAGTTCATGGTTCATATTGGCCAGAAAATCGGATTTAGCCCGATTAGCGGACTCGGCATCATTCTTGGCGGCGTTCAGTTCCCGGGTTCGTTCTTTTACCCGTTCCTCAAGTTGATCATGGGCATCTTTTAAAGCCTTTTCAGCCATTTTACGCTCTGTAATGTCGGTGTGAAAAGCGATTACGCTGCCATCGGGCAATCGTTCCTTGCGAACTAGTATGACCTTATCGCCGCGTACAAGTTCGTTATACTTTCCACCTTCGCTCCTATGATCCTTCAAGCGACTAGCGACAAATTCATCAATATCTTTGGTAGCCTCCGCCGCATACCCGCTCTCAACCAGCAGCCGGAGGAAATCTTCGAATAATAAGCCTGGAACCAGTAAATCGGATACGTGGGCGCGCGATTTTTTATATTCGCTGTTGCACATGATCAATCGCTCATCCGGGCCCCAAAGGACAATCCCATCAGATGCATTTTTAATGGCGTCAAAGAAACGCTCTTGAATACTTGCTGCATTTTTCTGCTCGGTGATGTCTGTGCCTGATCCCCGATACCCCTTGAAGGTGCCCTTCTCATCAAAGACAGGCATACCGGAGGAAGACAGGTGGACAACCGTGCCGTCGGGACGGACACGGGAATGCTCAAAATTATTAAACGGAAGATGGGCTTCCAAGTCCGCAATATTCCGACGCACTCCTTCTTCCTTCAGGTCCAGACGAGACTCCTGCCTCGTCTTTCCGAGCAAATCTTCTTTCGCCACACCGCTGATCTCAGAAAACCGTTCGGAGAAGTAACTAAATCGCAGATTCTCATCCATTTCCCAGAACCAGTCCGAAGATGTTTCAGCAATGGTGCGAAAGCGTTCCTTGCTTTCTCTCAAATTAGATTCAACTTGCATTTTCTCATCAACCATCTCGCTGAAATTTTGGAGCAGCTGTTTGGTCTCCGGGTCCAGATGCTGAAAGTGCGGAAGTGCTAAAGGCCGACCCTGTTTATAGGATTCTATTCCATCAGCCAGACCACTGATCGGCCGCGTTATGGATCGGGCAATCACTGCGGCGATAATGGTTCCGATTATGAGTGCCAGTAGGCTGACAGCCATAATTTCCCGGTTAGCCGCATTTATTGATTCGGTAAGTTCCTTGCGCGATACACCGACGCGTATCATCGCTTTTACGTCCTTGACCAGTCGGTGGCTGGTATCGGTTATTTCCTGGTCGCCAAATTTTACAATCTGAACGTTCCAATCGGATTCTTTGGCTTTGAATTTATAATCCGCTGGCACCGAATTCGGTATTGGTCCATTGAACGTGTGGGTAAATATCTGGCCTTTAAAGTCGGTAATTACGAAATAGAAAATTCGAGAATCGCTCCGAACAATGCGGCGCAAAGTTTCGCGTATTTTATGAGGCTGACGTTCCAGCAAATCATTCATTGTCGATTGGGAAAGCGATTCGAGCATCGTTCGGCTCCAGCGCACATGCTCATTTTCCAGAGAAGTACGAAACCGTTCATTGACAAAAAACAAAATTCCGATTGTCGTCAGAATGATGAGGCCGGTCGTGGCGATTATGATTCTAGTGTTTAATTTCATGGAGTGATCCGAATCATAGGACTATTTCCGTGGTTGAAATGAAAATACATCCGGCCTGAAATCCATGAAATAAATTGAATAAGGTGTCCAATTTATTCCGCGCTTTACGCCGTAAGTATATAACGGGTTATAAAGTATCGTGCCCGGCATTTCTGATTCAAATATGTCCAGCGCATGTTGAAATGCCTTGTATCGCTGATCGGCATCGCCTGATGTTAAAATTACGTTGGAAAAATCGTTGAATTTCGAAGTTGGCGTCCAGAACTTATATTTAGTTTGAATTGAAGAACGTGGTCCCCAGGATACCATTAACCCACCAACCGGATCAGGCAGGCGGATTGTATTTGACCAGGCGTAAATTTCGACGCCTTTGCCGCGCGCAGCTTTGAAATTATCGACCAGTTCCAATTTTGCCTGTATGCCAATCTGGCGCCACATGTCGATGATCATCAACGCGGCGTTTTCGCTGTTCAGATAATAGTCTCGAACGATCCGGTAACTGATAAGTTCGCCCTTGTATCCGGATTCCTTGAGTAGCCTTTTTGCCTTTTCGACGTCGTAAACGTAGCCCGGCCGTTTTGCATTGTACATTTTGCCGAATGATTCCAACTGATGGCCGTTCGGGGTAAAATTGCGGTTAAGCCAGAGTGTTTTTCGGAGCGCCTTGCGATCAATCGCCAAGCTTAGAGCTTGCCGGAGACGCTTGTCTCGAAGTTTGGAGGAATTGGTATTGAAAGCGAGTACGTGCGAATTGTCTAATAATACAGATCGCGCTTCTATATTTGGATATTTATCCAGCACGCCAATTCGTTCTGGAGCAATATCTACGATGATGTCAAATTTACCGCCAATTAAGCCGGCCATGCGCCCGACGCGGTCTGGCACTTCTTTAAAGGTCAAGGTGCCAAAATTCTGTTTACCCATGAAATAGGCGTCATGTGCGATAAACGAAATTTCCTTACCAGGTTCTCGTTGATTAAATTTTAGCGGTCCGGTGCCAACTGGATTCCATCGATTAGCATCCAATGCAATCTTAAGCCAATCAGGCTTGTCGCTTTTATATTTGAGCCAGGAACGTGCATTCACCACCCAGGCCGTGTAGCCCGTTAGTTTTTGTTCTAAAAGTGGGTCAGGATGTTTGGTGGTAAAGCGGACGGTATGCGCATCGATTTTAGAAACTTCTTTCAACATACCAAAATGATTGCGTCCGCGCCGGGAAAGAGATTTTTTGCCCCACAGTCGCTCTTTGGAAAAGGTGAACACAACATCGTCGGCGGATAATATATCACCATTATGAAATTTTACGCCTGGGCGTATTGTGACCTCGAGTGTGCGATCGTCAATCCGCCGCCAGCTTTTGGCCAGACTCGGCATTAACTTAGGGGCTTCTCCTGGAATTTGGTTGATAAAATCCCGGCGGATAAGCGTGTCGAACAAGGAATAAAACACGCGAACTTCGATATTGCCGGTGATTTCCGAGGGTTCCAGAGTGCGTGGTAGTGTGTTAACCGCGATGACAACATCCGGCCTTTTGTCTTCCGCCGCCACGGTGTCCAAAGCAAAACTAAAGGAAATTATAATTGCGATAACGGTCCAGATGGATCGTATGAGAAAGGTATTATCGTGAATTTCCGATCTCGTTATCACTATCATTTACTATCTCCCCTGAAGAACTCCCATTTGAGATATTTAATAATATGCAAACACTAAATTTATAAATGAGGTGTAATAACCTGAAATCAACCAATTTTTAGAATATTTCAGCGTAATAACCAGCTGTAATACATACTTCCCAGGCAAATTTGTGTTTCATAGCCACTATACCTAAATTGCTCCATCATTTAGGTAAATTTTCTTCCGTAGCATTCTATAAGTCAGGCTAAGGAGTTTAGAATATTGCTTAGACCTAAAATCAGGTTATTTAATACTCTGCAACAATAACTGATATTTAGTGGGAAGCCGCCAATGTGTTGCACCGCTTAACATAAGTCGCAGGTAATGCTCACTTGGCGGCGGTGGGTTCAAGTGTTGGCGGGCGATGTAAAGGCTGGCGGTGAGGGGTTTGTGCGGCGAGCAGGGGCTCCACACTTTGCGCCTTTCCCGATCATACCCATTAACGCGCTTGCGGCCCATTTTAAAACCTTCGGCTTTGTCGAGCGCTAAGACTTCACGCCTTGAGATGATGTGATACAGCACGCCCCAGACTTCATCGCCGGGTGACGGGATAACGTCAGCGACCCCGCAGCGCCGCCGGGGCGAGCGCCGCGAAAAAGCCAGCTTGTGATCTGCCAACATGGCGATGCCAACGAAGCGATAGCCCGGACAGCGCCGCCGCATCTGCTGGGGGTCCATATTGGAGCCATAAGCGAAATAGAGCATAGATTATAATTCCAAGGTTCCAGGAACCTTCTAATTTAATTCCAAACTTTATCAGCGACCTCGACAATCATAGCAAGTTTGGCTTTTTCGTCAGCGACAGTGACCGGATTGCCGGCGACAGTGCTGGCGAAGCCACATTGCGGGCTTAAGCCCAATTGGTCGAGATCAATAAACTTGGCAGCCTCATCAATCCGCGCCCGGAGTTCGTCCTGCGATTCCATTTCAGGCGTCTTGCTGGAGACCAGCCCGAGTACGACCATCTTATCTTTGGGTACATATTTAAGCGGCGCAAAATCACCGGCGCGGGGTGAATCGTATTCGAGAAAAAAGGCGTCGACATTGAGATCGTTGAAAAATTTCTCAGCAAACGTCTCATACCCGCCTTCGGACAGGAACTTACCTTTGTAATTGCCCCGGCACATATGGACGGCGATGGTGACGCTGTCCGGGCGGTCGCGCAGACAATCATTAAAAAGATCGACATAGTCGTTCATTAATTGCGCTGGATCGATACCGTTTTCTTTAACCCGCGCGTGCACATTGGGATCGCTCAGCATCGGGATCGGCACGTCATCCAATTGAATATAGGTCGAGCCGGCATCAGCCAGCGCTTTGATCTCCTCCCGGTAAACCTGGGCCAGATCAGCGAAATAGTCTTTTGTGCTGTCATAGACGCCGGCTTCAATTGTCTGGTCGAGCCGGAACATGTGCATGGTGGGTGGTGAGACAATGGTTGTTTTTGGCGTTTTGCCGGTATTGGCCTGCAAGAACTCAAATTCGTCACCGGCAATTGGTGTCGTGCGCGAAACTTTGGTGGCCACAATCGGCGCGGTGAATTCCTGCTCATGGCCGTGATCATCGTGAAAGGTGAACAATGCTTTGCCGACCTCCAGGCCATTGACCCGTTCAACAAAGCTCGACCAGTAAGAGGCGCGGCGAAACTCGCCATCGGTGATGGCCTCTAATCCGACACTTTCCTGCAATGCAATAACGTCTTTAATCGCCTCATCCTGTATTGCCGTTACGTCGTCTTCGTTAATCTCGCCGGTGTGAAGTTTCTTAAAAGCATCGGTTATTGATTTCGGGCGCAACAGACTGCCGACATGATCAGAACGGAAAGGTGGCTTGCTTCTGTTCGCCATAAATATATCCCTTAAAAAAAAGTGGTCTTAACACTGGTTATTATTCGGCTACAATGTATATTTATAATTTGATAGATCAATAAAAAAACAGAATTTGATTTGGGAGACGACGATGGCCGACAACCGCAAAGAGCAAACCCGAACCGCCTGGCTCGAAACAATTGAAAAACATAAATCTGACACCCACAGTCCGGCGACAGATCAGATTTGGTCGGAAAAATTGGAATGCGCCAGCCGCGATGAATTGATCGCCATCCAAAATGATAAGCTCAAAATGGTGACGCCGTTTCTGTATGAAAACAGTGATTTCTACCGCCGCCGTTTTGACCGGCTTGATTTGGCACCAACCGACATTCAGACGGTTGACGATCTGACCAAATGGCCGGTTGTCGATAAATCGGAAATGATGGCAGATGTTCAAGAACATCCACCCTATGGCACCTATTCAACCATGGATGACGAGCTTTGGAACAAGCGGGGCTGGATGCTGTTTTCATCTTCCGGCTCCAGCGGTGTGCCCCGTGTTTTCCGCTATTCTCATATCGACCGTGATCTCTGGGAATGGGCCAATGCGCGGGCGATTTATTCGTTTGGCGTGCGGCCGTCGGATACGGTCTTTGTCGCTTCCGGTTATGGCCCCCACGTATTTGCCTGGGGCGTGCAATATGCCTTGCAGCGGATGAATGTCGCCTGCATTCCAGGTGGTGGCATGACGACCGATATGCGCGCTAATATTGTTGATCGTTTTAAGCCAACCGTATTGTGCTGCACGACCTCCTACGCGCTGCATCTCGGCCGTGTTTTGGAAGAGAAGGGGCTTGATCCGGCGGCCAGCTCCATCCGCATGCTGTTTGTCGGCGGCGAACCCGGCACCGGTATCATCAACACGCGTAACCGGCTCAAGGACCTGTGGGGCGCGGAGTTGAGGGAATTTTACGGCTGCACCGAAGTCGCACCGCATAGTGGCGGCTATTCCTGCTCGCATGCGGAAATTTCCGACGATCTGGTGGCAACCCATTTGATGGAGGATCATCAGATTTGGGAATTGGTTGACGCGGATACGATGGATCCGGTAGCCGAAGGCGAGCGAGGGATCACCGTCTGCACCAGTCTCCATTCCGAAAGCTCACCGCAGCTGCGCTTCAATGTTGGCGACTATACCGTCTATTCGACTGAGCAATGCGGCTGCGGGCGCACTCATGTGCGGGCGATGGGCTCATTCGCCGGGCGGTCGGATGATTTGATAAATCTGCGTGGCATTAAGATGTATCCTGTGCAGCTCGAACAAGCCGTGCGCGCCGTGCCGGGCATTGGTGACGAATATGAAATCCTCATCGAAACCAATAAAGACGGCTTGGATATCATGACCGCACGGGTCGAACATAGCGACGATGTCTCGGAGCAGGTTATTAACGAGATTAAAACCCGTTGTGAGGTGACAGTGAGTGTTGAGATGCTCGCGCCCGACACGCTGCCCAAAACGGAGTTTAAGGCCAAACGTATCCGGGATGAACGGAAGAAGGAGTAATAGCTGTCCCTTTAATTCCAATGCTCGCAAAAAATTGACGCCTCTCGATTTCATAATACCTTATGATCGAGCAATGGAATTCGAACTCAATTTCTTTTGGTTGTTGATCGATTTGGTCACGGTTTTTTCGCTGATTCTCGGCATTTACCTCCGCTGGGATAAATTACCGGAGAGCAAAATGGCGACGCTGGACCCAGACAGATTGGCACGTGATCTAATCGATGACACAGAGCTCACCGAAGAGGAGAGGGGCTTCATGAAAGAGGTTGCGGCTCTAGAACTCACCCGCCGCCATCTAATTTGCTGAAAAAAAAGCCGTCTCCGAAGAGACGGCTTATCAAAAGATGAATTTTCGGCGGAAATCAGACGGCTTTTATTTCTTCCAGGAAGTTTTCAACCTGATTTTTTAGCGAATCCGATTCACTTTTAAGCGTTCCGACAGCTTCACCCATCTCATTGGCAGCACTACCGGTTTGGGTGGCGGCAGTAGAAACCGAGGTGATATTTGTCGTCACTTCTTTAGTGCCGCTTGCTGCTTGCTCGACGTTGCGAGCAATTTCGGAAGTCGAAGCACCTTGCTCCTCCACCGCTGCAGCAATGTTGGTAGTGATATTGTCGATCGTACCAATGATCGTTGAAATACTATCGATTGCTGTCACAGATTCCTTGGTAGCGTTTTGGATACCAGAAATTTGGGCGCCAATTTCTTCGGTCGCCTTCGCTGTTTGGCTAGCAAGGTTGCCGACTTCAGAGGCGACAACGGCAAACCCTTTGCCGGCGTCACCAGCCCGGGCGGCTTCGATGGTAGCATTGAGTGCAAGCAGATTAGTCTGACTGGCGATGTCATTAATCAACTCGACAACTTCACCAATTTTATTCGCCGCCTCGGCCAAGCCTTGGACCTTTTCATTGGTCGTTTCGGCTTCACCTACCGCATCGGCGGCAATTTTTGCGGACTCATTAACTTGCGACGAGATTTCTGAAATCGACGCTGAAAGTTCTTCCGCTGCTGCTGCAACGGTTTGAACATTGGCGGCCGCTTGCTCGGCAGCTGCGGCAACTGCTGCAGCCTGACTGTTGGTATTTTCAGCCGTTTGGTTGAGCGTGGTCGAGGTTGAGCCCATATTGTCGACAGCCGAATTTACCGAAGACAGGACACTCGTTACACCGTCGCCGAAGCCAGCGGTCAGTTCGTCGATCTTGGCAGCCCGCTCAGCGTCGACTCGTGCTTTTTCCTCAGTTTCAGCAGCCTTGGCCCGTTCAGCTTCACGTTCAGCTTCGGCTTGTTTTTCCTGCGCTTCACGATCCTGGCGTTCGCGCTCAGCTTCAGCTTCCCGTTCGCGCTCGGCTCGTTCGAGTTCCTCCTGCTGGCGTTTAGCTTCTTCTTGACGCTGGTGTTCTTTGGCTGCTTCAGCTTCTTGACGCTGTTTTTCCGTCTGTTCTTCGAGTTTCACACGTTCGATCGTGTTGTCGCGGAAGCTTTCGACGCCTTCAGCAAGTTGACCAATTTCGTCGGCGCGATCCGTATGCGGAACGTCAAATTCGGTTTCGCCGTGCGATATGGAGCTTAGAATTTCGGTCAAGCGCGTAATCGGTGTGGCGGTCCGTTTTGAGGTAAATACGGCTACCAGAATAATTACTATCGCAGCAATCGCGAGAATAATCAGGATCAAATTGCTCAAAGAGTTGCCGCGAACGATATCACCGTCAATGACGCTGGCAATTTCTAAAACACCGCGCACATCACCTAACTTCCAATCATTTTTAGGCGTATCAGACCGACTGTTATGGCAATTCACACAGCCTTGAGCGACCAAACGGTCAGCAATAGCGACGCGCACAATTTGTTTTCCGTCGATTTCAACCTGACGCGTCATTACTTCATCAGGATTGGCCACCAGAAAATCCCATGCTTCTTTCTGGAAGTCATCTAATTGCCGTTCTTTGCGGTTAGGGAAGGGAAAGGCACTATAGAGTTTGAGAGTGGTATCTTCTTTCGACAAAATTTCACTCATGTCATGAATAAATGTCGCCGGTAGAGGCACACCCTTTTTTTCGCTTTTATGATTGAACGAAGGTTTTAAATTGCCGTCGGCAAGAACTTTTTTGATCACGTTGTTGGTGTAGTAGGCCCGGATCTTCTTAAACTGACCTGCCGTTACCGTGGCGGAGAGTGTCGCGCTATCGCGGGCATTACCAGCAATAATATTCGGTAAAAATACCCATAAACTGACGATTAACAGGCCTAACAGAATAGGAACCGGCAACACCATTTGCCACGTAATGCTTTCTTTGAATTTGTTCATGATTAAAATTCTCCAGTGCATTTGACTTTAGTTTGGTTCGGAGGTGGGCCAAAGGTCAGTTTCCGAGACTCGATAATTGGCTCTCCAAATTTTGACGCGAAATGCTTTGATCACAGTAAGTTATTGTGAATTCGTCGCATTTAACATCTCCAATGCAAATGGGGAGATATTTGCCGTGTTCAAGTTATAAATAAAGTAAAAGTGAGTAATATATTGATACAATACTAATGCTAATTAGAATAATTATAATTAACCTTATAAGTTGGTAAATCCACTCCTATGTTATGGTAATACTTGACTTTTATGCTGAGAATTATCTGTGTCTGGAATTTGATGAATTCACTAAAATGTAATGTGGAATAGAGTTCGCTATTACACCAAAAAAGGCCGCCTCAAATGAGACGGCCTTCTTAGTGAGTGGAAACTCAGATTTAAGACGAGTAGTACATCTGGAATTCGATCGGGTGGGTCGTGTGTTCCAGAGCGTAAACTTCTTCCATCTTAAGATCGATATAGCCGTCGATCTGGTCATCGGTGAAGACGCCGCCTGATTTCAGGAAGTCACGGTCTTCGTCGAGAACCGCAAGGGCTTCGCGCAATGAGCCACACACGGTTGGCACGTCGGCGATTTCTTCCGGCGGCAGGTCGTACAAATCTTTATCCATCGCATCGCCTGGATCGATCTTGTTTTGAATACCGTCAAGGCCGGCCATCAGCATTGCTGAGAAGGCGAGATAGGCATTCGCTGTCGCATCCGGGAAGCGAACTTCCACGCGTTTGCCGTTCGGGCTGGCTGAATATGGAATACGGCAAGCTGCTGAGCGGTTGCGCGCCGAATAAGCGAGCAGAACCGGCGCTTCAAAACCAGGGATCAAACGTTTGTAGCTGTTTGTCGATGGGTTGGAGAACGCATTGATCGTTTTGGCGTGTTTATTGATGCCACCTATATAATGCAGGGCAGCATCAGAAAGATCAGCATATCCAGAACCAGCAAATGCAGGTTTGCCATCTTTCCAAATAGATTGGTGAACGTGCATCCCGGTGCCATTGTCATTGATCACCGGCTTCGGCATGAAGGTCGCGGTTTTGCCATAGATGTGAGAGACCATATGGACGACGTATTTATAGGCCTGGATATTATCGGCACTTTGGACCAGGGTTTCAAATTTGATGCCAAGTTCATGCTGTGATGGCGCCACTTCGTGATGGTGTTTTTCCATCTTTACGCCCATGTCCTCCAAGGTCGTAACCATTTCTGAACGCAGATCGTGAGCAGAATCAACTGGTGGAACCGGGAAATAGCCGCCTTTGACTGGTGGACGGTGTCCTATATTACCTTCTGCAAAGACTTCGCCGGAATTATATGGGCCTTCTTCGTGGTCGATTTTGTAGAAGGTGTGGTTCATCGAAACTTCTGAACGCACATCATCGAAAACAAAGAATTCAGGTTCCGGACCAAAGTAGGAAGTGTCACCTATTCCAGTACTTATTAAATGCGCTTCGGCGCGTTTCGCAGTTGAGCGAGGATCACGGGAATAGTCTTCACCTGTTACAGGGTCGCGCACGTCGCAGATCATGATCAAGGTTGGCTGAGCGGAAAAGGGATCCATGACGCAAGTGGATGGATCAGGAATTAGCGCCATATCGGATTCATTAATCGCTCTCCAGCCGGCAATTG
>CEQE01324417.1_pt1 | contig 11460 bp, 8 predicted proteins | sample 356201 | NCBI WGS metagenome assembly CEQE01 (sample SAMEA2619970, study PRJEB7988) | marine metagenome | biome: marine biome (ENVO:00000447); feature: mesopelagic zone (ENVO:00000213) & marine oxygen minimum zone (ENVO:01000065); material: "saline water (ENVO:00002010), including plankton...
CTGGGTGCCTCCCCAGCAGAGCTGGGGGGTCTCCCGATTTACTAGGCCTGCAGAGCATATCAATTTCGTTAGCATCACACTTACGCAAGGACGTGGCGCGACAGAGGGAACCAATCATGTCATTCACAATGACAAAACGAGAACGAGAGCAGTTCCTTGCGGATCTGCATGTCGGTGTCGTGAGTATACCTGCACAAGACAGAGGTCCGCTAACGGTTCCCATATGGTACATGTATGAACCTGGCAAGGACGTATGGATGATGACCGGCAGGGACTCAATAAAGGGCGAGCTATTGGATCAGGCTGACAGGATCAGTATGTGCGTGCAGAATGAAGCTCCACCCTATCAGTACGTCAGCGTGGAAGGACCAAGGGCGGTACGAGATCCCGAAGATCTGCATGGGCAGCTACTGGCGATGGCGACGCGTTATCTGGGTGAAGAGGGCGGCAAACAGTACGCCGCAGCTAACCCGGGCACGAAGGCCGGCAGCATCATCGTTTCCCTTACTCCCGAGAGATGGTATACGGTCGACTACGGCAAACGCTAAATCCCGATTGACGCACACAGCCGCGAGCGTTGCAGCAGATGCTATGACGCCTCAGCGCCTGCATTTCGGCGGCGTGCGGGAACTCGCCCAACGATCTCCTGTCATACACTCCAATAAATCCAACCATCTAGCGCGACAGCACGCTAGATATAAAGCAGCATTTGAGCGCTATAATTGCCGAGCTACGGCATCACAGTAACGCGGTCGGGGGAACAATGGGCACACAGGTAGACAAGCTTGCAGTTGTACATGCAAAAGCGCAGATCGAAGATGGCTGCAAGATAGGGCCATTTTGCACCATTGGACCAGACGTCATCATCGGCAAGAACACCACCTTGAGGTCCCACGTCGTCGTGGAGGGTCGTACCACCATCGGAGCCGACTGTGACATCTTTCCCTTCACGACCCTCGGGATTCAATCCCAAGACCAAAAATACGTACCCGGTGATATCACCTACACCGACATCGGCGATCGCAACATCATCCGCGAATTCGTCTGCATTCACAGTGCCACAGAGCCCGATACCAGAACCTCCGTAGGCGACGACTGCGCTCTCCTTGCCCAGTCACACGTGGCACACAACTGCACCGTCGGGAACCACGTCATCATGAGTCACAGTGCGACCCTCGGAGGACATGCGTTGATAGGGGATTACGCCAATATAAGCGGGCTATCGGCCGTTCACCAGTTCTGCCGCGTGGGTCGAGCCGCTCTGGTTGGCGGCATGTCCCGTGTGATTCAGGACGTTCTGCCGTTCACCATCGCGGAAGGTTTTCCGGCCCACATGCGCGTCATCAACAAGGTGGGCATGGAGCGAGCCGGATACTGCGCAAGCGACATAGCCGAAGTGCGTAAAGCATTCAGGATACTCTTCATGCGGCAGTTGCGACTGGAACAAGCTGTGGAGCAAGTTCTGCAGGAGTATCCCTCCTCGGAAAACGTCCGGCTGATGATCGAAGCCATCAACTCTTCGCAGCGGGGATTGGCTCGTCCAGAGTCGGATACCTACGATCTCAACGTCGGTTGACAGGCGCCTCCCGTAAGACACACAGCGATCATGCGTATTGTTCTGCGGCCATACCTCTGCATCGGCTCTCATAGTAGAATGACGCTCGCGCGCAGCAACAGCACTATCTGAACATCGAGCAAACCACATGATTAAGGCGGTCTTGTGGGATTTTGGTGGCGTCGTCACCACCAGTCCCTTCGAAGCGTTCAACCGATTTGAACGGGCAAACGACATACCACTTGACTTCATCCGAACCACTAACGCGACCAACCCGAACAGCAACGCCTGGGCGAAGTTCGAGAGCAATCAGATATCTCTGCAGGAGTTCGATACTCTCTTCGCGGAGGAAACCGGTGCTCGGGGACACGAAATCTCCGGCAGCACGGTAGTGCAGCTTCTGTCGGGGGAACTGCGACCGCAAATGGTCACGGCGCTATCCAGAATCAGCGAGAAATATAAAACCGCCTGCCTCACCAATAATATGAAGACGGGTGAAGGGCCCTCCATGCAGCGCGGTAGCGAAGGGGCGAAGCGCACGGGAGAAGTGATGGATATGTTTGACGTCATCATCCAGTCCAGCGTGGTTGGCGTGCGCAAACCTGACCCCAAGTTCTACCTGCTCGCATGTGAACAGCTCGAGATAGCACCCCAAGAGGCTGTCTTTATGGACGATCTGGGCATCAACCTCAAGCCGGCCCGAGAACTCGGCATGACCACCATCAAGGTGATAGACGTTGCTGCCACGCTGTCCGAACTGGAGTCCATTCTCAGTATGAAGCTCACCTGAGGGAGAATCACGCATGAATATTCTGGTGACTGGTGGTGCTGGGTTTATCGGCAGCCACACCTGTGTCGAGTTACTGGACCAGGGCCATCACGTGGTGGTCGTGGACAACCTCAGCAACAGCAAAGAGGCAGCTCTAAGACGGGTTGAGAAGATCTGCGCCAAGTCGGTCCAGTTTTATCGTACCGATCTGATGGATAAGGAGGGGCTGGATAGGGTTCTCAGCGACTCCTCGTTCGATTCGGTCATCCACTTCGCAGGTCTCAAAGCGCCCGGAGAGTCCGTGTCTCAACCACTCGCCTATTATCAGAATAATGTGACGGGCACCCTCAACCTGTGCGAGGCGATGAGTCGGCACGGTGTAAAGAACCTGGTATTCAGTTCATCGGCGACCGTCTATGGCGACGCTGATACCGTTCCATTACATGAGTCCCTGCCGGTTTCCAGCGCCAATCCCATCAATCCGTACGGCAGAAGCAAGGTGATGGTCGAGGAGATCCTCCAAGATCAGCACAGCGCCGATCCCGAGTGGAACATCGCCCTACTGCGATATTTCAACCCCGTCGGTGCCCACCCTAGCGGCCTGCTCGGCGAGGACCCGAATGGAATCCCCATCAACCTGATGCCCTATATCACCCAGGTGGTGATTGGAAAACTGGACAAGCTCACCGTATTCGGCGATGACTACCCGACTCCTGACGGCACCCCTTTGCGCGACTATATTCACGTCATGGACCTTGCTAAGGGGCATCTCGCCGCAATCGATAGGCTCGCCTCCAATCCTGGGGTCGTGATCTACAATCTCGGTGCGGGCAGGGGAGTATCTGTCTTCGAGTTGGTAAAGGCGTTTGAAAAGGTCAATGGGGTCACTATTCCACTTCAAGTCGGTGGCCGCCGCAGCGGCGATCTGCCGACCAGCTACACCGATACGTCCCTGGCCAAGAAAGAGCTGCACTGGCAGGCTGAATTGAGCATAGAAGATATCTGTCGCGACGCCTGGCGATGGCAGCAACAGAATCCACAAGGTTTTGACTAGTTCCCGCACAGGTCTGTTAGGGCACATCAGATTTGATGCATCCCAGGACCTATCTGAAGGAAGCACACTCCTTACGCAGCGGGTCCGCCCTCCTCACAACGCGTCAGAGCAGATCGTTAGCATCTAGAGAGCTACGCTAGCTTCTGCTCGAAGTCCAGTATCGTCACGACACGGCATGGAGGGGCGCGCACGCGATGATAATGAGTGGCCAGTGCTGCTGATATCCGGGAATTCCACCCTCATGGGATCGATCGGCCGTCAGTTCGCCAGACTTATCAGATACTTGACACAACTGCCCCCCCATGCTTCCATATGCTTGGACCTCGACATGCGTGACTGAATGTCGGGATCAGTGATCCAATTCCTCAATAATCAGAAGCGATAACTTCAGGAAGAGGGATACCTAGATAATCGGCATGTACTGAGCGTTGAGTAGAATCTGCGCGGTCACGCTAGAGGCGTTATTTTTGGAAGTGCCCAGTGACGCGATGTGCACAGGTGGAATTGGTCGGAAGATAATAGATAACCGATTTAGAGCGGGGTATTCGTACCCTAATCTAACAGGAGGGCAAATGCATTCTGCACAAACGCAACACCGTACTTTACTATTTCGGGTCCTGTTGCAGGGCTTGCTATTAGTTGCTGCGGCTTGGTCGTTACAGGTCTGGGCGGCAGACGATGAGGAACTCGAAGAAGTAGTAGTCACGGGATCCTTGATCAAGAGAGACAACTTCGATTCAGCGTCACCATTGCAGATTCTGGATTCGCAGGACATCGTGGCCGAAGCCACGCCGTCTCTCGGTGAGATCATCAACAACCAGACGTTCAACTATGGGGGCGACTCCTTTGCTTCCCACTACTCGATAACCAATCCGGAGGGGAACAGAACGAGTGCGAACTTCCGCGGCCTCGGGGCTGGCGCGACGCTGACCCTTCTGGACGGGAAGGATCTGTATGATGAAAACTTGAACAATATCATTCCGCAGATCGCCATCCAGCGTATCGATATCCTAAAAGACGGTGCGTCCGCCGTGTATGGAACGGATGCCGTGGCCGGGGTGATTAACGTTATTCCAGTTAAGAATTTCGACGGCGTAGAGGTAAGCGGGTCATACCACGTGGACAGCGAAGGCGATCACGAGGAATACGTGGCTAGCTTTCTGGTCGGTAATTCCACGGATAACGGGTATTTCACGTTTGCCATGGAAGGTCGTGAGCGGACTGTGCTTATGCAGACTGAGCGGCCCGAGTTGTTGCAGGCCAGCTTCGGCAGTTCCGGCACGGGCAATCCTGGTTCGTACAATGTCCCCACGCGTGACGCAACCGGTGCAATCAGCGGCGCAACGCAGTTGGCTGATCCGGGATGTGGCGTGGCCACGAGCCCGGGCGGCAACGGCCAACTTATGACGGGCAACTACCGCAACAACATCAGCGGCCGCCTGAATAGCAGTGGCTCTACCTGCCTGTTCGAATTCGGTGAGTTCTTCAATTTCGTAACGCCGAACAATGTGCTCAACGCGTACCTGAATTTCGAGTACCAGTTCACCGATAACCTCGTCTATGAATCAAGTGTTGGCTATTCGCACATGAAAACGACCAGCCGTGGCTCACCGACCAACCCCGGCGGCAGCATTCGCGACATCAACCGCATTTTGGGCGGTATTGTGGGAGACCACCCCGGTAATCCGTGGCGAGCCTTCTACGACGCCGATGGCGATGGGGCGATTGACGACGACGGCACCGAATTGCTCTATGCCCTCGATGCCAATCTGGATGGCGTACCGGACCGGGCTGACCCGGTCGCTGGTGAGATCAATGGTGCCGTGCTGCTCCCGGCAGATCCATTCGACTCCACCGCGGGTATTCCCTTTAATGAAGACGTGACCATCGCTGCGTTACGCCTTTTTGGGAAAATGGGCACGCTGCCCTCGAACTTGGACAGCACCGGGGCCAACCTGGGATATGCCACGTACGATGTAACCGTCTTCCGGTCATTTCACGACTTAACCATGACCTTCGACAATGGCTGGGAGGTCACCGCTTCGTATGGCTATGAGGAGCAAACAGATATAAATAGGAACAAGAACAATAGCTTCAATGCAGTGTTGCTGGGGTTGCAGGGACTGCTCGGACCGACACCCGGAGTCGATGATCTCGATCTAGCCTATAACTACTACAATCCGTTTTCGAGCAACGCACTCAACTGTGTGAATAGAATCTGTGTCGATAACGGCGTGGCAAGTAACCCCAATCTTGGCGACTATACCAACCACCAATATGTGGCTGATGCCATGGATGTTAACGCCTTTTCAATCAACAGGCTAAAGCTGCAGCAATACAGTCTTACTGCGACCGGTGATCTGTTGGAAGGTTGGGCTGGTACCATCGCAGGTGCGTTTGGTCTGGAGGCAGTGGAATTGAAGTTTCACCACATTCCAAGGGACGATCAGCACCGCTGCAACCTCTGGTACGAACGATGTGATAAGAGATTCACGGGTCAGGACGAGAGTTGGGCGGCGTTTTTTGAATTTTCCGTACCTTTGATAAACAACTCCCAGTTGGGCAACGCTGAAGTGCAGCTTGCCGGTCGATACACGGATTACAAGGATATCGGCACGACATTCGACCCGAAAGTAGCCGCTCTCTGGCAACCACGGGACTGGGTCGCCTTACGGGCCTCCTATTCGACGGCGTTTCAGACTCCCAGCATATGGTCACGCTTCGTTCCGGAGAGTTCGTTCCTGCAATCCACCAACGACCTGGTGTTTGGGGACTACGAGGCCACCTATAGAACTAACGTCTACCAGGGGAACCCGAATCTGCAACCGGAAGAGGCCGAGATATTCAATGTTGGCATCTCGTTTATGCTGTTGGATGGCGCCCTGAACCTGGGAATGGACTACGCCAACTACGACTTTACGGATCGAATCTCGTTGATCAGAGGACCGAGAGTGGTGGAAGACGATTTCAGAGCGTTCCTGGAGGCCTACCCGCAAGCTGATGAGCAAAATCCGGACCGTGCCGATTCGGTCGCGTGGGTAAATAGCGGGCAGAATCCGGGCATCACTCGTGGTGCTGCCCCGTCGTATACCATTGTCGAAATCGAGGGATTTTACATCAATGCCCTTTCAATGGAGCATACGTCCCTCGATTACTACGCCAACTATACCTGGGACACCGCGTCGTTCGGCAGCCTCAAGTTTGGCGTGCAGGCTACTCAGATCGACAAGTTCGAGTATGATCTCGGTGGTGGTTCCACTGGTGATGCGGTAGGTCAACTGAACCTCGACATCGATGTGATACCAGTCCTTCCCGAGTGGATGGCGGTTGGCTCGGCCAACTGGAATTACGGCAACCACAATGCCATGCTGCGAGCTCGCTGGAATGGTGAGGTCGCCGCAACCTGGACTGCCAGGGAGGTCGAATCGCTGACCTACTATGATCTAACCTATACCTTTAACGCGGACGGTCTGTTGGGCGACGGCAGCACGATCCTTGAACTGGGAGCGCGCAATCTCCTCGACACGTATCCGGACCCGCACATTTCAGCAATAGGCGGCGCAATCGAGCTTGCCATTCATGATCCGCGGGGACGCATGCTGTTCATGCGTGCGAGACACGCATTCTGAGTATCATCCTGGCAGGATAGTCAGCACGACTATCCTTGCAAGAGTTGGACGAAAAGGGCACCGCCAGGTGCCCTTTTTGTTTCGGTGGCGGGTCAGCGCCGTGTGCTATCATCCATCGCACAAATCGCCTTGGGGCAACCCCATGCTGAAGCTTACCGGAGTGATTCTTCTGTCTCTGCCGCTTGCTGTAGCGATATCCTGCTCAGTGGAAACAGAGACACAGACAGAAACGCAGACAGAGGTACAGAAGCCAGGCGCAGCAGCCACTGTTGCGGCGCCCGTCGCGGTCACTCTTGAAGAATCTGTCCCGGCGGAGGTAGCGGCGCTGCTAGGAGATCTTCAGGCCAAGGCAGGTGCTGAACCGGACAGTGGTATTCGACGCGGTGAACTTGGCATGGCCTATGAGGCAAATGGCTATCCCGATGCCGCGTTTACCAGCTACCTGCAAGCGGAGTCGCTACAGCAGAGCGAAGCCAGGTGGCCGTATTACCGAGCGCTGATCCTGGCTGATCAAGGGCAACTGCGGGACGCGCTGCAAGCCCTGGACCGCGCAATCGGCATAGACGCAACCTATGCGCCTGCCTGGATGTGGCGCGGCACCTGGTCGCTTGCCATCGGCTTGGCTGACCAGGCTGGCGAAGCATTCAATCGTGCCGACTCCCTCGGCATCGGTTGGCAAGCAAAGGCGAATCTAGCCCGTGTGCGCCTGCAGCAGGATCGACCGCAGGAAGCGGAAGCCATACTCGAACCACTTTCAGGCGCCTCACCACTTCCGGAGGTCTTTCTGCTGCTTGGGCGAGCCTATCGTGCCACTGGTCGACTCGATGATGCGCGCCTTGCGCTGGCCCGGGGAAAGTCTGCGCAACGGATAGAATGGCCAGACGGCTGGCAGGAGAAGAAGCAGGCGTATGAAGTTGCATTCGGAGCCCGCTTGCTGCATGCCCAGCGCCTGATTCGACGAGACCAGGTGCACGAAGCGCTTAATATTCTTGAGCAGCTCATCCAGGAGCAACCTGCAAACGAACTGCTTATCACCACGTTGAGCGTCGCTTACACGCTGGTAGGTCAGACTCAGAGCGGATACTGGGTTCTGGTAAGAGCGCTCGAGAAATATCCTGAATATGACACGGTTCACCTCAGCATGGCCGGGTATTACGAATCCAAGGGAAACCAGCGACGAGCCCTCGAGCATCTCGATCGGGCGATTGAACTCAATCCGGCGGCCCCCGATCCGTACGTCAGGAAGGGGTTACTGCTGCAGAAGCAGAGAAAGTACGCAGGTGCCCTGGCCGCCTTTGAATCGGCGCTGCAGCACAATGCACGTGACCATCGCCTGCTTTTCCACGCAGGTGACGTTCACGCGGCACTGAAGAGCTGGCCCCAGGCGATCGAGCTGTTTGAACAATCGGTACGCGTTGACCCCTCTTTTGCGCCGGCTCACCTGAATCTGGCTCTGACACTGGGTCAGGCAAACCGGTTTGCGGAGGCGCGTTTAGCACTCAAGAAGGTTGACGAACTGGGTACGCACGAACGCGATGTCGATGCAGTGCTTCGTCAACTGACTAGATTGGAAGAGAAGGCAAGGTAATGCGCCTGGGCTATCGGGCAATCATCTGCACTCTCTTCCTATCCGCCCTTGGCTGTAGCGACAAAGAGGCCGATTCCAACGACAGTATACAGGCGCCACAGCACCCCTGGTTCGAGGACCAGGCAGAGCGTCGCGGACTGAACTTCGAATACCATTCGGGGCACGTAGACCGTTACCTGCTTCCTGAAATGCTGGGCGGCGGCGCAGCACTTGCCGATCTCGATAATGATGGCGATCTGGATGCCTACCTGGTCCAGGGGGGTCCGCTACTTTCAGACGATCGACCGGGAAACCAGCTCTACCTCAATCGTGGCGATGGCTATTTTGTGAGGTCGGCAGATGCCGGAGATGCGGCAGATAGCGGCTACGGTATGGGTGTCGCAACGGGTGACTATGATAACGATGGTGATGTGGATCTCTATGTGACTAACCTCGGCCGCAATGTGCTGTTGCGGAACGCTGGCAATGGTAAGTTTGAGGATGTTTCTGTGCTCGCCAAAGTCGATGATGACGCCTGGAGTACCTCCGCTGCCTTTTTGGATCTGGATGCGGACGGTGATCTCGACCTGTTCGTGGCCAACTACGTGAATTGGCACATATCGATCGAACGGGAATGCTTAAACGCCATGGCCGGCTCGTCCCTGCCTGACTATTGTCCGCCACATGTCTATGACGCCCCCACCCGCGATCGTCTGTTTCGCAATGACGGAGATGGCACCTTCACCGACGTGTCCGATGCGGCTGGTCTCGGCGCAGCTTTTGGTAACGGATTAGGTGTGGTGGGCCTGGATGCAAATGGTGATGGACTTACCGACATCTTTGTAGCCAACGATGAGATGATGGATCAGTTGTGGCTGAATCGGGGCGATCTGCGCTTCGAGGATGAGGCGCTGATCACAGGTTGTGCGATGGATTCGAATGGCTTCGCCAAGGCTGGCATGGGAGTGGCTGCTGCGGATCAGGACAACGACGGTGATACGGATCTGCTGGTGGTGAACCTGGCCACTGAGTCCGATTCATTCTTTCGCAACGAGGGTACCTATTTCCAGGATGCGACTGTGTCGGTTGGTCTGGCAACGGCCTCCATGCGCTTTACACGCTTTGGTGTGGTCATGGCAGATTTTGACAATGATTCACGCCTCGACCTGTATGAGGCCAATGGCGCAATCAGCACCACCAGAGAGAGCATCGCGACTGATGTCTACGCCGAGCCGAATCTGCTCTTGCGTGGCTCTCCAAGCGGCCGGTTCGAGGAAGTCGAACCGCGCGGTGGTACGCAGCCACCGCTGATCCACACCAGCCGTGGTTTGGCGATCGGCGATATCGATAACGACGGCGGACTCGATCTACTGATCATAAACCGGGATGCTCCGGTGAATCTGCTCGTGAATCAGGCCCCCAAGCGAGGCAAGTGGATCCGTTTCCGCGTCCTCACCCGAGACGGACGGGATGCCCACGCCGCCACGGTCTCGGCGGAGATCGGCTCAACACGGATCTATCGAGACGTACAGCCCGCTGGCAGTTATCTCGCCGCGCACGACCCACGTGTCCATTTTGGCCTTGGCGACGAAACCCAGGCTCGCAATGTTACCGTGCGTTGGTTGGGTGGCACGCTGGAGATGTTCGGCGACTTCAAGGGTGCTGACACGGTGCTACTGAAGCGAGGCCAAGGAACTAAACCTTAAGACCAAATGGGTCCACTGCCCGCTTACGGAGACAAAGCATTTGAACAACCTAACCCGCCTCATCATCGCATCTGTTTGCATGGCTAACGCATCGCTAGCGTCGGCGGCATGTGAATCCGGCAGCGTTCATGAACAGCTCACCTGCCTACAGAAGGAGATTTGCCCCAATCCATCCAGCGAAGCAGAACGTATTGCCTGTTACCGTATGATTACCACCGCCCTCTCGGCCAAGAGGGTGCCAGCTCCTGCCAACGAGTCAATTGAGTCATCAACAACAATGTCAACGACGAGGGTGCCAGCTCCTGCCAACGAGTCAAATGAGTCACCAACGACAATGCCAACAACAAGGGAGCCAGCTCCTGCCAGCGAGTCAAATGAGTCATCAGCGACCATGTCAACAGCGAGGGTGCCAGCTCCTGCCAACGAGGCAACTGAATCATCAACGACAATGTCAACAGCAAAGTCAACAGCATCTATCAGGATGTCTGACGTCCCTGCTTCAGTACCAGACGATGGAGCTGGCCCGATTGTTGATACGTCTGAATCTGGCGAAACCAATGTGGAGCGAAAGAGCCGATTCAGCTTAGATAGGTTGTTCAACAAAGTCGACGTAGTCGATGATCCAAACTGGGCGAAAGTGGTCTTTGTTCGTACGCAGGTGAGAGGCACCGAGTTGATCGTGTTGGACAACGGGCAGGTCTGGATCGAGAACGATCGCAATCCATATCTGCAGTTCAAAAGACGCGACCGAGTGCGCATTTCCGATTCCGGTCAGCTAATACGCAAGGACGGATCCAGAGCAAAGGTCTCGCGTGTGAACTGCGACCGCGCAAAACCCTTACAAGGGCACTGCAAGTCTCTGGGGAAATACCTGGATTAGTTCAATGGGGAACACCGAGACCGACGGGTAGATTGCGTGCAATCAGTGCGCGCATCGCACGAGCTGTCTTCACCAACTATTTGGAAGGGGCGCATTCAATCGCACCGGGACCGATCTCTACGCCGTAGAACTCTGCCGCATATCCTATTCGTTGGCGATAGAGCTCCCCCACTTTGGCATTGTGTTCTTCTGTAGCGTCTTGATGGATCAAGGTGATGGCGCATCCGCCAAAGCCAGCGCCGGTCATTCGAGCTCCCAAGACCCCCTCCTGAGCAAGACTGAGGGATACCAGAGCATCCA
>CEQE01039598.1_pt1 | contig 11459 bp, 13 predicted proteins | sample 356201 | NCBI WGS metagenome assembly CEQE01 (sample SAMEA2619970, study PRJEB7988) | marine metagenome | biome: marine biome (ENVO:00000447); feature: mesopelagic zone (ENVO:00000213) & marine oxygen minimum zone (ENVO:01000065); material: "saline water (ENVO:00002010), including plankton...
GCGGAGCTGGGCTGCACCGTCGAGGAGGCGGACCTGCGGTTGGAATCTCCATTCGACACGTGGTTCACCATCTACGCGACCAACGCGTTCCTGACGCAAGGCCACCTGCTGGACGACCCCGCGGACCCGCTCACGTGGTACGGACGCTGGGCCATCGAGGCAGGCTCCAAGATGACGTCGGTCCAATACGCTGCTGCGATGGGCGAACGCGACCGAATGATCCAGCAGTTCGACGACGTGTTCGAGCGGTTCGATCTGCTGCTGTCGCCGACGATGGCGGTCACCGCGTTTCCAGTGGAACAGTACCCTGAGAGCATCGACGGTCAGGAGCCTTATCCGAATCCCTCGTGGGGATACTTGCCGTTCACTCATCCGATCAACACCATCGGCAATGCGGCGGCCAGCATTCCTTGCGGGTTCGATTCCGACGGCATGCCGGTCGGCCTGCACATCGTCGGGCGCAAAGGAGACGAGGAGACTGTCTTCGCTGCAAGCGCCGCCTTCGAAGAGGCTCGTCCTTGGGCCCAGACGAAGCCAAGCGTGTCGTAGTCGTCGAGTTCAATGACGCCCGCGTCCAACTGCGACCAATCGTGGGGATGGTTTGGCTAGCTGGCTCAAGCCTCGACTGGTAGGATGCGGCGCAATACAGCTTTATGGTGGAGCGAGTGGAGGGAGCAACGATGGATTTCGAAATGGTGACGCTCAGAACTATACACATCGTATTCGGGGTGTTCTGGGCAGGCACTGCAATATTCTTTGCATTCATCATGACGCCGCAACTTCAGAAACTGGGGCCGCCGATAATGGGCGCCCTCGCCCCGGTGATGGCTAAAGTGATGCTGATCTCGGCGAGCATCACGATTGTGTTTGGCGTCATTCTGGTGCTGCGGCTCAGGTCAGGTAATCTGGACACGATCTTCGACACCGGATGGGGCTGGGCGATGTTGATCGGTTTCCTTGCGTCGATCGGCGCGTTCACGACGGGCCTGATGACGTCCGCCCTCGCCAAACGGATGGTCGCGCTCGGCGGAGCGATTGCTGGCCGAGCGCCCACTCCCGAAGAGGGCGCAGAGATGCAGAGCCTGTCAACGCGGCTGCCTCGCATCGGCCGCGCAACCGCGGTGATGTCGCTCATCGCGATCGGCACGATGGCCGCCGCCCGGTTCGTCTAGCCACGGTCGCTGCCGGTCCTCTGCCGCGGTCAGCTCGGATGCCTGCCAGGAATCGTCTTCATTGAGTAGTCATTTCAGTCCGGCGCGTGATCGATCGCCGCGCTAGGCAGGCGACTAGCAGCGACGCCAGCGCGAGGAGCCCCCAGAACGTGAGACCAGGCACCTGCTTCGCGGACTGGACGGTGGTCGTGGCAGTCGCGGCGTTGTTGGACGACACTGGATCGGTCGAGCTGGCGGCTACAGTTGCCTGGTTCGAGATGACGCCGGCCGTTGTGGTCGCGAGGGTCGTTTCGATTGTGACCGTCGTGCTGGCGTTGGCGGATAGCGTGCCAAGGTTGCACACCGTGGTGGCGCCGGGATTGCAGGAGCCTTGGGTCGCGATTGCCGACGCAACAACCACACCCTGAGGCATCACGTCCGTCAGCACCACAGACGTCGACGATGCGCCGCTGTTAGTGACAGTCAACGTGTAGGTCAGACTGCCTCCGGCCGGGACCGGGTCAGGCGTTGCTGTCTTCGTGACGGACAGGTCACCGCCGAATATCCCGGCATGCGCGGTGATGAAGCCGGTGTACTGAGATACTCTGGTGTAGACGCCGGGCCGTTGCGGTAGTGCGCATCCGATGCCCCAGCTCACGATGCCGGCCAGCCTCCAACCGCCCTGGCCGTCCGGAACGACCAGCGGGCCGCCGCTGTCTCCCTGGCAGGCGTCCAAGCCGCCCGAATCGAGGACACCGGCGCAGAGCATGTTGGATGTCACAGCGCCGTTCAACACTCCGGCGGCGTTGCAGGCGATGTTGGAGACCACAGGCGCCTCGACCTCTTGCAGCACGTCCGAGAGGCTGCCGCCTTCCGACAACAAACCCCATCCAAGCACGGTCGCAGTGGCTCCGGGAGCAGCCAGCGTCGAGAACGCGGGCGTCAGGGGGACGATCAGCCCGACCGACCCTCCTAGCGCAGCCGGCGCCGACAAACGCAACAGCGCGATGTCGTTGTCGAGTGTGACTGAGTCAAAGTCCGGGTGGACGACCGCGCTCACCACGTTCGATGCGGCGCCCGTATTCGCGCTCAGCGTGGTGATGCCAGCCTGCACGTAGTAGACCGAGGTCGGCAGAGGGGCGCCATTGCCGGCGGTGACGCAGTGGGCCGCGGTCACGACCCAGTCGGCAGTTATCAGCGAACCGCCGCAGAACTGCCCTTCGGCCGGCGTCGAACCCGAGACGACGATGGCGACCTGCCAGGGCCATTCAGCCGGGGCGGCTGCCTGCCCGCCGACGATCTGGGGTTGAGGCGCAACGCCCGGAACGGGGAGTGGGTCGTCGGCCCACGCCACGCGAACGGCGATCACGGCAATGACGGCGGCCATCGCGACCGCCGACCGGCGCACGACCGTCAGCGTGCGCTGATCCGCGCGGAGTTTGCCATGAGGAACGTACGCAACCGGAGCGGAAATGTCGCGGTCACACTCGATCGAGGTTGACGGCAACCTGCTGCTTACCGGACGCCGCCTAGTCGAACATCTCGGTCGTGCTGTCGGGCGTGGTCAAGGATATGTGAGAGAACGCGGACTCGTCGGTTGCGCCATGCCAGTGTTTCTCACCGGCCGGGATGAATGCCGTGTCGCCCGGACCCATCTCGATCTGCTCGGTTTCGTTGGCTACGTAGCCCTTGCCGTCGGTGGCGTAGAGAATCTGGTCGCTGGTGTGGGTGTGGAACTTGTTCTTGGCGCCCGCCGCGAAGTTCACCTGCGAGAAGCTGTAGTACTTGGTCTTGTCTCCGCCCACGATCGGCTGCCGGGTAACCTTGCCTCCATAAAACAAGGGGGCGTTTGACGCGTCTTCTTCAGGTACAGAGCCGTTCTTGATTACTTCCATTTAGGTCCTCCTTTTCGCCGTGGTCCGGCGCAACAACAATGTGAATATTCAAAACGATGCGGACGACGGCCGCTTGCCCGTCCCGGTTGACTGGATCAATGTGATCGAAGGGTGATTGCCAGGGGTTAGGAGTCTCTGCCGTCTCGAGTCCGCAGGTGAGCGGCGCCTCGAAGATACACGTTGTTGATCTCCTGGGGAGACCGTTCGGTGTTGACCAGGACCATGACTCTAATGCACTTGGGTTGGCCGCCGGCGACGTCCATCTCGTTGCTGCTCATGAGCGCAACATAGTCCCATCCGAGGTACTTTCTTGCCGCGGCGGCGGGGAACGACGCGTCCAGGTCTTTGGTCGTGGAAAAGGTCGCGGCGGCAATGTCGTCGACGTCGATGTCATTGGCCTCGACGAGCTTCTCCAGCATCTCTCGGGTGGCCTCTTGAATCGCGGCCTCGGTGTTCTCGTCAGCGGTCGTCGCGCCCCTAAATCCTCGGACCTTTGCCATACTCAGTCACTCGTTCCGTTGAGTCCTTTTAAGCCCCGCACAAACTGGCGGGCCGTGTCCAATGCAGCCCCGGCAGGTGATTTTGCGACAGCATCCAACAAGGCGCTCGCGACGATCACTCCATCGGCAAATTCGCTGATTTGCTCCACGTGCTCACGCTGGGAGACGCCGAAGCCGACGAGCACGGGAAGGTCCGTGTGCCGGCGTATTCTGCCCACTAGATCGGACACGCCCGACGACATCGAACTCCTGGCTCCAGTCACTCCAGCGAGGCTCACGCAGTATATAAAGCCGGAAGCCCCTTTGCAAGACTCTTCGATCCGGGAGTCGGGCGACGTCGGGGCCAGCAAAGGGATCATGTGGATGCCAGCGCGATTGCACGCGGCCCTGAAGTCGCCTGCCTCTTCAGTCGGCAGGTCGGGGACGATGATGCCGTCGAGTCCGGCGGACGATGCGTCGGCCAAGAACCGCTCCACGCCGTAGCGTAGAAATGGGTTGTAGTAGCCCATGAACACGAGCGGCGCCTCTACGCCGCTCGCCCGCAGCCGTGTCAGGAACTCGATCGAAGACGCGACGTTGACGCCGTGCTTGAGAGCTTCGTAGCTGGTCATCTGTATGGTAGGGCCGTCCGCCAGCGGATCGCTGAACGGTATTCCCAGCTCCAACATGTCGCCGCCCGCGTCCAGCACCGTCTTGGCCAACGCCTCCGACGTCGGCACGTCCGGGAAGCCGACCGTGACGAACGGCGCCAGCGCCGATTGCCCGGCGGACCTGAGACGTTGAAACGTTGTGTCGATTCTATTGGGCATTCTGATGCCTCCGGTTTTGAATGTTTTGGCGCCGAGGGGTCCGCTCGGCGATTGGCAGCGCTCGGCGGCACTTCGACAGGGTCATCGCGAACGAGTTGGTGGGGCGCCAGAATGCACCCGGACTCGCGGACGCGATCCAGCATATCATCGTACGAGCCATCACGACCCCGTGGCGGCCAATGCCGCCACCACCGCCAACAGGTTCTGGGCCGAGTGGGCGGCCATCGGGACCCACAGCGACCGGCTCTTGACGTAGACGGCGCCCAGGATCAACCCGATGCCGAAGATCGGCAACACGGTGCTGATCGTCATGTGGGCAACGGAGAACAGGGCCGCGCTGACCACTACGCCCCAGACCGAGCCGTATCGGGACGCGATGCCCTGGAGCAGAAATCCTCGGAAGAAAATCTCCTCGGCTAGCGGCACCCATGTCGCCAGAGCCGCCGCGATCATCGTTTGTTGCAGCGCTCCACCGCCCAGCAGTTCGTCCGGTATCGGCTCCGGCGACAATCGATCGAGGCCCAGAGCGGTGGTTGTCGTAGCGTAGACTCCGGTGACCGCCATACTTCCCAGCAGCGCGGCGGGCGCCAACCAAGCCAGACGCAACGACCGTAGTCGCCGGAACCCAAGGATAGCCCAGCCAGTGGCATGCTTTCCGACGCCGAAGGTCCAGACGACGTAGAGCAGAATTGCTTCGGAGGCGAAAGCGAACCAGGGAGCGATTTGGAGCCGTTGATCTTCGTTCAGAAGCGTGGCGGCGAATCCCACCACCAACAAGAACGCCAGGAACGCTACGAAAACGACGCCCGTGGCGACCGCTGTGTCTTGGACGGACCACGGCACGCGGACGCTTCCAAGTTCCGGGGTCGTCTCCGCGTCCCAATCGCCTGTATCTCGCATAGAAGCCGGTCCCTCGACCATCCCTCTCGCCCGCTTCACGACCGCGAAGCGGGGAAAGTGTGTAGCTGAGAGCCACACTCATCCCGACTCGTCGGAACCGGCATCGGGGCAAGACCCCTCCTCACCCCCAAAATTCCGCTGCCCGCTAGGACTTCAGCCATTCCACATCGCCGCTTAGGTCGGCGGGATGTTCTTTGGAAGCGAAAACTTCGTATTTGCCCCGTTCGGTTTTGAGGTCTCCGTCGTCACCGTGTCCGGCATAAATATGAACATCGTCGCCGAGCACGAACAGGCTCTGGGTGATGCTCCCGATCAACTGGTGCAGGTTCTCCGGCGACCCAGTCCTGCCGGGCCCGTTTGGGAACAGCGTATCGCCCGAGAACAGGTGGCCGGGCGTCGTGAAGCAGGTCGAGCCGGGTGTGTGGCCCGGGGTCGCGAGGGCGTTCAGGATAATTGTGCCCGCCGTGACAGTGTCGCCGTCTTTGAGCAGTGTATCCGCCTGTTTGGATCGCTCCTTCAGCGCTTCGGCGTCCGGTCCCCCGATCGATACCGGAGCGTCGATGGCGGACGTGACCTCGTCGAAGCCCGCAAGGTGGTCGAAGTGGTTGTGTGTGATCAGAATGTGCCTGACGTCGGTCTGTTTCGCCGCCTCGATCAGCGCGGCTGGGTCCTGCGGCGTGTCGATCAAGATGCTCCGGTTCGTCTCGGGACAGACGACCAGATAGGCGTTGTTGTCGTATGGTCCGCACTTGATCTTGTGAATCGTAATCGAGCTGTCCTGAAAATGAGGTGGCATGGGCGTCTCCTGGCGATCCGTATCGGTGCATGACGCCGATGGCGTCATCCCCGGGTTTGTGTGATTATAGCAACGGGGGACAGGGCGTCAAGCGTACGGAGCATGATTGGCGCGCTCACCAATCGACGAATTCGGATAGCCATTCAGATGAGGTGCTGTCAGATGGCGACAAGCGGGATAACGGTCAAACAAGACTCCGGCGGGAAGCGGGTCGAACTGCAATGCGAACACCGGAACGGTTTGCTATACGTCGTTCCAACCGATACTAGCTGGGTGTGCTCGCCGGAACTGATGCACGCACACGCCCTCGCCGGTTTTTTTGGCGATCTTGTGGAGCTGGACGACCAGCGCACAAATGAAATCATGCAACGGTGGGGATTGTACTATCGCAGGCGGCCGAACCAGGCGGTCGAAAGCGAAGAAGGATCCGGGTAGGTTCCTGTTTTCGTGGTTTGCTCAGCGACGACGTGCGGTCGAGGGTCCTTCGACGGGCTGTTCTAGAACTCGTCGCCGCCGCCATCCTCGGAGTTCGCTTCGGAGGGGTTGATGATTCGGTGCAGCACAGGGGTGAACGCTTCGTCGTCGCCGGGCTCGGTGTCGTCGTCGGACCAGTCCTTGACCGCGACCGCGTCGCCGTCGGTGGCGTCGACAGCCCCTTCGCGGCCCAGAACTGTACCAGGCAGGTACACGCGGACGCCGCCGCTCACTCGCGCCGGGAACGACACCACTCCGGACTGAGACGGATGCTTGAACGTCTCGCAGATCATTATCGCCAACTCTTGTTCTTCGGCGCTGGTGACGAATGCCTCGTACTTGTTGCCGGCTTTGATCAGGCGCACAAGTCTGCTTGCCATCTTCGGCTCGACCCTGCCGATGCGCTCGCCCGATGCGTCGGACACCTTCAGGCCGCTGCCGCTGACCTCAAGCTGAACCGCGTCGCCGGGTGTCAGTTTGACCCGGACTCCGGCTGGACCAAGGTGAGAAAGCGACGTGACGCCCGTCTTGCCGCTTTCCTCGATGAATGCGCGGGAACCCTTGCCGGCGCGTGCCGAGGCGCGTGGCGTCTCGTCGTCGGCCAGTTTTTCGAGCCGAGACAGGTTCTTTTTCGCGATGGCGTTATTGGGAGAGATTTCAAGCGCGCTGCTGAAGGCTTCTTTAGCTTCCTTGTTGCGTCCCAGCTCCGTGAGCGCTTTGCCCAAACGGTTGAAAGTTTCCAAGTCGTTCGGAAACTCGCGGAGCATAGCGCGGTTCAGGGTGACGGCGTCTTCCCATCGGCTGTTCATCGCCAGCGCGACGGCCGTTTTCGCCTTCACCTTGCGAGCCATCTCTCTCTCTGCGAATCCGCTTGCGTTCATGACATCGACCTCTTTTGAGTCTGGGCATTCTACCCGAAGTTCGTGGCCGCTTACAAGTAAGCGCCGGATGAGCGTTAATTTCGTCTCAACCGGAGCAGCGACAACCGCCACAAAGCCTCCAACATTATGCCAATCGACATCTTCGAATCTCCTCGGCGCCGTTCCATGAAGACGATCGGAAACTCTTCAATCCGGCGCCCTTTACGCTGACAAGCGTATGCCATTTCCGCCTGAAAACCGAACCCGGCGCATCTGAACGAGTTCAGATCAATGTCCTGCAGCACAGTTGCACGGAAGGTTTTGAATCCGGATGTCACATCCCTGACCTTGACTCCGGTTACCGCTCGGATTGCCCCGTTTGCGAAGGAGCTAAGCGTGCGCCGTTTCGAGCTCCACTCAGCGTCAGCTCCGCCGCCGAGAGCGTACCGCGAGCCGACCACAACATCGCAGCGCTCCAATAGCCGAAGCATCTCCGGCACGTATTTCGGCGAATGCGACAAGTCCGCGTCCATCTGAACTATCAGGTTGGCTCCTCTGTCCAAAGCGCGGGCGAACCCCGCGACGTAGGCCGTTCCCAAGCCTTGTTTGCCTTCACGTTCGATGACGTCAATTCGGTCTTCATACCGGCTCGAGAGGCCGCGTGCCACGTCTGCCGTTCCGTCCGGTGAGCCATCGTCCACGATGCACAGCCAGAGATCGCGATTGCCGAGGCCGAACAGTTCTTCAGCCAGCTCCGGCACGTTGGCAGCCTCGTTGTAGGTCGGAACCACCACCCAAACCGGACCGTTGAGCGCGTTCTCCGACGATTGTGCAGCGCTACTCATTTGGATGCAAGGTTACCCGATCAGACTCAGTCCTCGGCGGGTCGGTTGTAAATGCCGCGCAGATCGTTCCACCGCACCCGCACCATGTCTCTAACCATCAGCGCCGAATCGAGGCCGGGCCGCACTTTGCTCAGCGGCTGGTGACGCCAATCGATCGGCATTTCCAGCATCTTTAGGCCCTTCTTCTTCGCCAGGAACAGTATCTCGACGTCGAATCCGAAGCCGGCGGTCGTCTGAAGGTTGAAGAGTCGTGTGGCCACCCGCTCACTAAAACATTTGAACCCACACTGGGTGTCTTGAAACCCTCGTACGGCGAACAGTCTGGTCATCCAGTTGAAGACCCGCCCCATAGCATGTCGGTAGTATGGCTCGTCGAATCGCCTGGCGCCCAATATCTCCCGGGAACCGACGACAACATCGTAGCCTTGATCCATTTGGTCGAGGAATCGGTCGAGGCCGCTTATCGGCATGGCGAGGTCGGCGTCACACATGAATCGGTTGGCGCCGGTGGCGGAAAGCATGCCGCGCCTGACCGCCCATCCCTTGCCTCGATGGGGGGCCCGCTCGAGCTTCACCGCGGAGTTGGACGCCGACCAATCGTCGACTATCCGAGCGGTGTCGTCTGTGCTGCCGTCGTCCACCACGATCACTTCCCACTGGAAGGGTTTGTCCTGCAAGAACCCAACCACCTCGCGCAGGGTCGGAACGATCCGAGTCGCCTCGTTGAATGCAGGGATGATTACTGAGACGTATGGTCTTCCCAAATCACTCAAAGCTGCCAAAGGCGATTCGCCTTATGTTTCAACTGTCGCGACTTCCTGTGCAAGGGGTTTTCGGACCTTGTTTTGGCGAGGTTGGACATCGGTTCTGCGATGTCGCGTCAGCCGGCGAACGTGTCATTCAGGCTTGTCGAGATCGAAGGCGGAGTGCAATGCGCGCGCCGCGCGGTCGAGTTGGGCCTCGGCGACAATGCACGTGATGCGTATTTCGGAGGTTGTGATCATTTCGATGTTGATCTTGGCGTCGGCCAGTGTTCGGAACATCTTGCTGGCATAGCCGGTGGCGTCCAGCATGCCCGTGCCCACTATGCTGAGCTTGGCCAAGTCCGACGCGGTGACGACCTCGCCGCCGCCCAACTCCCGCGCGACCTCTTCGACGACTTGCTGGGCGCGGCCCAGGTCAGTCCGCTTGACCGTGAAGGTCAGGTCGGTGGCGCCGCCCACGCTGGCGTTCTGCACGATGACGTCGACGCTTATGCCCTGGTCGGCAAGCGGTTCGAAGAGGCTGGCGGCGATGCCAGGACGGTCGCGAACGCTCAGCACCGTGATCTTTGCCACGTTGGTGTCGGTGGCGATGCCGCCGACGCGGTTTCGTATCTCGCCAACATCTCTGTTCATATCGGCCTCTCCGTGAATGAGGGTCCCGGGCGTGTCATCGAAGCTGGAAGCAACCAGTATCGGCGTGTCGTACACCATGCCGAGTTCGATGGACCGGGGGTTCATTTTGGCGCCGTAGCTGGCCAGCTCGAGCATCTCTTCGAATCCGATTTCGTCGAGCTTCTGGGCTCTCGGCACGCGTCTAGGGTCTGCCGTGTAAATGCCATCGACATCCGTGTAGACCTCGCAGCGAGCGGCGCGCAGGGCGGCGGCCAACGCCACCGCCGTCGTGTCGGAGCCGCCACGACCGAGCGTCGTGACGTCCATCTCCGGCGTCACTCCTTGGAAGCCGGCAACGATCACTATGTCACCCGAGGTCAACTCTTCCATGATTCTCTCCGGGTTCATCCCAGCGATCTGGGCCTGCCCGTGGGATGTGTTGGTCGTGATGCCGGCTTGAGCGCCGCTCAGGCTGATGGCTCGATATCCTAGCGACCGCAGCGCCATGGCGGTTATCGTGCACGACACCAACTCACCCGTGGAGAGCAATACATCCATCTCACGCGGGTCCGGATGATTCGAGATCGAGTTGGCCAACTCGATCAACTCATCGGTTGTGTCGCCCATCGCCGAGACCACGACGACCACCTGGTTGCCAGCGTCGCAGGTCCTGGCGATGCGCCGTGCAACGCTCTTGATTTGCTCGGCGTCGGCCAATGAGCTTCCGCCATATTTCTGGACAACTAACGCCATGAGCTTCGATGCCTGATCTTTCGCTGCAAAGGTCGATTCAATAGATCGCCCGCGGGACGCCGGTCAAACACTGTGCACCACGTGGGTGCCTTGGCTGACGGGTTTGGTGATCTTGACCTGTCCTTCGATGCCGGACTTGGCGGCCGCGTCGGCCATCTCGTAGCCAATCGTGAACTCTTTCTCCTGAGCCAGCGCCAGGACGGTCGAGCCGGCGCCGGAGAGGAAAACCCCGAGGGCGCCCACGGCCATCGCGGCCCGGAACATGTTCTTCATGGCCGGGAAAATCGTCTGGCGCGCCGGTTGGTGCAGCATGTCGCCGGTCGCGACGTCGAGCAGGGCCAGGTCGCCGCTGGCAAACGCTCGAACAAGCATCGCCGCCCTGCCGATATTGTACACAGCATCGGCACGCTGAATCTCCGGAGGCAGTATGCCACGCGCTTCTTCGGTCAGCATCGGGACGTCCGGGATGAACAAAACGGCAGCCAGGCCGTCGGGTATCGGCACGGGCGCCGATATGATCCGGCCATTGTGGTTCACCGCGATCCGGAAGCCGCCGTACAGCGCCGGCGCGACGTTGTCGGGATGACCTTCGATCTCAGACGCGATTTGTAGGAGTTCGTCATCGGCGAACGCTCCGTCGCAGAGCTCGTTCCCGGCCATCAAGCCGCCGACCAACGAGGCGGAGCTGCTGCCAAGCCCTCGGGTCAGCGGGATCTCGTTGTGGCAGGACAGCTTGAAATCGGGGATGTTCCATCCCAGTTCCTCGAATACGCGGACGACGCTCTGATGCACCAGGTTGGACGGGCCTTTGGGCAGGGAGTCGTGTCCCTCGCCCGAAATCTCGACCCCGTTGTCGCCGACCGTGACTTCGACCGAATTCCAGATATCGAGCGCCATCCCCAGGCAGTCGAACCCGGGACCCATGTTCGCGGACGTGGCTGGTGATTGGACCTTGACGCTCTTCTTCATCCTGCAAAACCGATGGCAGTATAGCACCTGGCAAACAGGCGAGAGAAGGCTTTCGCATTCAACGCTGACGCATGGTCGAGGAGCGCGATCAAGCAGGTTGGACTAGAACCGACGCGCCCCGGAAATCCGTG
>CEQE01121168.1_pt1 | contig 11449 bp, 8 predicted proteins | sample 356201 | NCBI WGS metagenome assembly CEQE01 (sample SAMEA2619970, study PRJEB7988) | marine metagenome | biome: marine biome (ENVO:00000447); feature: mesopelagic zone (ENVO:00000213) & marine oxygen minimum zone (ENVO:01000065); material: "saline water (ENVO:00002010), including plankton...
AAGTCTCCATTAACTTTCCGTCCCATTTCTGTTGACAGCCAACAGCGCTTCACTATCTCGGCGCGCTGCCCCTGAGCGTGTCGGCGGGCATGTACGGATGGCCAGTAGGCATAACCGTGGGCTCGCTGCTTATGTTGACCGTTGTCGCCTGGCTGGGGGTGCTGAAGCCCGCGATTCGGCAGATGCAAATCGAGTAGGCGTCAGGCCACGGAATCGACATAAACGATCGCCTGCCGACCGATCAGTGGTCGTGTGTCGCCAGATCGATCTGCAGCGCAACGCTGACGATTCGAGCGAGGCCTCGTAGTCCAATTCCCCGTCCCGTCAGCGATAGCGGTCCGACAGGCCGACCCCCCTACTCCCGCCCCGCATCGATGCGCAGCTCGCGCACCCGGAACGCGTCACCGACCTGTATCGGGATGGCCCAGCGGGGGTCGTTGGCGATGGTCCATTGGGCTCCGTCTTTGGCGAAGGTGAGGCCGGGGGCGTTTTCGGCGCAGTCCGTGAAATAGCAGACTTTTGACGCGGTGGCGGTCGGTGTCAGGTTGTGGTTATTCTTGAGCTCGGTTATATCCATCGGTCTCAGGAACGGGTGCGGAACGAGGGTAGTGTCTTCGGCGTCTTTCACGGTGGTTTCGTCGTGGATTGAGTTGTATTCCTCGATCTCGCTGCCGGTGACCCGCCGGTACGAGTCGACTTTGCTGACGGCGCCTGAGCCGAGCATCTGAGTCGGGGCGGCTTCGACGATCGTGTCGGTCCATTCGGTGGCCGATCGGTAGTCGAGGCGATGGACTTCCGTGGCGGTCGCGGCGATTGGGGACGGGTCGCCCAGCTCGTAGATCATCGTCAGGGACGGCCAGGCGGCCCCGGGCGTCGCGTCGTTGGCCGAGTAGAAGAAGATAGCCATGGCGACGACGTACAGCAGCACAGCGCCGATGAGCATCGGGAGTCTACGTTTTCGTTTCACGGTTGTTGACATCTTCTGTCGCGCCAAAGATCGGGTGAGTTCGCGTTGCTCCGCTCCCTCGCATCGGTCGTCGGGACGGAGACGTGATCATTGTAGCGCGGCGTCCGACTCGATTCTCGGCTTGAGCTACACCTAGCAGGTCGATCCCCGGTCGCGGCTGACGTCGTGGGCGCCTGCGCTCGAGCGATCTCACGCCCATGGCGCAACGCATCGACGTTTACATCGGCATGGACGCGGAGTAAGATGGTGCGGAAATTCACAATTCCCGTTGCATTGACGCCGTCGATCGCCTGGGAGGGGTCTTGGCAAAAGAACCTACACCGGCGCAAGAATCACCTTCGGACGGCTCTCATCGAAATATCTTCTACGGCTGGTGGATCGTATTCGCGGGGTCCATGAGCCAGGCCTACACGTCGGGCGCATTCTGGCAGGGGTTCGGCGCTTTCTTCGATCCCATCGTCGAGCATTTCGGATGGGGCAAGGCGATCACCGGAGCGGCCGTGTCCCTCCAGCGAACCGAATCGGGGTTGATCTCGCCCTTCGTCGGCTGGTTCATCGAGCGGTTCGGCCCGCGCAACGTGATGCTGTTCGGAGTGATCGCCACCGGCCTGGGTTTCATCCTACTCAGCCGCATCAACAATCTCTGGCAGTTCTACGCCGCCTTCGCCATTATTACGGTCGGGCTGTCGTTCGGCTCGTTCCTTACGGTCACGACGACGGTCGCCAACTGGTTCGTGAACAGACGAGCTCGCGCCTTGGCCATCATGTCGGCGGGCTCGGGCATCGGTGGGTTGTTGGTCCCTTTGATCGTATGGTTCATCGCGACGACCGACTGGCGAACCGGCCTCGTCGCCATCGGCGTCGGCTTCATGGCGGTTGGGTTGCCGGTTGCGTTCGTGATGCGAAGCCGCCCCGAAGACTATGGCCTCCTGCCGGACGGCGCACGCCCCAATGACGACGGATCGGGCGCGGGCGGAACCTCAGGGTTCGGTGCTGAACCTGAGGCGGCATTCACGACAAGACAGGCGATGGCGACCCTCACGTTCTGGCAGATGGCGCTGGCAATGGGCGGCGGCCAGCTCATAATATCGGCCTCCGTCTACCAGATATCGGCGATGTCCAGCTTCGGCGTGAGCCGCACCGTCGGCGGGATGGTGATCATGGCCGTCTCGATCATCGGATTGATGGGGAGGCTGACCAGCGGGTTCTTCGGCGACCAATTGGATAAGCGCTACGTACTCGCCGTGTCGTTCGCCATGCAGTTCGTCGGCACGCTGCTGTTCGCGTTCATCGGCGGCACATGGCATCTGATCGGGTTCATCGTCTTCTGGGGAATCGGGTTCGGCGTGTCGATTCCCATCCGATTCGCTATGCTGGCCGACCTGTTCGGGCGCCGTCACTTCGGCTCGATCATGGGGATCATGATGACGTTCAGCACCGTGTTCGGCGTAGTCGGCCCAATCATGGTCGGTTGGATGGCCGACTACAGGGGAAGCTACCGAGAGCCTTACGTGATCCTTGCGGTCGCCGTTCTCGTTTGCATCCCGCTAATCCTCACGGTCAAGCAACCGCAGACGGCGACACCGGCGGAGGAACCGGTTAGGACCTGAATGCGGCGAACGGGGTGGGGCGTCGGAGCACGAGATCGACGCGTATCCCCGCGGACAGGTCGAAGAACGACTCTTTGCGACAGCGCAGCGTCCGCCCCGACGGCATGGCGGCCACCAGCATCGTCTCGTCTCCCCTGAACTCGCGCGACTGCAACAGCGCCGCCCCCGATTCGTTGACCTCGATTCCAAAGTCGTCCGGCCGAACCAGGAGATCGACTTCGGCGCCGGACTCGAGCTCTTCCGCGGGACTCAGGATCGGGAACACGCCGGCTTCCGTGATCGCGGTCCCGTCCGCCTGCACCTCGCCCGGCAGGAAGTCGCACGCTCCGGTCAGGCGAGCGACGTGCCTGCTGACCGGAAGATGGTAGACCGCTTCCGGCGTGTCCACCTGCGCCATCTCGCCGTCGCTCATGATCCCTACCCTATCCGCGATCGCAAACGCCTGGTCGCGGTCGTGGGTGACGAACACTGCCGCCATCTGGCCGTCTCGCAGGATCGCCTCGACTTGGCGGCGCATCTCGGATCGCATGCCCGCGTCGACGTTGCTGAACGGCTCGTCCATGAGCACCGTGACCGGCCTCGGCGCCAGCGTTCGAGCCAACGCGACACGTTGTTGCTGCCCGCCTGACAGTTCGTGGGGATACCGCGCCCCCAACTCAGGCAACTGCACCAGTTCCATGACCTCGGTTACTCGTTCGCCGATCTCGGCGTCGTCGAGTTCGTGAAGGCCGAATGCGATGTTTTGCTCGACCGTCATGTGCGGGAAGAGCGCATACTCCTGGACTACCATCCCCACGGCTCGCTTGTCGGGCGGCGTCTGTCTTTCCGGGGTCGATGCGACTTCGCCCTGGATGATGACTTCGCCCGCGGTCGGCGCCTCGAGCCCAGCGATTAGGCGAAGCACCGTCGTCTTGCCTGACCCGCTGGACCCGAGTATGGACACGATCTCACCTGGGAAGACCTCGAAGCTGACGTTGCGAACGGCGAGGAAGTCCCCGAATGACTTGGCTAGGCCGACGCACTTGAGCAGCGGGGCAGTCACCCTCTGCTCCGGTCCCGCATCATCAGCACCGCCATGGGCGCCGAAGACATCAGTATGAGCATCAGCGCCGGAGCGGCCGCCTGAGCGAAGAACGCCTCAGATGACGCCGACCACACTGCAGAGGCCAGGGTTTTGAAGCCCAACGGCCCAAGGATCAGCGTCGCAGGCAGCTCTTTCATCGTCACGAGGAAGACCAACGCGCCGCCCATGAGCAGACCGGGCCGGACCATCGGCGTCGTTACGCTCCACATCACCCGCATCCGGCCGCGTCCGAGACATCGTGCAGCCTCCTCCATCCTGGGGCTGACTTGCATCAACGACGATCTGACAGCGCCCAACGCCGCGGGTATGAACAGGACTACGTATGCGAAGATCAGCAGCCACAGCGTCTGGTACACGGGCTGTGCGACGCGCGACCCGAAGAACACCAGCGCCAAAGCAACCACGATTCCCGGCAGCGCGTATCCAACGTAACTGAGCCGTTCGACTCCACGGGCCAGCAGACTCGGATAACGCACCGCCAACGCCGCGACCGGCACTGCAAGCACCGTAGCTGCCAACGCCGCAAGTCCGGACACGTACAACGAGTTCCTGGCCTCGGTCCACAGGAGCAGCAGCGGCTCCCCGGACGAGACCCCTTTGACCAGCCAGTAGGTCAGCACCGCGATCGGCAGTCCCAGAGCCGTGATCGACACCAATGCGCACAACCCCACCGCAGGCCACTTCCACGCCTTGAGTGTGATCGTCTTCAGAGCCCGCGCGGAGCCGGTTCCCGCACGATAGTACCGGCCTTTCGACCCGGAAACGCTGTCAGCGAACAGAATCATCACCGCGAGCAGCACCAGCACCAGCGACAGCACGGCTGCGATGCTCCGATCGAACGCCGACTGGTACTGCTGGTAGATCGCCCACGTGAACGTCTCGTAACGCATCAGAGACACCGCTCCGAAATCGCTCAGCGTGTACAGCGACACCAGCAACGATCCGGACGCGATGGCGGGGCGAAGCTGCGGGAGCGTCATGCGAAACATGGTGCTCCACGGGCCGTGACCCAGCATACGCGCCGACTCGTCGAGCGACGGGTCCAGGTTTCGGAGCGCGGCCCGGACGGTCAGGAGCACATACGGGTAGCTGAGCAACGTAAGCGTGATGGCCGCGCCCGGCAGACCGTAGATTTCCGGCAGCCTGTCGACGCCGATAGGCTCCAGCATCTGTTGAGCCAAGCCTTTAGGTCCGAGTGCGGACGCCGCCAGAAACGCGCCGACATAGGATGGCACAACCAACGGCAGCGCCGTCAACACGGACCACAGTCGACGATACGGCAGGTCGGTGCGTACGGTTAACCAAGCCAACGGTACGGCCAGCGTGACGCTCGCGCCGGTCACGATCACGACCAGCAGCGCCGAACGCCAGAGGATCTGCGCGGTGCGTAGACGGAACAACAGCGACCAGGCGTCCTCGGACGCACCTGCGCTGCGAATGATCAGGTACGCGAGCGGCAGCGCCATCGCGAACCCAACCAGTATGGCGGGACCGAGAATCGACAGAGGCGGCAGCGCCCCCCCTGACTTGACGATGTTGGGCAACGGCAGCGCCCGGCCAACCCAGGGCGCATACGGACGAACTAGCTGCACGCCGGACGCCTCACGGAATGATGCCCAGGTCTCTCAAGAGCGCTTGAGTGCCTTGGACGTCGGCCAGGTCGGCCACGTCGACGTCAGGGCCGTTGAGCTCGCCGATAGGCGGAATCAGCCGGTGCGTCGTGACTCCGTCGACCAGCGGGTATTCGAAGGTTTGGCCGGCGAAGTACTGCTGAGCGACTTTGGAAAGCAGAAACCGCAGGAATTTCTCCGCGTTCTCTTGATTGTCCGCGCCCTCAATGATCCCCGCTCCGGCCACCATGACGAGGCTGCCGGGCCCGCCGTCTTTCAGGAACAGGTTCCGCGCGGCATAGTCTTCCCCTTCTTCTTGCAGGAATCGATGCAGGTAGTAGTGGTTGACCAGCCCTACGTCCACCTCGTCCGCGGCTGCTGCGGCGACGATCGGGGTGTTCTTCGGGTAGATCTTGGGCTCGTTGGCCTGGATGTCGGTCAAATACTGTCGTGTGGCGTCTTCGCCCCACGAGGCGCGCATCGCGCTCACCATCGTCTGAAACGAGGCGTTCCCAGGCGCCCATCCGATGCGACCCTTCCATTTGGCGTCGGTCAGGTCTTGCAGGCTCCGAGGCAGGTCGGCCTGGGCCACGTTTTCGCTGTTGTAGACGACGACTCGCGCCCTGCCCGAGATGCCAACCCAGTTGCGATTCGGCGACTGCGCCCAGACCGGCACGATGGCCATCAGGTCTTCAGGAAGCGCAGTGAGCATGTCTGAAACGGATCCGAGGCCGCCGGGATCTTGAGCGAAAAAAACGTCCGCTGGTGAATTATCGCCTTCTTCTTGAAGCGTCGCCGCGAGCTCGGAGGTGCCGCCGTACTTGACGCTGACGTCCACTCCGGACGCCTCGGCGAACTGTTCGATAATCGGACCCACAAGCGACTCGGACCGTCCCGAGTACACGACCAGCGAGCCCGACGACGAATCGGCTGAATCTCCGCACGCCGCCAGGGCAATCGAAAACACCACCGCCGCTATCAGCAAGAGCACCGCACGCATTGCTGACAGCCGGGACAGATGGGAAGCGGTTGAGCGCGGCTTCTGACTTGGAGCGCCGTCTGGAAATTGCGGTTCTGCAGACAAGTTAGGATGCCCTCGTTTCACTCTAATTCGCATATGCTAAGTTGCGGGCTTAGTATGTGCTAAGTACGCGTTCGAGGTCAAGCGCCGGACCGGACCGCCAACGGCACGACACGTCTTGTGAACGAAATTGAGGGAGATGTCGTGACTGTAGATCCGCTCATCAAAGTTAGAATCCGGACCGCGTGAGGGATTCATGAAAATCCGGCGGTCAAAGGCGCAACGAACGTCAGCGTTAACGCCGTCATGTCGCCACGATGCCCTGTTGGTCGTATTGCGGTTTGCTGCAGGCAATAATACAATCCACCTGCGTTTCCAAGGGTGGGATTTGCTGCCTACCCGCTTCGACGAGCGCATTTGAAGGAGGTCGCATTTGCTGGAGCAATTCAAGGTAAAAGACGTCGACGCCATCTTCGTCCAGGAAGCGCCGTTGCGCGAGACTGTTACAGCCATCTTCAAGAAGATGGGCGTCAGCGACTCCGACGCCGCCTTAGGCGCCGACGTCCTGGTCACCGCCGACATGCGGGGCGTCGACACCCACGGCGTGTCCAACATGCTCAGGGGATACGTGGCTGGATACACCAGCGGCTCGCTCAACCCGCGTCCGAACTGGCGGATTATACGTGAGACGCCCGCCACCGCGAACATTGACTCCGACACCGGACTGGGCATCATGGTCGTTCCCAAGGCGATGGAGATCGCAATCGAAAAGGCCAGGAACGTTGGCGTGGGCATGGTGACCATCCGAAATGCGCGTCACTTGGGCATGGCTTCGTACCACGCGATGATGGCCCTCGAACACGACATGATCGGCACGTGCATGACGTCCTGCCCGCCCAGCGTGCTGCCGACTTGGGGCGCCGAGCCCCGCCTCGGCACAAACCCGATCGCGGTGGCCGCTCCGGCCGACCAAGAGCCGGCATTCGTTTTCGACGCGGCGACCAGCACGGTTGCCGGCAACAAGCTCGGTCTGGCTCGCAGGCTCGAAAACAATCTGCTTCCCGGTTGGGTCGCCGACGTTGACGGCGTGCCCATCATGGAGGAAGCGGCGCCCCCCGCCCCGGGATACGAAGGCCCGGCAACGTCATTTCTGCTGCCGCTCGGCAGCACGCGCGAGCTCGGCTCCCACAAAGGTTACGGCATGGGAATGATCGTCGATGTCCTGGGTGGGATACTTTCAGGCGGCGGTTACGGCATGAACCCGGGGCGACCGAACTTCGGTCACTACGTCGCTGCATACAGCATCGAAGCGTTCATGGACGTGAACGAATTCAAGCGCACCATGGACGACATGCTCAAGAATCTCAGGACCACGCCGCCAGCGAAAGGCCACGACCGCGTCCTCTACCCGGGCCTGCCCGAAGCAGAGTCCGAGGTGGAACGCGGCCAGAAGGGTGTCCCCTTCCACTCAGAGGTCATCGACTGGTTCAAGGACATCTGCGGCGAACTGTCGCTGCCGTACGATCTGTCGTAGGGCAGACGCTTCCGCCCTACAGCTCCAGCACCTCGTCGCTCTCGACTTTGGTTTCGTCGATGTCGAAGCCGAAGCCGGGGTCTTGGGAGACGCGTACGAAGCCGTTGGCGTAGTCCAGGGGCTTTTTGGCGAAGTGGTAGGCCAGAGCGGCGTGCTTGACCAACATCTCCACGTACGGGGTGTGGATCGGAGACTGGGATGCCGAAAAGGCCATGCCAACCGGCGTGACGCCCTGGTGGCAGATCGTGATCAGGTCCGCGGCAGACGCCATCGCCGCGATCTTCAGCACCTCCGACAAACCGCCCGCCCAGCCGCAGTCGGGTTGGATGATGTCCAGGGCGCCCGCGTCGATCCAGCGCTTGAAACCCCAGCGAGTGTACTCATGCTCGGCGCCTGACAGAGGGATCGACGTCTTTGCCTTGATGCGCAGGTGGGACTCGATGCGGTCCGGCATCAGGCACTCTTCGAGCCAGCGGGGACGGTACTCCTCGATCCGTGAGGCCAGGTAGACGACGTAGTTGGCGTCCATGCTCTGCCAGCAATCGAGCATGATGTCGTCGTCCTCGCCCAGGGTTTCGCGCAGCGTCTTCACGAGATCGACGTTCTTCTTCAAACCCTCCGGACCTTGCATCGGACCGTTGCGGAAGAACCACTTGTGCGCCGTGTACCCCTGAGATTGCGCCCACAACGCCCGTTCACGCACGAGCCCCATGTCGGTGGCGTTGTGTCCGAGCATACTTGCGTAGACCGGCATCTCGTCCCGCGTCGGCCCCCCGATAAGCATGTGCACTGGCTGACCGAGCCATTTGCCCTTCAGGTCCCACAGCGCGTTGTCCACGGAACTGACGGCCATCATCGGGTGACCCTGGCGGCCGTGGACCAAAGTCCGGTGCATCTGGTCCCATATCTTCTCGGTGGCCAGCGGATTTCGTCCGATCAACAAGGGCTTGAGCTGCGCGATGATGTGGTGCTCGGAGGCTGGCTGAACGGAAGCGATTCCGGTCGCGCCCTCGTCTGTCAGAATCTCGAGGAACGTCGCCCGGACATTGAAGTGCTTGTCGTCGACTTGCTGGTTGCCCGGCCTCTGCCCGACGCCTTCGCCGGAGTAGAACTCGGGGTAGATGTCTCGGGGTTGCACCAACCGGTCTTCCATGAACGGCCCGTCGACCTCCATCGTACCCGAGAGTTGTCTGAGTCGAACATCTGTGATCTGCATCGTGGCCTCCATTTGCTGGGTGTTTTTCCGGGCGTTGGCATCAATTATTAGTGACGGTTGGATCGGCCGAAGGGACGAAAAGGACCCAAGGGACGGAAGGGTGTTGTTTACCTTGACGCCCGTTGACAGTTTCGTTGGCTCGAATTGATCATTCGGTTTCGGGCTTGAGTGCCCTTTCCAGCCCGTTGGCCCACGCGTCTCGGAGTTGGACAACCGGAGTTTCATCGAGCCACGGCGCGTTCAACGTGTCACCGCCGACTGTGCCCAGCTCGGTCCACGGCACACCTTCGTCGCGGCATATCTCGTCGAGGCGGTCGAGCGCTGATCTGTCCACGGAGACAACGATTCGAGATTGGCCCTCGCCGAAGAGCGCGGCATCCCAGCGATCAGGCAAATCCGCGATGAGCGTGAGACCGATGGCGCCGGCGACGCACGACTCGGCCAGCGCAACGAGCAAGCCGCCGTCCGAGCAGTCGTGGGCTGACCGCGCGATCCTATCGTGTATCAACCTCCTGCACGCTCGCTGCACGGCGATTTCGAGCTCCATGTCGATTTCGGGTATGCCAGCCACGGTGTCGTGGATCAGCTCGAGGTACTCGCTTCCGGCCAGCTCTGCGGCAGGCGCCTCCAACGAATCTCGCCCAAGGAGCACCACGACATCGCCGTCGATGGCGAACCCGATCCTCGCCGTCTTCGTTACATCGTCGGCAAGCCCCAGCGCCCCGATGACCGGCGTCGGGTAGATGCCCGTTCCCCGGCTCTCGTTGTACAGGCTGACGTTGCCGCTGATGACCGGAGCGCCGAAGGCTTTGCTGGCATCGGCCATCCCGCGGATGCAGTTTTCGAGCTGGTAGTAAATTTCCGGGTTTTCGGGGTTGCCGAAATTGAGGCAATCGGTGAGAGCGATCGGCTCGGCGCCGACCGTCGCCAGATTACGACACGATTCTGCGACAGCGATCTGGCCGCCTGTGTACGGGTCCAAGAAGCAGATCCGACCGTTGCCGTCGGTGGTCAGCGCCAATCCTCGCTGAGTGCCTTTGACTCGCAGCAAGGCCGCGTCGCCGCCCGGCGGGATGACCGTGTTCGTCTGGACCTGGTGATCGTACTGTCGATACACCCACTCTTTGCCCGCAATGTTGGGAGAGACCAACAGTGTGATCAGGACCGATGCAGGACCACTGCTCGGAAGCGGGAACGCGTTCAAATCCTGAGATTGCAGTTGATCGAGGCCCGAGGGCTTAACGCCGTCAAGCCGGTACAAGGGCGGATCGGTCAGCAGACCAACCGGAACGTGTCCGGCCAATACGTCGCCTTCGAAGATGCGGGCTATCCCGTCGTCTGTCACTCTCCCGATGACGTCGGAGCGGAGGTCCCAGCGGTCGAAGATGGCCCTGACCTCGTCCTCGTGGCCATCCTGAACGATAATGAGCATTCGCTCCTGTGACTCTGACAGCATGACCTCGTACGATGCCATTCCAGTGGCTCGTCGCGGGATCCGCGACACGTCGATCTCGAGGCCTCTACCCGAGCTCGCCGCCGCCTCGACGCTCGCGCTGGTCAGCCCCGCGGCGCCCAGATCCTGGATGCCGACGACATAGTCGTTCTGAGCTGCCTCCAGGCACGCTTCGATCAGCACCTTCTCCATGAACGGGTTGCCAACCTGCACCGTCGGCCTCAGCTCCCGTTCGTCTTCGAAGGTGCGTGAAGCCAATCCGGATGCACCGTGGATTCCGTCACGCCCGGTGTCGGATCCGACCAGCAGCAACAAGTTGCCCGCCTGCCCTGCCGTCGACCGACGAAGGTCGTCGTGGCGCAGGATTCCGACGCACATCGCGTTCACCAACGGATTGCCCGAGTACGAGTCTGCGAACTGTATCTCCCCGCCCACGTCGGGCACTCCAATGCAATTGCCGTATCCGGAAATGCCGGCTACCACGCCCTCGAACAGGTATCGGTTGCGCGCATCCGAGAGGGGTCCGAATCTGAGCGAGTTCAGGAGTGCGATTGGCCTGGCGCCCATGGCGAAGATGTCGCGCACGATGCCGCCGACGCCGGTCGCTGCGCCCTCGTACGGCTCGATGGCGGAGGGGTGGTTATGGGACTCCACCTTCATGACGATGGCCAGCCCGTCACCGATGTCGACCACGCCGGCGTTCTCGGCGCCGGCATCCACGAGGAGCCGTGGGTTCTCGGTTTCGAACATCCGCAGCAACGGCTTCGAGTGCTTGTAGCCGCAGTGCTCGCTCCACAGCGACCCGAGCAGGCCAAGCTCAAGCTCGTTGGGCTCCCGCCCGAGCCGTTCGACGATGGCTTCGTATTCGGGCCCGGAGATCGCCAGATCGTCCAGGGCTTGCTTTGAGACAGCCATAACTCCCCCATGTGCGGACAAGTTCCGCGTAGGGGCGGG
>CEQE01148691.1_pt1 | contig 11441 bp, 11 predicted proteins | sample 356201 | NCBI WGS metagenome assembly CEQE01 (sample SAMEA2619970, study PRJEB7988) | marine metagenome | biome: marine biome (ENVO:00000447); feature: mesopelagic zone (ENVO:00000213) & marine oxygen minimum zone (ENVO:01000065); material: "saline water (ENVO:00002010), including plankton...
CTGCTGATTTCCTAAATTTAGCTGTGTGGGTTAAGCCCATGTCATGCATGGCATATAAAATTCTCCGATGGACAGGTTTTAGGCCATCACGAACATCGGGCAAAGCTCGAGAAACGATTACAGACATTGCATAATCAATGTATGATTCTTTCATCTCTTCTGTAATCTCTCGTGGCTTTACATAACCTATTTCTGAATTTAATTTTTTTGGATTATCTTTCATCTTAAGGATTTAAAACTATTATTCTAGTTTCTTCTTTTGGTAAGTCTTTCTTTTTAATTAAAAGTTTGGGTAATTTTTCCACTGATTTTTTACCCATAGTCTTTAAAAAACTTTCTACTCCCTCCAACTTCTTGCCTAGCTTTAATTTAGGAACCTGGTAATGCATTGGGATAACGATCCTTGGTTCTATCTGAGAAATAATAGTGGAGGCTTCCTTTGAATTAATAGTGTAAACTCCGCCTACGGGAATAATTAAAATATCAATCTCCCCAAGCTCTTGTAATTGGCTGTCTGTCAATTCTTTTTGGCCTATGTCGCCTAAATGACAAAGGTGTATTCCTTCTGTTTCAATAGTATAAATAGTGTTTTGACCCCGCTCTTCACCTTGAGAATTATCGTGAAATGCCAAAATACCTCGGATAAACACTCCCTTTATTTCGTATTCGCCAGGACCATCAATTAAAAAAGGGGTGCCGCTTACTGATTTTAAATTACTGTGATTATCATGACTGTGAGTTATTAATAAAATATCGGCCTCGAGTTTTGAAACCCGAAGACCAACCTTTTCTCCAAAGGGATCAATAACCATCTTTATCTTTTCTTCTTTTCCTTGAGGGCTAATGATTTGAAAACAAGAATGCCCATGCCAAATAATATGCATGTTTTAATATTTTATCATAAATTTACTTCAAATTCAATGGGGGTTGCCAAGAAGAAAGCATTGTTATATAATTTGGGATATATGGAAAACACTCTGAAAACTAAAAATCAAAATGATTTGCCCAGACCTCTAAGAAGCGATGAGATTATCAAAGGGAAAGTCATTGGAACAGGAAGATCGTCGGTCTATGTGGACTTGGGGGCTTTTGGTACGGGCGTAATTTATGGCAGAGAATTTTATGATTCAAAAGAAGAACTTAAGAATATAAAGATTGGTGACAATATCTTTACCAAAATACTAGATTTGGAAAACGAAGAAGGCTTTGTTGAGCTTTCTTTAAGGCAAGCCGGCAAAGAACTAAACTGGACCGAACTATCTAAAAAGAAAGAAAAAGGCGAGGTTATTACCGTAAAGATCTTGGGGGCCAATAAAGGAGGGCTGTTAGCTGAAATCCAAGGGATTCGAGGATTTTTGCCAGTCTCCCAATTATCTTTTGAAAATTATCCAAGGGTAAAAGAGGGGGAAATTTCAAAGATTTTAGAAGAACTCCAAAAGTTTATCGGTAAAAACATGGAAGTTAAAGTTTTTGACATCAACCCAAAAGAAGAAAAGCTGATTTTATCAGAGAAAGCCGCCCTAAGCTCAAAAATTAAAGAAATTCTAAAAAAGTACAAAGTAGAAGACGTGGTAGATGGAGAAATCACCGGTATTGTAGACTTTGGCGCCTTTATTAAATTTGGCAAAGAAACGCTAGAAGGACTAATTCATATTTCAGAACTTGATTGGCAGTTAATTGACAATCCTTCAGAAATCGTAAAAGTGGGCCAAAAGGTAAAAGCTAAAATCATTAACATTTCAGATGACAGGGTATTCCTTTCTTTAAAAGCTCTTAAAAAAGACCCTTGGGAAAATATTGAAAAGAAACACAAGAAAGGTGATCTGGTAAAAGGAAAAGTCACTAAATTCAATCCTTTTGGCGCTTTTGTAGAGATCTCTTCTAAAATACAAGGGCTTTGCCATATTTCTGAATTCAGCACCAAAACTAAAATGGAAGAAATTTTGAAAGTAGGCGAAAAGTATGATTTTAAAATCATTCAAATAGATCCAAAACAACATCGGATGATTTTAACTCTGGTAAAGAAATAAAGCTTAAATTAAGCCGGGCTTAGTTTGCAGGGGTTTGCCCCCTGTTTTTTTATCTTCAAAGCTTGACAAATTTAATAATCGGGTGTATAATATTAATAAGTTCTTTTATAATAATAGGGGAAGATGAATTCATCCCACCAAATTGCCTGTGTGTTATTTATAGATAGGCAGTTTGGTGGGATGTAAAACTGAAAATAATATATAAGATGGAAGCTGATACATATCTGCTTCCGAAAGAAATTCGGAAAATACTAGACCAGCTAGGGAACGAGAAATATCTGGCTATAAAAGGAGGTGTTGCTAGACTAACATTCCTAAAGAAACTCATATCAGACGGAAAAATAGAGAACCCGATACGAATTGCAGTACAGTTCGCGGAGGAAAAAGTAAACGATCTAGACATAGTGATAATTCACTACAAGCGTCTGGCTGAATCTAAAGAATGGCTTCTCGAAAAAGAAGCACAGGTCAGAAAGAAGCTTTCAGACCTCTCGCTTCCTTTCGGAGGTGAGGACCTTGAACCAGTACGGGGTAAATCCAATACTGACGGACACCCGTCAGACAAAGTGATTGAGAAAATACTCAATAGCAGAGATCTCACAATAAACGAGGTTCTTTTAGTGCCTAATGATGGCAAATGGTACCTCCACTATACTGCCGAGTGCTGGAGAGATACTCTATCTGGCGTAGGAATGGTCAACGTAAAACCAAAACACTTCAGGTACGACTCTGGTAGAATTATCCCTGCCAACTACGGCCTTTTCCGCCTGCTCAAATTCTGGGTAGACAGAAAAGTGGAAGAGGTATTTTTGCCACAATGGATGGTCAGTGCCCATCTCAAAGAAATGAAACGTCTTCAGGAAGAAAAACGAGTGCCTACTGGAGCAAATCTAGGTTGGTACTCATTGATTATCATCAATAAGTATAAAGACAGACTGGATCGGCAAGAAAGATGGATGATAGTTCTCAATAAACTCGGTTTGTCAAATTGCCGAACATTTGAAGAGTTTGCTAAAGAGCAAAACCAACTATTCAAAGATAAGGCAGGATTTGACTTCGAGTTTGAAAGCGGTAAAAGCTTTGCAGAAGTAATTGACCGCCTACTGAACCAGAGAAAGAAAAGAGCAGAGATGCAAAACCAGCGCAAACAAAATAGAAAAGAGTGCAACCATCAATTCCAAACAGTATCTTGCAACGGCTGTACATTCAACTGCCAGATAAAAAACTGCACTATCTGCACAAAAACTATTACGCCAATACCAACCTATAACCTAGCCTGCAATAATACAATGACAACCTCCGACTGGAAAACATGGGAAAAGCGTAATCCGAATTCATTAAGGGACTTTCTCTAAAGCCCCTTCCCCTATTTTTTCTTTTCAGTTGACAATCAATAATTATCGTCTGAAAAAGAAAAATTCAAGAACAAAAAACGCTAATTTTTATCAGCGTTTTTTTACTTTTCAATTTAACTCTTGACAAATTCATTCAATGGAGTATAGTAGAAAACAGTGAAATGAAACTTGACAACTAAATCAGTAGTTATAGACATGGCGATGGAAATAATACTACGAAGTTTTGGGATTGACCCAAAAGATGTATCTGAAGTGGAGGAAGTCGGTAAAAACCAATACAAAGTGCTTATGAAAGACGGAAAAACCGTCAAATTAGGAGGCAAACATCAAAAAAGCACAAACACAGATGAACCAGTAATACAAAAACAAGAACTATCGAAAGAAACCACAGAAACAGAAGAAGCACCGGAAGCTAAAAACTGGATAAAAACAACTATCAACGAATTGGACACTATCGGAGAAGAGATCGACTCTATAGAATCAGGAGATCTGGCACAATTAAGTGACAAGCTCCGGCAAAGGCGTAAAGTCGATGCCGAAAAACTTGGAAAGCTACACAGAAGACTGGATGAATTCAGAAAGATTCCGAATATTGAAGAATCTGAATGGGGGCCAGAATATAAAAGAACCCTTCAGATGATCGAAACTCTAACTAAAAAAAATCCTTATGCTGCAGAAATCTCTAAAGCTAACGAAGAAGCAATAAATAAACAGAAACGCGAAGACAGACTCGTTATAAACAAAGCTAAAGAGAAAGCTAAGGAACTGAATCTAAGAAAAGATACTATTCCTCTTCATAATGCCTGCCAAGGTAAAAATGGATTTGTTGCTCTCCGGGTCAACTGTAATGGTATAATTGCCATAGTACGATTAAAAGTCCAAGGCAAAAAGGGCAGAATAGTTGATACTGAGGACAGTATTGACTGTCTGAAACAGTGTGGAACTACCCATGAAGGGAACCCAAGATGGGTTTCACTGCAACCACCAAACTTCAAGGTGCCAGATAGTGAAAAGAATTACTTCCCAATAACGATAGAGAACGGATTGGCCGATCTCTATAGGTGGGAAGAACACATCCGAGCAAGAAACTCCAAAACCAATACAACCGCAATAAATATCCTTAATGGAGATAAAGGATGTATAGTAATTCACAAAAAAAATTGGACTGATTACCATTCCAAAAACACAGGTCATCTAACAATAGAAATAGAAGGGCTTGGTAATGGCAAAATTAAAGTAAATTCTTTCGAATCTAAAGCACATGACTTGCGAGATCTGGTTGGTATTACCCAAGACATAAGCACTCTTAACCCCGGAATCAAAAATATCCTGGTTAGTGAAAGTAACTACAAGAAGAACAACTAAAATCTACTTAAAAAACCTCTGGCGTGTTTTGAACAAAAACGCAAAGGAGGATATTTTTTTATTGATTTTTTAATAAAAAATGTTAAACTGAATAGTACAAATCAATGAAAAACCGCAGTCCGATTAAAAGCCTAACTAAAAATTTTCTTATTATCCTCTTAATCTTCCTGATAATATCTGGTATTTTTACTTTGGTTTATCAGCCTTTTGAAGAAATAAAGGAAATTCCCTTAAGCCAATTAGTCCAGGATATCAACCAAGAGAAAGTTAAGGGAATATTGATTTCTGGGAATAATATTTCAATCACTTATACAGATGAGACTGAAGCTAAATCCAAAAAAGAAATAGAATCTGCACTTTCTCAATCTCTAATAAATTACGGGGTGGATAATGAAAAATTAAACAAGATCGAGATTAAATCAGAAGAAGCAGGAGGAATAATGGTATGGCTCCTTCCTATTTCCATGCTTTTATTCCCTATTTTAATCATAGGTCTTTTCTTATGGATGATTTTACGTCAAGCCAAGTCCGGAGCTATGCAGGCTTTTGATTTTTCCAAAGCCAAAGCTCGGCTCTTTGGAGCTGAAGGGCATTCAAAAGAAAGAATTACCTTTAAAAATGTAGCCGGGCTTAAAGAAACAAAAGAAGAATTGAAAGAGGTGATAGATTTTTTGAAAAATCCTAAGAAATTCTTACAAATGGGAGCGAGAATTCCCAGAGGCGTGCTTTTAATGGGACCTCCCGGGACAGGTAAAACTCTATTGGCCAGAGCGGTAGCTGGAGAGGCCCGGGTTCCTTTCTTTCATATATCGGGATCTGAATTCGTTGAGATGTTTGTCGGAATCGGCGCCTCAAGAGTACGTGATCTTTTTGCTACAGCCAAAAAAGCAGCTCCAGCTATAATTTTTATTGATGAATTGGATGCTGTCGGCCGCCACCGGGGAGCGGGCCTAGGAGGAGGACATGATGAAAGAGAACAAACATTAAACCAAATTCTCGTTGAGATGGACGGCTTTGAAAGAGAAACTAATGTAATAATTATGGCAGCAACCAACAGGCCAGATGTCTTGGACCCAGCTCTTTTGAGACCGGGGCGATTTGACAGAAGAGTGGTTTTAGACCTGCCCGATATTAATGACAGAGAAGATATCTTAAAAATTCACTGCAAGGGAAAACCTTTGTCCTTAAATGTTAACTTACGAGAAATAGCTGAAAGAACTCCTGGATTCTCTGGAGCAGATTTAGCTAACTTGGTTAACGAGTCAGCCATTCTAGCTGCCAGACGCAACAAACAACAGGTTTACCAAGATGAGCTTTTAGAATCCATTGATAAAGTCCTTTTGGGGCCGGAAAGAAAAAGCCACATCTTATCAAATAAAGAAAAAGAAATTGCTGCCTACCACGAAGCCGGACACGCCGTGGTCGCTAGCTTCATACCAGAAAGCGAACCTATTAGAAAAGTATCGATTGTTGCCAGGGGAAGAGCAGCCGGTTACACCTTAAAACTCCCGAGCAGGGAAAAATATTTAAAAACCAAATCAAACTTTTTAGGCGAGCTAGCGACTCTGCTTGGAGGATATTCTGCTGAAAAGCTAGTATTTAAAGAGATTACTACAGGAGCTTCATCTGATTTAGAAAAGGCTTCAAATCTCGCGAGAAAACTCGTTAAAGAATACGGGATGTCAAAAAAACTGGGCCCTGTTGCCTTTGGGGAAAAAGAAGAATTGGTATTCTTGGGAAAAGACATAGGAGAACAAAGGAATTATTCTGAAAAAATAGCTAGCCAAATAGATCAAGAGGTTAGCTTGCTGATCAATGACGCCCAAAAGTCAGCCGCCAGAATCTTAAAGAAAAAAAGAAAATTATTAACTAAGGTTGCCGATGTCCTTATTGAAAAAGAAACTATTGAAAGGGAAGAATTCGAGAAAATGATAAAAGTTAAGAAAGTTAAGGGTAAGAAAATAAAGTAAGTTATGCATAAATTAATAATTTTTGATTTTGATGGACCTATTTTGGATTCTTTTGGAACCGCCAAGAAAGCGGTATTAAAAACGCGGGATAAGCTAATAAAAGATGGGTTGGTCTTGGTAGATAAATTGCCAGAACCCAACGAAAAAACATTTATATTGAATTGGGGCTACCCGGGGCCAATTGGTATTAAGAGAATGTTTCCTTTGCTTGATGAAAAAGAAGTAGAAATTTTTGGAAAAACCTGGATGATCCTTCAAAAGCAAGATGAAATACCTTTAATAAAAGGGGTAAATAAAATCCTTCAAGAGTTAAAGAGAAAGAATTTAACCACCGCCCTTATTACTGCAAGATCCCATGATCTTAAATATTATTTAAGAAAAGAAGGATTAATTAATTTCTTAGACTTTGTTCAAAGCTGGGGCAATCCTGAAATGAAAAATCAGGAAGCAATCCACGAAAACCACGTCTTCCATCAAGCTTTTAAACCCAATCCAGAAGTCTTTGATAAAATCCTTAAATGGGCAGAGAAAAAGAAAATTAAAAAAGAAGAAATACTGCTGATTGACGATACATTAGTAGGAACAAAAGCGGCAAAATCAATTGGTATTAATTTTATTGGTGTCTGTACGGGGCCAATATCTTCTAAAGAAAATTGGCAAGAGTATGGCAGGGTCAGCCCTGATTACGTCTTAGAGTCAATCAGTGAATTGCCAAAGTGGTTAGAAAAACGCGAGCGCGTGTAGCTCAGTGGTTAGAGCACGGCTCTTATAAAGCCGGGGTCCTTGGTTCAAATCCAAGCACGCGCACAAACTCAAAAGCCCCGCTATAACGGGTCTTTTAGCTTAAAGGTTGAAGTACAATTCAAAAAATGATATATTAAAGCTTGAAAATGGGCGTGTAGCTCAGCTGGCCAGAGCGTCTCGGTGACATCGAGAAGGTCACAGGTTCAAGTCCTGTCACGCCCACATGAAGTTAAAGATTATTTATGAGGATGAAAATCTTTTAGTGGCTGACAAGCTAGCTGGAGTGGTTGCAGATGATATCCCAAAAAGAGTCCATCGGCTAGATAAAGACACGTCTGGGGTTTTACTTGTAGCAAAAAACGATGAAGCGCTGGAATTTCTCCAAAAGCAGTTTCAGAAAAGAAAAGTTGAGAAAAAGTATATTGCTTTAGTGGTTGGAAATATTAAAAATCAAGAAGGGATGATAGAGACTTTATTGGGACGTTCGCCAAAAGACAGAAGAAAACAGAAAGTCTATTTACCGACAGAACCATCCGCTAAAAGAACCAGATTAAGAGAGGCGATAAATAAATACAGGGTATTGCAAAGATTTAAAGACTATACTTTACTTGAAGTTGAACCTCAATCGGGTAGAAAACACCAAATTCGAGCACACCTGGCCTATTTAGGAAATCCTATTGCCGGAGACAAGCTTTATGGATTTAAAAATCAACCTTGCCCTAAAGGATTAAACCGCCAATTCCTTCATGCCAGATACTTAAAGATAAAATTAATGGATGGTAAAGAAAAAGAGTTTAAATCGGACTTGCCAAAAGACTTAAAAAATGTAATAGAGAAGCTTAAGTAATTAAAATTCACAAACTATGTCAGAAAAACTTAATAAATTTAATAAATCGCAGAAAAAATCTGATCTGCCCGACATTCGTTCGGGTGATACAGTTCGGGTATATCAAAAAATTAAAGAAGGTGATAAGGAAAAAATCCAGATGTTTGAAGGCTTGGTTTTAGCAAGGAAACATAATAAAGAAATGGGCGGAACCATTACGGTAAGAAAAGTAATTTCCGGAATTGGAGTAGAAAAAATCTTCCCGCTTCATTCCCCTGTTATTGAAAAAATAGAAATTATAAGAAGAGGAAAAACAAGAAGGGCAAAATTGTATTACCTAAGAACAGCCAAAGGAGAAAGGGCAAGATTAAAGAGAAAAGAATTTGCTGAAGTTATAGCTAAGGAAGAACCAAAAGAAGTTAAGAAAACTGAAGAAATTAAAGTAGAAAAATAAAATGCGGACGTGCCGGAATTGGTATACGGAACAGACTGAGGCTCTGTGAGGTTTTACCTCGTGTGGGTTCAAGTCCCACCGTCCGCACAAATTGGACGGCTAGCTCAATGGTTAGAGCGCCTGCTTTACACGCAGGAGGTTATAGGTTCGAGTCCTATGCCGTCCACATATGCCGAGGTAGCTCAGTGGTAGAGCATGCGCTTGAAAAGCGTAGGGTCGCCGGTTCGATCCCGGCTCTCGGCACAATAGGCGGGTGTAGTTCAGTAGATAGAACGTTTCCTTGCCAAGGAAAAGGTCGTGGGTGCGAATCCCATCACCCGCTCAATAAAAAACGCATATCCTCTTAAAAATCAGGGTGCCTGAAAACACCTTGACATTTCCTTAGAATCAACTAGAATAATACAACCCTCTCAGAAGGGTTTTTAAATTGAATTTTATGAAATTTATACAAAAAAACGAGTGGAAAACGAAATTATTAATAGCATCTGTAGTTATAACGGGATTAACCTTTTGGGGTTCCCCTATTTTTAGTTTCATATCTCAAGAAACAGAGGATTCCAAAACTAACCTTGAATATTTTCAGCAAGAACCTCTGTCAATAACCCAAGACAATTCTCTCCTTCCTGTCTCAAATCCCCCCCAACTAAAGGTGAAACGGGAAGTGAAAGTTGTAGTCACGGCCTATTCATCTTCTCCTGAAGAAACAGATGACGATCCATTTATTACGGCTGCCGGCACCTTGGTAAAAGATGGAATTATAGCTAACAATATGTTGCCTTTTGGAACTAAAGTCAGATTGCCTGAAATTTATGGAGATAAGATTTTCGTAGTTGAAGACCGAATGAGTTGGAAAAAAGGAGATTATCACTTCGACATCTGGTTTTCATCTAAAAAAGAAGCTTTGGAATTTGGAGCTAAAAGAACGTATATAGAAATTCTCGAAGAATAATTTAATTTCTTAATTTAAAAAACAGGCCGTATTTTACGGCCTGTTTTTTTGTGCCCGGGGCGAGAGTCGAACTCGCAAGGGTTTTCACCCAAGGGATTTTAAGTCCCTCGTGTATACCAATTCCACCACCCGGGCATTTTTGAGGCCACGGCGAGATTTGCACTCACGTATAGCGCTTTTGCAGAGCGCCGCCTTAGCTACTTGGCTACGTGGCCTAATTACCTTCCTATATTATCAGATTTTGCACTTTTTTCAATACCTCTTCAATTGTTCCATCGCATTTGAACCCAGCGGCATAAGGATGGCCTCCTCCGCCCATGATCCTAGCGATTGAATCAACTCTTTTTCCACGAAAGGGTTCTGATCTCAAGCTTCCCCTGATTTTCCCCTTTTCATATTCAACTAAAAATAAACTGAGGTTTGCCGGAAAAATAGTGGAAATTGTCGAGGCGACGCCGGTTAAATTCAAAGAATTGATTGATTGTTCTTTGAGGTTCTCATAAGTAAGAGAAGAATAAGCTAACCCCTTCTGTTTTTCAAATTTTACCCTGGACAAAACTTGACCCCAAATTTTATTATTTAAAGTTCCATACCTTGGAATCAACTCTTGACGAATAATCTTTGTTAAGGGAGCCCCTTTAATCAAAAGGTCAGATGCCACCTTCATTGTTTGAGCAGAAGTAGAAATATGAGAAAATATCCCGGTATCGGAAACAATTCCGGCTAAAAGACAGGTAGCAATCGGCTTATCGATTTCAATTTTTGCTTCTTTTAAAAAGTAATAAATAAGTTCTGCGGTTGAAGAAAAATCAGGTCTAATGATTTTAACGAATCCTTCCTGTTCTCCTCTGTGATGGTCAAAGGTAATCATCGGCTTTTTATGAAAAGAATTGGGTAATTTCAACCGTTTGAAATCGCCGTAGTCTAGGCAAAACAAGAGATCAAAATTCATTGAATCTAAGGAGTTTTTTATATCAAAAAAATGAGGTAAAAAATTAAGAGAAGGGGACGGCTGGTCTGATAAATAGCAAACACTCTTAATGTTTAATTTCAGAAAAGCGCTATTGAGGGCCAAAAGAGACCCGACAGCATCAGCATCTGGGTTTTCGTGAGAAGTAATAAGAACATTTTTTGCCTTCTTTAATGATTTATTAACTAGAGAAAATTGATGGGTAATTGAGTCAAGCATCTTTTTTGTGTACTTTTTCTAATAATTCTTCGATTATCCCCGCCTCTTTGGTCTTCTTTTCTTCCAGAAACTTAATTTGGGGAACAGGTCTCATATTAAGCCTTTTATTAATTTTCTGTTGAAAATCATAAACTTGGTTGTTTAAAGTCTTTAAAACTTTTTTAACCGTATCCTCTGGTATAGTGCTGATATAGACTTTGGCCCGGCTGAGATCAACAGAAGTTTCTACCCTGGTTATGGTAATTAAAATATTTTTTGGAAAATCCAATTCTCTCAAAACAAATTGAGATAGTTCTCTTTTTATTAATTCATTAATGCGTTGAATGCGCCTATTCATGATGATTAGAGTTCTCCTTTGTGTTTTTCTTCAAGATAAATCAGCAAGGTGTCTTTCTCTTCAATCTTGACATCGCCTTCATAGAGTATGCCGATTTCCTCGCCCTTTCTGGCGCTTTCAATATTCTTCTTTTCTTTTTGAAGGCTAATCAACCTCCCCCTTCCAATCAGTTCATCATTGCGTAAAACCTCAATTAAAGTTCCTTTTTTTATTTCTCCTTCT
>CEQE01324416.1_pt1 | contig 11431 bp, 11 predicted proteins | sample 356201 | NCBI WGS metagenome assembly CEQE01 (sample SAMEA2619970, study PRJEB7988) | marine metagenome | biome: marine biome (ENVO:00000447); feature: mesopelagic zone (ENVO:00000213) & marine oxygen minimum zone (ENVO:01000065); material: "saline water (ENVO:00002010), including plankton...
GCGAGGCAGCACCGGCAGATATATGAATGAAGATTTTTCGGCGGACGTTGAAAGTCATCGGCGTAATGGCCCTCCTTTCTGTTCTGGGCCTGCTTGCTGTGGGTGATTACGTTTATCGCACCGGCACGAAGGTATTCTGTGGCATCCACCCTGACCATGCCGGCAACACGCCGTCTCGTTTTGAAACCCCCGGTTCGGACATGGGGCCGTTTAGAGGGTCTGGCTGGGGCCGCTGGGTGGGCCATGATCTTTCCGCTTGGTGGGTGCCTGATATTCCCGTTGAGACCGTTCGAATCCGCGACCCGCGCCGGGCTGTGACCATCTCCGGATGGTGGATGACACCGGACTTTCCCAACAACAAAGCCACCGTGATTGTCACGCACGGCATTGACAGTTCGCGGCATAACTTTGACACCCTGATGCCCGCGGCCATGCTGGCGCGGGCCGGTTTCAACATTCTGCTGATTGACCTTCGCGACCAGGGAGAGACGACATGTGAAGATGGGCGACATTCGGCAGGGCAGGACGAATCCGATGACATCCTGACGGCGGCCTATTGGCTGAAGAGCATGAAAGCGATACCGCTGTCACGTATTGGGGTTCACGGCGTTTCAGGCGGTGCACTGGCCGCGCTGATCGTCGCGGCAAAGAGCCCCGAGATCGCAGCCTTCAGTCTCGAAGCTCCGGTGTTCGATTTCAACAAGGCGGCCACCCATGAGGTGGAGTATCAGGGGTTTCCGGGTTTCCTCTGGCGGGCAGCCTACTGGGCAGCACGCATACGGGGAAAAGACCTGATGTCGGTAACCCCTGCTGACGGGATTTCCCAGATGAACCAGCGTCCAGTACAAGTGCTGCACGGAACAGCGGACTCAAGAGTGGCGTATCACAATGCAACCGATCTGGTCCGTTATACGAAGGCGCGTGGGCAGAAGATCACCCTGCATACTTTCGAGGGGGCGGATCATATTGAAGGTCTGCTGCTGGAGCCCGAGCGTTACCAGAGGGCACTGGTGGATTTTTTCGAAAGAGCCCTTAAGGACTAGGGGAAATTAAGGATCACAGGAGAACTTGAGCGCATCCGGAATCACCCGGATGGTGAGGTCTCCACCGGGCAGATGCTCTCCATCGATATCAAGGGTGCCCGGCGATGCCTGATGGATTGATATTTCCCGGCCGCGCCGGTAAAGCACATAAGGAGCACCCAGGTGATTGCCCAGGTAGATTCTCAGAATCCGGAAAAACAGGCTCTGCCGCGACATGGCCCTGGCGGCCACGAGTTCCGCCTGGCCATCGCTAATCCTGGCCTTCGGGGCCACTTTCATCCCCTGACCAAAATAGGCACCGTTGGTGACCGCGATCAATGTGAGGGCTCCACGAAAAAAGGGCTCGCTATCTATCGTGATCAAGAACTTCCCGGGCTGATGATGCAAAAAGGCTTTGAGGGTTGCCCGCAGGTAAGCGGCAAACCCGTTTGTTGCTGAGGCTGCCATGGCGGCACTGATATCACCCGCAATCCCGGCTGACACGGTATTGATGCCGTAGCGGTGGCTGCCGTCTGCCCATTGAATCTGCAGGGCATCCACGGGAAAAGACCGGGGCTGGCCGCTGTCCCCCGGCTCGTTGGCGGTGCGCCCGGTGTATCGCAGGGACCGGAAAAAATCACTGCCGCTGCCGGCAGGCAGCAGGCTGAAGGTGATCTTCTCCCCGAGACCTTTTTCCAGGACCCGGTTAACGGCAAGGTGCAAGGTGCCATCGCCGCCGATTACCACCAGGCGCTGGTCTTCCCCGGTCAGAGCCTGATCCAGCTGGGATCGCGCGCGGTCGACGCTGGTCGGCTCCAGCAGCAGGGTGTCGGAGCCGAACTGCCTGTTCTGAATCAGTCGCCGGGCCAGAACCTGGGCCTGGCCGGCGCCGGCGCTCGGATTGGCCAGGATAATGATGTTGTGCACCGGCGAAGAAAAGGATCAAACTGAGGCGCAAGTCCCTACATCCTGGACTAGCGGATGACCGGAATTTCGGGAGGCGCCCTGCGTGTCAGATACTCGGCACCCGCCTCCGTAATCACGATGTTCTCCTCGTGCACGAGCTGGCGCCCCGGGGCGAAGGTCATGCCGGGCTCAAGGGTCATAACGACACCCGGCTCCAGCAGGTTTTCGTCCTCGGGATGCACCGAGGGCCATTCGGTGAGCAGCATCCCGAGGCCGTGGCCCATGCGACCGATACTGTTTCCCAGGGCGCCAAAATCCTCCATGACCCACCACATGGCAGACCACACCTCGCGCATTCGTGCACCCGGACGTGCTGCCGCGAAACCGGCATCCAGCGCCTGATGTACGGCTGCGTTCGCGCGCCGTACATCATCGGCGACGTGGCCGAAGCCGAAGTTGCGGTCAAAGTCACAGAAATAGCCATCGAACACGGTACCGGTATCGATGATCAGAACGTCACCTGCCTTTGGCACCCTTTGCGTAGGACCCATGATGATGCTGTCGTATCCGCCGGGGCCTGACCCTGCCACCATAAAAGGTGTACTGTCGGCTCCCCGTTCCAGCAGATCAATCCGCATTCGCCGGGTGATGGCGATCTCTGAATCGCCAATCTGCGAGTGACCGGGAAGCGCTTCGAAAGCATCGGAGGTGATCTGGCAGACGTGCCTGATCTTTTCGATCTCGGCCGGTGATTTCACAAATCGCTGGCGCAGCAGCATCTCGGCACAGTCGATGACTTCATGAGGGATTGAATCCACGAGTCTTTGGGCATCCCCGGCCGGCATACGCAATATGCTTTCGGGTCCCAGCGGCAGGCCCAGTCGTCCATGACGTGCCGGCAGGGCAGTAATCGTGCCTTGCAACAGCGAGATACCGTCATCGGCGGGCCGGGGCGAGGGCCAGGTATGGATTTGGTCTATCCAGGTTGCAGCCATGCCCGTCTCACCAATGGTTGGGATAACCGCAATGGGTTTGCCCTCGGCTGGCACCACCACAAACCAGGGACGGGTTGGACTCTCAAAGAATTGGGAGTGAAATCCGGTGAAGTAACGGATCTCGGCTTCGGTCGTTACCACGATGGCATCCAGCCTGGCATCGTGCATCAGCCGTTGGACGATATGGGTCCGCTGCTCAAATTCTGCTGGTGCAAAACTACGGGTGAAGTCACTCATGACGGACTCAGCTCCGGGCAACTACGTTTTCGGCACTGGTGCCAGCCAGTGCTTCAAAGAGTGCAGGATCAGTGGCGCCTTCGGTGCCGAACACCAGTACACGGCTTTTGCTGTTGAGGTCCATCTCACGGGCAAGTGGTTCATTTCCCATCGCACCGATCAGCCCGGCAAGGCCTGCAATCGCTGATTCGCCAGCGATGATAGGAGGATCCTCCGGGACGCCGGCGGCGAGCCGTTTCATCAAAGGCGCTACGGCTGAATCCGAAATGGTCAGGAAGTGGCGGGCGGCTGATTTCAGAATCTGCCATCCGAGTAAAGATACTTCTCCACATGACAGTCCCGCCATGAGACTTTCATCAACGATGTTGACGAGCTGTGGCTTTCCGGCCCGTGCGCTCTGGTAAAGGCAGGCCGCAGGCACTGGCTCAACGACAGTCAGGTGCGGAATCTTGCCGCCATAGCGGTGCCAAAGATCGGCACCTACCGCTCCGGCGAGGCCGCCGCACCCACCCTGGATAAAGACATGGGTCGGGATGACGCCTTTTGGCAGCTGATCCATGGTCTCGGTTGTCATCAGGGTGTAGCCGGCCATCACCTCACGGGGGATTTCCATGTAGCCGGGATACGAGGTATCGGACACGATGTGCCAGCCATTGGCTTTGGCGTCGTGATCTGCCTGGCGGACCGAGTCGTCATAATTTCCGGCAACCCGCACAACACTCGCGCCAAAGGCTTCTACTGCACCCTGCCGTGCGGGGCTCACATTTTCGTGCATGTAGATCATGCACTGACAGCCAAAGCGTTGCGCTCCCCAGGCAACAGACCGTCCGTGATTGCCATCGGTTGCTGTCACGACGGTGATCTTCTTGGCCATTTCGGCGAAACGCCGCCCGTTGATATCATCGGGACTGACGGTGGTGTCTGGCAGGGCTGCATCGAGGGCCTGCCGCAGTACCTGATGGACCGCGTAGGCGCCACCGAGTGCTTTGAAACTGCCAAGACCAAAGCGGGTGCTTTCATCCTTGTAATAAAGTGCGCCAATGCCGATCTCTGCGGCAAGTCCTTCAAGCGAGTGCAGCACTGTGGGCTGGTAACTGGTCCATCGGGAAATGGTGTCACGGGCGAGGGCGCAGCGCTCAGGGGTCAGCACTTCTCTGACACTGTCTGGACAGGCCTGCCCCGCTAGGGCGGCATCATTGTGATGCGCCTGGCTGATAGCAACTGCAGGTAGCGACATATTTCATACTCCGTTGGTACTTCGGATAACTAGGCAGAAGAACTGGGCGGCGAAGCAAAGAAGTCACCGAGCAGCTGCTCGAACCAGTGCTGCGCATTATCAAGGTGTTTTGCCGCCAGTCGGTCCTGCTCCGCTTTGCTTTGGACGCCGGGCTGCTGCCACGGCGCGGCGGTCAGCGCCTGCCATCTGCGCAGAATCGCCAGCGTGCATTCGGGGTGAAACTGGGTGCCAAGGACTTGGGCTCCGTAGCGAAAAGCCTGGTTGGGGAAAAGATCTCCGACGGCAAGGGCCTCAGCCCCCTTTGGAATCTCGAATCCCCGGCTGTGAAACTGGACCGCAAAAAAGTGATCGGGCACGAATGCCGACCCGGGTTCAACCGGCGCGACCGGATATAGGCCGAATTCCTCCGCACCTTCCGTGTGGGGTGCGACCGAAGCGCCCAGCACGTGCGCGAGCAGTTGGGCGCCCAGACACAGTCCGAGGATTGGAATGTCCTGCTTCAGACACTGCTCTATCCAGCGTGATTCATCGCGCAGATACGGGTACTGATCCATCTGATCGACATTGGGTGCACCGCCGAGTACCACCGCCCCGGCCGTGTCTTCATCGAGTTCAGGCAGTGCTTCCCCGGCAAAGGGCCGGTACCATTCCGGCACAAAGCCGAGTTCGGGAAGATATAGTGAGGCAAGGTCGTCACGCGGTTCATCGTGATGCTCGATCACCAAGATTTTCCGCCGCATGAGTCCCTCTTCAGGGGCAGGTTCAAGCAGGCAGGCGAAAGAGTTCGCCGAAACCATCGATCGCTTCGTTGATGCCCGCCAGTCTCAGACTGTGCCAGATCAATGCGTGATTCGACGAGGTGACCGGTTTGCCCAGCGTGGCTTCAATATCAGCGACACAATGGGCGAGGCGCAGACTGGTACAGGATACAAATACACCATCAACCGAGTCGTGGCTCCCGATCTGAAGCGCGGCATCGCGCATGCTGTCGGCAGAGATACGCGCGACGGTATTGTCATTGTCCTGATTGAATGAGCCGAATACCGGCACTTCAAAGCCTTTTGATTCGATATAGCTGCGGATAAACTGATTGACCTCGTCAGAGTATGGCGTGAGAACACCGATCCGCCGGCAGCCGGTGGCCCGGAATGCGGCAAAGGCCGCGGTGATCGGTGTGGTGGCCTTGGCCTCGGGTCGGGCGGCATGAATCAACTCAAAGACCCGTTCCTCGCCGATGATCATGGAAGCCGAAGTACAGCCATAGGCGACGACATCCAGCGGGACACCCGGGAGAATCACATCGGTTCGGTCTGTGATATGCGGTTCCATCGCCCGCAGGTTTTCCGGTGTGATGGTCGGAGAGTTCGGTATCCGGGACTGGTAGACGGCTACCCCCGGCATATTGACCACGAGCCTGAACTCATGTTCCACGCTGTGGTCAGTGGCAAGCACCACCAGTCCGATCCGGGCCCTGGCTGCAATACCGTCATCAACGGTGAATGGAATGTTCGTCAGGTTGATGAAATCCTGTGCGCTGTCCTCGTGTATCTGCATTACGTGATCCTCATCGTGGCCGGGTCCATACCATCCAGCGGTATCTGTGGATTCTGTCCGGCAATCAGGTCTGCCAGGATACGGGCGGATCCACAAGACATCGTCCAGCCCATATGTCCATGTCCGGTATTCAGCCAGACATTGGGCCAGTGTGATCTACCGATTAACGGCAGGCCGGTCGGCGTCATGGGTCTTAACCCCGCCCAGTAATCCGGTTTTGAGAACTCTGCTGCGCGGGGCATCAACGCCTGGGCCTTGGCCAGCATGACCCTGAAATCCCCGGGCCGGTGATTCGTACTATAACCCCCGATTTCTGCGGTCGCCGTAATGCGCAGACGGTTCCCCATGGGGCAGTAGGCCAGCAGGTTATCTTCGTCGACACCGCCGAAGCGGGGGAGCAAGTGCGGCTCGCCGGCAGGCAGGGTGACGGAATATCCCTTGACTGGGTAAATCGGCAGTGAAAAACCCAGCTGACGCGACAGCGTCGGACTGAAGACGCCCAATGCCACAACGAAGAGGTCTCCCGTGACCGGGCCGCGGTTGGTATTAACTGCGCTCACGCGGTTATCTTCTTTTGAAAACCCGGTGATCTCAGTCTGCATCTGCACCTCGGCACCACGGTCGCGGCAGCAGTTGGCCAGGGCGTCGGTAAATGTCTGCGCATCGCCGCTTTCGTCCGTGGGCACGAACAGCGCACCCGCAATAGCATCCCGGGCGTCAGCGAGGCCCGGATCCCGATCGATCACCTGCTGTTGATCGAGTATCTCAATCTTGACACCGGCGCTTGAGAGAATCTCGCTCTTTATCGCGGCGGCCGCAAACGACCGGTTGGAACGGTAAAAGTAGATCAGACCGCCGGTGTTGCGATCATAGTGAAAATCCGTCTCTCCAGCGACGGTGTGCAGCCGGGACTGCGAGTACTGGCACAGGCGCGTTTTGCGCAGCGTATTGATACGGGCTCTTTGTGCCGTGCATTGAAGCAAAAACTGTGTCAGCCAGCGCCATTGGCGCGGGTTGGCGCTCGGCCGGTAACGGATGGCCTGGTCATTGCGCCACAGCGAACGCAGCATGATGCGCGGCACACTGGGCGATGCCCAGGCGAAGGCATGTCCGGGGGCAATGAGTCCCGCGTTGGCCCGGGAGGTGAGATCGGCAGGCGCTTCTGCCCGATCCAGGACCGTGACCTGGTGACCGTCGCGCAGACATTCCCAGGCGCTGGTGATCCCGGCGAGACCCGCCCCCAGAATCACAATGTGCATGGGCTTTACCGGCGCCTCAACCGAGCGCCGCAATCACCGCAATCTCGACCGTGAACTGTGGTGCTGCCAGTTTGGACTCGACACAAGCCCGGGTCGGTGTGTCGCCCGGCATGACCCAGGCATCCCAGACTTCATTCATCTCATTGAAGGTGCTTATATCGGAGAGCCAGATCGTCGCCGAGATCAACTGCGACTTGTCGGTACCAGCCTCAGATAACAGGCCATCGATTCGAGACAGAATATCGCGGGTCTGGTCTGAGGCGCTCGCACCCGGAGCACCCTGTGCGACCTGGCCCGCCGTATAGACGGTATTACCATGCACCACTACCTGGCTCATACGTTCGCCAACCTGAATTCTCTTTAACGCCATTTCTTCTTCCCTCCACTCCTGTGGCTTTGCTCAAAACTCAAACTTATCATAAATTATTTGTCGTATTCGACTAAAGTAAGCCAATCAATTGAACGTTTCCACCTATCGGCCTCATCCCCGGTTCACCACCCCGACGACATGAAACGCATATGTGTGTTCTGCGGATCGACCAAGGGCGATCGTGAGGAGTATCCCCAGGCGGCTACCGAGTTTGGCGCACTGCTGGCTACCCACGGGATCGGGCTTGTCTATGGTGGCGCCTCTGTTGGGCTCATGGGTTCCGTCGCCGACGCGGTGCTGCAGGCGGGGGGTGATGTGACAGGCGTTATCCCGCGGTCACTGGTAGATAAGGAGATCGCTCACCCGGGTCTGACCCAAATGCATATCGTGGACACGATGCACGAGCGCAAGGCGCTGATGGCGAGTCTTTCAGATGGATTTGTTGCGTTGCCAGGCGGCATCGGCACCCTGGAAGAACTTTTTGAGATGTGGGCGTGGGCACAACTGGGTATGCACGACAAGCCATGCGTGCTGCTGAATGTGGCGGGTTACTACAACCAGTTGATCGGGTTCCTGGATGAGGTGGCGGCGGCGCAATTTCTGAAGCAGCAGAATCGCGACATGCTCATTATCGCCTCGACACCAGCCGAGGTGATAGATACCTGTCTCACCTGCCAGGTATCGGCCGTATAAAGGTGAATCACCAGGCGCAAGACCTGACCCGGTGATAACGTTAATGCCGGCCCGCAATACAAACTGCTTCCCGGGTTTTGTTGCCAAGTTGAAAGCCTGAGGAAAACGGCTTGGTATTAGGGCTCGCGTTTACAGGAATTGCTCTACTGGCTACACTGAACTCATGAGGTGGCACCGCTATCCGCCCCCAGCAGATCAGGGAGAGCAACGACGTGGCTGATAAAGATACAGAAAGCGCAAGAAATTATCAGGTTGGAGTTCCTGCGCGAAATGAATCCTTTTTCCTTAAAGGTTCAAACCATCTTGACTGGGGGCTGCAAAATCGCCTGTCACAGATTTTCAATCCCAGGTCAGGTCGCACCGTGATGCTCGCGTTTGATCACGGTTATTTTCTTGGCCCGACCAGTGGCCTTGAGCGCGTTGACCTCAATATTGTACCGCTCACGCCATATGCCGATACCCTGATGCTGACACGGGGTATCTTGCGAACCTCCATCCCACCTACGTATACCGGGGGTATCGTTTTAAGATCGAGTGGCGGCCCCAGTATCTTGAAGGAGTTATCCAACGAGGAGATCGCTATCAGCATCGATGAGGCCATTCGGCTGAATGCTGCAGCCATGGCGGTGCAGGTATTTATCGGGGGAGAATACGAAACCAAGTCGATCCACAACCTGACCCGCCTGATTGATCTGGGCAACCAACACGGTATCGCTACATTGGGAGTGACTGCCGTCGGTCGCGATATGGTGCGCGATGCGAATTACATGCGGCTTGCAACCCGGATCTGTGCAGAACTTGGTGCAACGTACGTTAAGACCTATTTTGTGGAGCAAGGGTTTGATACGGTAGTTGCATCTTGCCCGGTTCCCATCGTCATCGCCGGTGGTAAAAAATTGCCCGAGCGCGAAGCACTGGAGCTTGCTTTCAACGCGGTGGACCAGGGCGCTTGTGGAGTTGATATGGGTCGAAACATCTTTCAGTCTGAATGCCCGCTGGCCATGATTCAGGCCGTGCGCAAGGTAGTACATGAGAATGCGAGGGTGCAGGAGGCCTATGATTATTATCTTGAAATCCGTGATCAGCAGGATTCTCAATCCCTAAAATGACTTTTGAATCGAAGTATTTACCACCTTATCTGCGACCCACAACTCCTGACGGCTAATGAAAGACCGCTGGTCTGATCGTGATGCCCAAGCCTTGTTATCGTGTTATGGCGAGAACTGCCCGCGCGAGCTCATTCTGCGCAGCTACTCGGGACGGCTGCTGGGTGTAGAGCCCTCCCTGGTACTGCATGGTGGTGGTAACACCTCGGTTAAGGGTCATTTTCGGGATGTATTTGGTGAGTTGGCGCCAGCACTTTTCATCAAGGCGTCCGGTTTTGACTTGGCTACGATTGAGCCTCAAGATCACGTGGCAATCGATCTGCAGCGATTGCAATCACTGCAGACACTTGATGCCATCCCCGATAAAGCAATCCGGAATGAGCTCTGTGCCAGCCGGTTTGACCAGAGCGCACCGACTCCCTCGGTCGAGGCTATCCTGCATGCGCTGATTCCGTTTCGTTTCATCGATCACACCCATGCCGATGCAGTTGTAACGCTCACCAACACACCAGATGGGGAAGCCAGGATTCGCGAACTTTACGGCGACCGCTTGCTGGTGGTGCCGTATGTCATGCCAGGTTTTGTGCTTGCAAAAAAGGTAGCGCAGATGACAGGGGGGGTCGACTGGGCGAATCTGGAAGGAATGGTTCTGATGAACCACGGCATCTTCAGTTTTGCGGACGACGCCCGGGAGAGTTACCAGCGTATGATCCGTTTTGTCACCCAGGCTGAGCAGGCACTGGGGCAGCGCCCATCACCGCCCGTCCAGAAAGGCATAGTGTCACCGTTGGTACTGGCATCCCTGCGCCGTGAAATCAGTCGGGTGGTTGGCAGGGCGATGCTGGCGCGTTTCAACGGGGCGCCTGAGAGCCTGGCTTTTGCCAGTCGCGATGACGTTGCCGATATTGCTAGCCGTGGCCCCCTGACCCCCGACCACGTAATCCGGACCAAGCGCCTACCGCTGGTGGTCGATGGTGAGCCTGCATCGCTGGTGGATGCTTACGCCCGGGAATACCAGGCGTATTTTGAACAGCACACCGATGGTACCTTGACCATGCTGGATTGTGCCCCGCGCTGGGTAATCTGGCCGGGCAAGGGAACTGTGGCATTTGGTTCAAAGCCGGCAGAGCTAAAGGTTGTTAGTGATATCGTGATCCATACGATAGGCGCAATTGAAGATGCTGAAAGGCTAGGGGGCTGGCGCGCCCTGCCGGCCGCGGACATCTTTGCCGTTGAATACTGGGAATTGGAACAGGCCAAGCTGGGTAAGACAGAGGTACTGCCGCCCCTGCAGGGACGGTGCGCCGTGGTGACCGGTGGCGCCAACGGCATTGGTCATGCCTGTGCTACAGCGCTTGGAGAACAGGGAGTGCAGGTTACGGTTCTAGATCTGGACCCTGCCGTTGATCTCGCATTTGACTCGCCAGCTGTTAGCGGTGTTGTCTGTGATGTTACCGATCCTGAAGCGGTACGTCAGGCCATAGATAGCGCGGTTGCAAGCACCGGCGGGCTGGATATCGTGGTCAGTAATGCCGGGATATTCTGCGCCAGTGATATGGTGGGCGATATGTCGGATGAAGAATGGCAGCGCTCACTGGATATCAACCTCACCGGCGCCATGCATGTCGTGCGCCAGAGCATACCCTACCTGAGATTGGGTTGGGAGCCGGCCGTGATCATCATGGGCTCAAAGAATGTGCCGGCGCCCGGCCCCGGTGCTGGAGCCTACTCAGTGGCCAAGGCTGGCCTGACCCAATTGGCACGTGTGCTCGCGCTGGAACTCGCGACAGACGGTATTCGCGTCAATACAGTTCACCCCAATGCGGTTTTTGATACCGCGATCTGGACTGATGAGGTATTAGAAAGCCGGGCGGCACACTATGGCATGAGCGTGGAGGCGTATCGTAAGCATAATCTGCTAAATCAGGAGGTCACCTCTCGTGACGTGGCTGCTATGGTGTGTGCCATGGCAGGGCCCACTTTTCGCTGTACCACCGGAGCCCAGGTACCAATTGACGGGGGCAATGAACGGGTGCTGTGAAAGCACCAGGG
>CEQE01016826.1_pt1 | contig 11425 bp, 12 predicted proteins | sample 356201 | NCBI WGS metagenome assembly CEQE01 (sample SAMEA2619970, study PRJEB7988) | marine metagenome | biome: marine biome (ENVO:00000447); feature: mesopelagic zone (ENVO:00000213) & marine oxygen minimum zone (ENVO:01000065); material: "saline water (ENVO:00002010), including plankton...
AATTTCGGAAAAGGCGCTTTAAAGATTGGTGCTGTTGCAGCAATGCCCCTTACTTATGGATTAGTTGCACCAAGTCACGTAGCTTTGGCAGCAACAACCACTACTGGTTTTGCAGCTGGCCAAGCAACTGCAAATGTAATACAAAAAAAAGATACACTTGATGGTATTGTTGGGGCTGGTTTTAGAGGGGGTGTTTTATCAGCACCATTAGCATTTGGATTCAGAACTTTGAACGGCCTTGAAGAAACAGTTGCTTCTAATTATGGTTTTGCTGCAAGTAAGGTAGCAAAAGGTGCGGCAACGGTATTTGGTCATCAGCCAACCATAGTAACAATGAATACTGCTATGCAGTATGGTTTAGGTAAAAAATTCAGAGAAAATTGGTTGCCAAATATAAAAAATGCCCTAAAATATATTGCTATACCTGGAATAATCAATGTAACTTACCTTTATCAGTTTGGTATTTTTGTTCAGATGGCAACTTCTGCCACCTTGAGTTATATTTTCAATCTTACACAATCATTGAGAGGGGAAAAAGGAAGTGTCAAGAATCTTGTCAATGCTGTAAATCCATTTTCTTACATTAGACCCACTCTTAATGTAACAGGCAAGCTTGCAAAAAACGTTTTCTACGGCGTACCTCAGGCTGTCTATGGTCTTGGTAGTTCTATCTCTGATTATTTCAAAAGGAAACCAAGAGAACCAACTCCAACATCACCAACACCTGAACCAGCTCCAGCAACTTAACGAAAATGAAAACAAAACTAAGCATCACAATAGACGAGAAAACAGTTTTGGATATTTTGAAGACTATTTCTAGCGGAAAGTTCAGGAACAAATCCCACGTTGTTGAATACGCTGTAAAGAAGCTGTTAGAAGAAAACTCGTCAGAAATAAACGACAAGGAGGAGCAAAATGGCTGAGCCTTCAGAACTTGAAAATACAGCGAATAGCGCTCCTCCAATTGCAAATGATCAAAACAAAGAGGAGAAAAAGCCTGTTGGTACTCTTGAAAGTGTAGTTAATGAATTAGGTGATTTGTTTAACTTAGGTGTTAGTGTTGCTGCACCAGCAGCAGGTTTTGCTCTTACAGGAAATCCAGGAGTCCCAGTTACATCAGCAGCATATATAGCTGGAACCAAGGGTAGAAAAGACTCAAAAATAATTAGAAATGAATCTTTGAGCGGTGCACTTTTTGGAACTTTTGCTCATTATACCTTACTTCCATTACAGGCCTTAAGCAGCATTGCAAAAGTAGCGTACATGATTCCGTGGGTTTTTGGAGCTAATGCATTTTTTATGACTGAAGATCATTTAATTAAAAATAAGTCACCAAAAGGTTTATACAAAAAATTTAAGGAAGATTATTTACAATTTAATCGAAGGGCATTCAAATCATCTGCCCTTATTAACATTGCAGCTTCCTTGTTTGTTCCACAACGATACTTGGTAACTACTGGGGCAGCTGCAAGCTATGTATTTAGAAGATTTGTAGCTGGAGATAAGGGTGAAGAACAAACTGACAAAACTCCTTACTTAGTGGCAGCTTCAAATGTAACAGGCAGACTTGCAAAAAACGTATTCTACGGTGTACCTCAAGCTGCTTATGGTATTGCTAGTTCTATTGGTGATTATCTCAAAAGGAAACCAAGAGAACCAACTCAAACTAGACCTCCAGCCAGAACTCCAACACCAGAACCAGCTTAAATGAATTAGAACTCAATGTGTCCAGTCAATGACGGCGCCTTTCCCGCCTGTAAGCCATTTGTAGCATTCAAGTGCAGCTTTTGATCCTTCTCCTGCTGCAATTACAGTCTGCTTGTACGGAACAGGAGTTATGTCTCCGCAGGAAAAAATGCCTGGATGGGATGTATTACCCCTGTTATCCACAATTATCTCTTTTTTCTCATTTACTTTTACAAGATGCTGTACAAAAGAAGTATCAACAACATACCCTATTTCTATGAAAACACCATCAACCTTAAAATCTTTTTTTTCTTTTGTTGGGATATTCTCAACTGTAATGCCTTCGACATTTTTATCGCCATTTATTTTCAGGGAAACGCTGTTAAGAACAGGCTCAATCTTTGGATTTTTGTTTATTTTCTCAACAGTTATCTCATCAGCCCTGAATTTATCCCTACGATGTATCAGATAAACTTTTTTTGCGATTGTTGCAAGCTCCAAAGCGCCTTCAACAGCCGAGTTGCCGCCGCCAATCACAGCAACTTCCCTGTTTTTGAACAGTGGCGCATCGCAAGTTACGCAAGTGCTTACACCTCTCCCCATAAATTTTTCTTCGCCTTCAATTCCTAAACTTTTAGGAACTTTTCCGTAAGCAAGGATCAGCGCTTTGCATTCATAACTTTCACCGTTTGCCAGTCCTATCTTGAAACCTTTTTCTGTCTTTTCAGCTTTATTGGCTTTGCCCATTACAAGCTCTGCGCCAAAACCAATCGCTTCATCCTGGAATTTCCGCATTAACTCAACCCCGTGCATTGCTCCTGTCCCAGGATAATTCTCAATATGGCTCGTCAGATTAGTCTGCCCGCCAACATCTATGCTGAGTATTAAAGTCTTTAATTTCTTTCTGCAGGTGTAGATTGCAGCTGTCAAACCAGCAGCACCTGCCCCGATGATGATTACGTCGTGCATTGTTAAAAGAGAAAAATAGGTATTTTATAAACGTTGTGCTAAAATAATTCTAAATTGTCGTAACAGGCCTTGCCTGAAGAATATATAACTTATCTTTAATGGCCCATTCTATATCCATGGGTTTTTTGTAATATTTTTCGATTTTAATTGACTCATTAGCTATTTCCTTTAATTCTTTTGAGTTTAGGGTTTTACTATTAGCTTTCTTAGAACTCAACTTTACATTTTTATTTTTACCTTTTTCCATAATTATGGCAGTTTTCTTTTCATTTATTGTTTCTTCCTTAATAGAAATTGTTTTTTTGTCAACAACAAAATGATCCGGAGTGACCATTCCGGATACAATCGATTCTCCAAGTCCAAAAACAGCTTCAATAATCAACTCATTTTTATTCTTAGTTACTGGATTGATTGTAAATGTAACACCTGATTTTTCAGCATTTACCATTTGCTGAACAACAACAGCCATTTTGGGTTCATGACTAAAGTGTTTTGTTTCTCGGTAAGTTATAGCTCTTGCAGAATAATAAGATGCCCAGCATTCTTTGACAGATTTGATTAAATCTTTCCCAGTAACGTTTAGAAAAGTAGCTTGCTGCCCTGCAAACGAAGCTTCTTCCAGATCTTCAGCTGTTGCAGAGCTTCTGACAGCGACAAAACCTTTTACTTTTTCATAGTTTTTGACAATTTCAGCTTCAATTTCTTTTGGTATTTTTGATTTAGTTATTAATTTTGATATATTTTTAGAAATTGATTGGATTTTCCCGGATTTATTGACGTCAATCTTTTTTAATAATGCACTTATTTTGCCATAAATACTAACTTCTTCTAAAAATGTTTCAAATGCCCTAACATTAATGCAAAATCCATCAGGAATCGGAAATTTAGAATATAATTCTCCTAAATTTGCTGCTTTTCCTCCTACAGAGCTAATATCTTTTTTTCTGATGTCCTTTAGCCATGAAATATGGGGATTTTTGCTCATTTTAGAATCTTAACAGTACCATGAGTTCCATCCACTTTAATAACATTGCCACTTTTTAATAGATGAGTTGCTACTTTTGTACCAACAACACACGGTACATCAAATTCTCTGGAAACTATTGCAGCGTGACTTGTAACTCCTCCCTCATCTGTGACAATGGCTATCGCTTTCTGCATTGCAGGCACATAATCAGGGTGTGTTGTAACTGCAACTAAAATATCACCTTGATTTACCTTTGGCAAGTCTTTAACTCCTTTTACAATAACTACTCTGCCAACTGCTTCACCATTTGATGCAGGAGTGCCTTTAATGTTCTGGGCATTTACTTTCAATGATACTAAGCCAAGATTACTCATGGACTGCTGGATCCCTTCTCCGCTAATGCATTGCACTTCTTTGTTATTGTTATAATAAATAACAAATCCCTTTTTACGTTGAGATATCAAACTCTTATCAATTTTTGAATTACTTACCAACGCATCAATTATTTCCTGCTCTTTAAAATAGGATATCTCCTGCAAACTCAACTTTAGTCTTTTGGCAATCTCTTCGAATAAAGAAGATATTATGTAGAAAATGCCTTCCCTTCTAAAATCATCCCTGAGGTCCTTAATGTAAGAAAATTCTTTGGAAATTTCAAGTATATTCCTGTCTTTACTGCTTATCTTAAGATTTTTAACCATGGAATCATAAGGCATTCCTTTATCCTGTTTTTTTCTCTTAAATTCACTTAGATGTTTTTTAAAATCACCAAATGTCCACGCTGGATTATGGATATCTAAGCAGGGAATCCATTTAAATCTTGCATAAAGTTGCTTAATACTTTCTTTTGTGAGATTCCCGGTGGAAACCCTGTGCGTCAGCTCAAGAATAGCTGCCCTTTTATTCGGTGTAAACACAGCTTCATAGTATTGATGAGGATCTTCATTTTCCTTCAATTTACTATGGATGATCTCTTTGGCTTTCTCTGAATAAAATTCATTAAGAAAAAATGTTGTCCAAATGAATGAAGTATAATGTATGACTCTTTTCTGGTATTCCCTGTATAATCTCACTAATTGCTGATTTGTCAGGGACTTGATGTTCATCTTTGAGACTTTCTTGCAATAGCTTACATACTGGTTTCCTGTTTTCATGAATACATTCCTAAATTTCCTGAAATCTTTTGGACCCCATGCTTTGTACATAGATTTAAGGAATTTATTCCAGTTAGCTTCGTCAACATAACAAACTTGGTTAGAATTTTCCGGAACATAGATCTGCTCAAAGAAAGTAAAAGGCAAGATATCCTTCACTTCAGGACTTAAGGATCTTAAGGATGCCTCTGTATATTGCACAGCATATTCTCTTGAAAACAATTTCTTCCACTTGGCTTTTTGATTGAATGGAATTGATGAGCTCATTTTAGCTTTCTTTTCTAAATCTTTAATGATTTTCATATACTCCTTAACAGATCTCATGCCCATTTCTTTTCTTAACTTATTAATTCTTTTGAAATACTCAATTGCAACCTTTGGAGATTTGTTGTATATGTAATAGTCTTCAACATTATCATATAAAAAACAATCTAAAGTATCTGCATCTTTTGCTAATTCAACATATGGATTGTCTGTGTAAACATGTTTTTCACTGTGGCAGTATATTGCTTCTGAAATCAATTTTATTTCTTTTTCTGTAAATTTCTTGGTGCCTCTAAGAATTTTTTCCGCAATTGGGGCTCCTAAGTGAGCGTGGTTTTTGTATTTGCCCTTTACAATGACATAAATGTCGTGCAACACACAAATCAATTCAGCATATTCCTTGCTTAAGCCTCTTTTTTCAGCCAAGATACGCCCAACTTGAGTGCAACCGCTTGAATGCTTTAATTCGAATACCTTAGAGCTTTCTCTTTCTTTATCAGTTAATCTGCTATTAAGTATTAACTCTATTACTTTCCTCTGCACAAACTCTGACCTGTTAAGTTTGTTGCCCTTGAAATGATGATAACTCTTTGACATTTTACAATAGCATTTGGGGCCAGATATATAAATATTACTACCCTACTAAGGGGGTATAAAATAGAAGAATTTATATATGTGGGTTGAATAAATACAACCATGGAATTAAAAATACTTAAGGATATAGGCCTTACAGAAGGCGAAATCAAAGTTTATGTTGCTTTGCTTGAATTGGGAAAATCAACAGTAGGCAAGATAATAGATCAGTCAGGAATATCCCAATCCAAAGTTTATGATGTTCTAAAGAGATTGACCGGAAAAGGATTGGTCAGTTACATTGTAGAAGGTAAAATAAAGCATTACAAAGCAGCACAGCCAAAGCAGATTCTAGATTTCATCGATAAAAAAGAAGAAAACCTCAGACAGAATAAACATGAATTCAGAAAAATCCTTCCAGATCTTGAATCAAGGCAAAAAACAGGAGATAAGAAATTCAGTGCAGAGGTTTTTGAGGGCAACAGGGGTTTAATCACTGTTTTTGACATGTCTTTTGATGAAAGCAGGAAAGGTGATACAGTTTATGCTTTGGGTTATCCGCCTTATGCCAGTAAATTATTCGATGAATATTGGAGAGGATACTATAAAAAATGTGATAAAAAAGGCATAATAAGGAAAGTCATTTATGATTATGAAACGTGGTTCTTAAAAAAAAGGACAGGAAGAAAATTATCCTTCTACAAATATATGCCGAAAGGCGTCTATACCCCTCCCTGGATATTCATATTCAATGATAAAGTTGCAATTATGAACGTAACACCAGAGCAAAAAGTATGTTTTTTAATACAGAATAAGGAAGTTGCTGAAAGTTATATACAATATTTCAATCTGGTTTGGAAGAATGCGTTATCTTAAGATTTCCACTCCCTCAGCATCTCAACCATCAGCCTGACAGAAGCACCAGTCGCGCCTTTTATGATGATTCCTTTCTCAGCCTTTGCAAATACTGTTTCACCTATATCAATATGAGCCCAAGGTAGATCATCAACAAAATGCTTCAGGAACATACCGCCGATTATAGTTCCTGCATCTCCATTGTTGCCGATATTCTTGATGTCTGCTATATCTCCCTTTATGTCTTCATCATATTCTTCCCACAAAGGCAATTCCCAGATTTTCTCAAGGCTTCTGTCAGATGCTTTCTTTAATCTATCAGAAAGTTTTGGATCGTTGCTCATGAATGGAGACCCGACATTTCCAAGGACAATCCTGGCAGCCCCAGTAAGCGAGGCTATATCGAAAATTGCCTGAGGTTTTTGTTCAGCAGCATAAGCCAATCCATCAGCCAATACCAGCCTTCCTTCTGCATCTGTATTTTTGATCTCAACAGTGACTTTGTTATATGCAGTCAGGACATCATCAGGCCTGTAAGCTGTTGAATCAATCATATTTTCTGCAAGAGGCGTTACAACCATGATATTGATCGGAAGTTTTAGTTTAGAACAGGCCTCGATAATATGAATTGCAGCAACTGCACCACCTTTGTCATCTTTCATATTGATTATGTAAGGGTGAGGCTTGACATTTATTCCGCCAGTATCAAATGTAATCCCTTTGCCGACAATTGCAACAGGCTTTTTATCACCGCCTCCATTATATTCAAGAATCGCCAGCCTTGGCTTGTTGACGCTGCCCTTGCCAACAGAATAAAGGCATTCCATCTTCATCTTTTCAATCTGCTTTTCATCAAATACAGTGCATTTCAGGTTTGATTTTTTTGCAAGTTCTTTAGCATAAGATGCGACATAATCTGGAGTTGCGACATTTGGAGGGCTGTTTATCAAGTCCCTTGTCTTATTGACAGCATCAGCCACAATAGTAGAATATTTAATTTCATCATCAAAATTTCCATTGCTTAGAAGAGTTATTTGGTTTATTTTTTTTCCATTATCATCTTTTGTTTTGTACTTTGTGAATTTGTACAAGGCCATCAATGAGCATAAAGTTATTTTCTCAACGACATCTTCATTCTTGATTTTGCCATTGTTGAATGAATTTAAAAAAACACTAAAGCTTTTATTGCCACTATCCCTTAATTTTTTAGAGATTTCCGCTATAACCGATGATAAAACATCAAGATTGAACTTATCTTTTTCCCCTAATCCAACTAGAGCAATATTTTTTATCTTCTTGTTTATGTAAACACTCTTTACTTCTCCTTTCTCAGCCTTAAAATTGTTATCCTTGATAAAAGAACTTATGGTATTATCACTGTCAAATTTTTTCAGCTCATCAGACAAGTCAGGATTTTCCTTGAAAAATCCCACCAGCAATGAATTATCTTCTACTTCGCCTAATCCTTTTTTTGATAATGCTACAGAAGTTGTTTCTTCCATTTGTAGCGAAAATATTAATTCATTTATTAAGTTATTGCAATGATTTCCACTATTACAGTGTTCCGATAATTCCAAGTATCCCGATTACAATCAGATACCCGCCTATCAAATAATTCAAAATTCTTGGGAAAACAAGAACCAATATCCCAAAAATAAGGGAAACTACCGGACTTAAGATTCCATTACCTAAAATTGCCATAAAAATCACCCATTCTTTTGGTTTTTTTATTCTATTTAAAATTATTTATTAACGACTTCTTTTAACGCCAACTCTAGGGCAATATTTCCTTATAATACATTTAGAGCAAAAAGGACTTATAGGCACACAAACATTTTGTCCATGAGAAACCAACAGATTATTCAAATCATGCCAGTATTTTTTTGGTATAATTTTTACTAACTCCTGCTCAGTTTTTTCTGGTGTTTTTGTCTTGACCCAGCCAAGCCTGTTTGAGATTTTATTTAGATGTGTGTCCACTGGTATCGATACAGTTAAATTATGTCCATAAATTAATGTTATGCCTCCACACTTTCTCCCAATACCAGGAATTGTTAATAATTCTTCCATTGTTTTTGGAACTTTGCCATTAAAATCCTTAATTATTTTTTTGCAAGCTTTTTTGATATATCTGGCTTTTGTCGGATAAAAACCAACAGGAAAAATAGCTTTTTCTATCTGCTTTTTAGAAAGCTTCAGCATATCTCTTGGGTTATCTGCCAGATCAAATAATCTCTTGGAGGCAGGCCCTGTTGTCGTGTCTTTTGTCCTTAAGCTTAAAATGCAAGAAATCAAAACTAAAAACGGATCTTGTGTTTTTTCTCCTATTTCTGTTGCAATAGGATTTTCAAATTGCTTGATTTCTTTTTTTAATAAAGAAACAATCATGTCAAGATGCTTTGGCCGGCCTGTCATTCTTTTCACTATAATAGATATAGGTGGATGCAACCAATGCGCCAATCAAGTTAAAGACAGAATCAAGTGATGTGTTTATGTAACCTCCAACTCCTGTTTCAGGGACAAGAACAGTAGCTCCGAACTCAATTATCTCGTTTAATGCCCCTAATCCAAGGCCGGCCATCGAAATTACAATCAATATCCTTGTCCAGCTGTATTTATGGTTGAGTATCGGCTTGATCACATGGAACATTACCAGCGTTGCAACACCAAACCCATAGACATGTACGATCTGGTCATACTTCAGGATGCTGTATGGTTCGCCGATGAATTCATAAATCATTTTTGCATACAAAACATCATCCCCGATTTTTATGCCTCCGCCCGCCATATGCAATATTGACCAGATTGTAAGCGCCCATAGAACGTTGCTGGGATACCTCACTCTTTTGTTGGTATAGATGAAAAGCCACATGAAGAAGATTATGACAACAATGTATATCATGAACTCAAAATTCCTGTTTTTTGCGAAGAACACAGAGAAAACAGCGATTGCAATGATATTTACCCACACGATGGGAATTTGATTTTTTTGCATGTATTTTTCAAGCATCTTGAATCAATTCGCAGTTTACTTTAAAATCCTTCCGTTCTTTCTGCTCCACAGCAATAAATCAAGCTCATCGACATCAATGCTATTCTCTTTTGCAAAATCTATGAACTTCTGCTCTATTTTAAGGTATTCATCCCTGTTTTTAGGCCTTTCGTTTGTTTCCAGAATTCCAAACTCATGCAGCGAATTTATTATGTGCTTGTCTAAGATAGCATAGCCCTTAAATCCAATATTTCTCAGGAAATGTGATGCTTCTTTCATTCCAAGCCCTTTTATGTCTTTGTTTAATGCAAAAAAATCTCTTAATTCGTTTTTATCCTTAAAAGATTTAATTTTATCCTTCAGTTTGAAATTAAACTTATTCTTTAAGTAAGTTCTTGTATGGACAATGTGAGCTGGCCTTAGGTTATTAAATCTATAAATTCCTTCCAGCCTTCTTGTCATATCAGTTGGAGTTCCGCTAATCAATACATTCCTTACAGCATCCACTGCTTTCATCCCCATCTCTGCGCTTGTGTTTGCTGTGAATATGCAAAATGCCAATTCCTCAAATATTCTTGGGTCATCATTTGCATCAGAAGGCAATAGTTTCATCTCCCCTGTAGAATAATTCCATGAATAAGGCTCATCAAAGAATTTCTGAAATTGGTCCAGTCTTTCTCTTATTTTGTCTTTTTTATTGTTATAATCAGATTTCAAATTGCCCATAGGATAAGGATTATTTGTTATTTTTTAAACTTTGTTGTGCGTTCTCAGACTAAACTCAACACCAGCAACTGCAAAATCGGTTGACACTTTGTGGTATCTTCGCCTATGGCTCGATACCACTTATCGTTATTTATCTTAATTTTAAACTAAACTCCACTCCTGTACCTATAGGAACCAAAACACTCTTCAAATCCTTAGAATTTCTGACATGATCAAGGTATTCCTTCATTTTTTCTGCAAATATTATTGCGTTGTCAGCGACAATCACAGCATTTTCTGTTAATTTTGGATAAGCCAGCTTGAAATAATTGATATAATCTTTTTTAATGGCATCCAAGAACAAAAAGTCAAACTTTTCATCTAATTTCTGTATTTCTTTCAAAGCATCTCCATGGATAAGATTGATATTGTCTAATCTAGCTCTTTTAAAATTTTCCAAAGCCATCTTCATTTTATGTTCTGAAATCTCAATTGTCGTAACTTTCCCATTATTCTGCTTTACAGCCTCTGCAAGCCATATTGTTGAATACCCATTGGATGTTCCAACCTCAAGAATATGCTTTGCCTTGGAAATCAGAACCAGCATATGGAAGAATTGGCCTGTATCAGGAGGAATGTTAGAATAACCTGCATTTTTCTGCCCAAACGTTTCAAGCTCATCCAGCAGTCTTTTTGTTGATGGGTTCATTTTATGCTTAACATTGCATTTATCAGTTCAAGTATCTTTGGAAATTCAGTAAACCCTGCCTTTTTGTTCAGATGCCCTCCATTATGTATTATTGTAATATCTGAATCTAGTATTTTAGCCAATTCCTGATTAATCTCTAAAGAAATGTATGGGTCGTTATCGGATGCAACAACATAAAATTTTCCGCAATTAGACTTTATTTTTTCCCAGTCGAATTCTTTTCCTACAAAAGTTTTGTTTAATTCCTTGAATTCATTTTCAATCATTTTATGGTAACCTGCAACAAGGAATGCAGAATTTATTTTTTTATTTGATTGCTCTAAGTAATTTATAATGAATGGAACGCCAAGGCTGTGGCCAATCATGACTGTCTGCTCGTTTATCTTATCATCGTATTTTGATATAATGCGAAGCCAACTCTCCAAAGTCTGATCAAGCGGAGTAGGAAACTTAGGAACAATGACTTCAAATCCTTTTTTCTCCAGTTCGTTCTTAAGCCATGGAAACCAGTTCTCTCCAGGATGTCCATATATTCCATGAATAATGAAGAA
>CEQE01048474.1_pt1 | contig 11419 bp, 8 predicted proteins | sample 356201 | NCBI WGS metagenome assembly CEQE01 (sample SAMEA2619970, study PRJEB7988) | marine metagenome | biome: marine biome (ENVO:00000447); feature: mesopelagic zone (ENVO:00000213) & marine oxygen minimum zone (ENVO:01000065); material: "saline water (ENVO:00002010), including plankton...
GTGTATAATGGTATGATCATTGGCGAACGTAATAGAGATGGTGATCTAACCATCAATATCACAAGAGAGAAAAAACATTCTAACATGCGTGCAGCAGGATCCGATAATACAATCACTCTGCGTCCTCCTAAACAGCTGTCTCTTGACCAATGCATTGAATTCATTGCCGAAGATGAACTTGTGGAAGTGACACCCGATAATATTAGGCTAAGAAAAATAGAATTGGATCAGACCAAACGCGCATCTATAAAAAGAAAAGAAAAATATAACTAATGTCGCACTTTCTTGGGGTTTTTTGTTTGAAAGGTGAAACACATCATTGCCTTTTTTTTGTTTGAGGGGTAGATTCGGATATGATTAACCGCATCACACCACTATTATTGTTTATTGGGTTGGCTTGGGGGCACAGTGGGCATCATCAATTTTTCACCCCATACATTAGCCCTGGGATTCAAATTGGATACAATGATAATAAAACATTATTTTTAACTTGCCAATTAACAATTGGTACTGGCATGAAGTTATTTGGTGACCACTTTGAAGATACTGCACCTTTATTTTTAGGAAGAACATTTGGCGTAAGAGGGTATTATCGAAAAGAAAAACCAGTAGTTGTATATAAATTTTACGATACACAAATTTCTTTTATCTTTGGTGGTATAGGAACTGGAAAACTGATTAACAATAAGGGAGAGTCTTTCAAAAAAAATAAATATTGGATAGGAGCATTTGGGTTGTTGTCATATGAAAAAGTTCATTTTGATGATAAAGTTGAAAAACAATATGGTCTTTATGGAGTATTGCCTTTACCTATTTTTCAAATACTTAACAATTAAACAAAATTAACATAATCAAATTGTACTAAAGCCCCGCAAATGATTCAAATCAACAAATCAGATAGATCAGATCAATCAGCGTCCATTAAATAAGTTTTAATTATAATTACGCAATTTCAGTCGTAGTTTCGTATTTTAATAAACAACCCAAAAGCAGTTATGAAAAAAATATATATTTCACTTTATATTTTTTGTTCACTGTCGGTGGCAGGACAATTGAACCCACCTGATGGAAGCACGCTTAATTACACGCACGTGCTGTTCGAATGGGAACAGGAGCCGGATACGGACAGCTACACTTTTGAATTGGCAAGTGACATCTCATTTTTGAATATTCTCATTTCCTCAGATTGTCCATCCCTGATCCATATTGAAAAAATTGCAGTTGAGTGGGAAACAGCTTACTACTGGAGGATCAAAACAGACAGCGGTGAAATCATTGATATATTTTCGTTTACCACAGGTTCACCAAAATCCACTTCTGAAGTGACTATATATAATGGCGACCTGACAGCAGACGGGGTAACTATCTACGGCGCATTTTATGATTACTACAGCGTGGTACTCGACAAATCGGGAATCGAAATCTGGAATTCGGAAAATGAACATTTTATTTATTATAACACCGATTATTACGGGAATTTGTACGGAGCAAAGTTGGTGAACGATCCTGATGGAAATTACTATATGGGTGTTCAATTTGATCTGGATAACAGCATTATCTGGGAGGAACCCAATGAAGAATTTATCCACCACGATATGATTCCACTGCCCAACGGTAATTTCCTGGGAATTTCTGAAGAGCCGGAAATCGGTCCCGTTCCCATCGGAGACTGGACAAGCATCTGTATTCAGTTTTTTGGAGCCGATCTTTGCAACGGTGTGAATGAATTTTTCCCGTGGATCGGAGATAAATTGGTTGAGTGGGACAGGGAGACAAAAGAGGTCGTCTGGAGTTGGAGCGTGTTTGATCATTTCAGCATGGAAGATTATGACATTGAGAACGGAACCTGGTTTGACGCCTTCAATTCATCGCCCATGGAATACGACTGGACCCACATGAACGCCGTCATTTTTAATGATGAAGAAAGCGCTATTTATGCTTCAATCCGCCATCTTTCGAGAATTGTGAAAATTGCCTATCCCAGCGGAGAAGTTATCTGGTCTTTGGGTATGAATATGCCTTCCGGAGATGTTAGTTTTGGGTACGATCTCGGTTTTAACTTTCAACATGGTCTTCAATTGCTGGAGAATGGAAATATTGTTTCATTCGATAACGGGAATTCCACGGGAATGTCAAGAGCCCTCGAGATAGCTATATCAGATTTAGACAGTTTAACTGCGGAAATAGCATGGGAGTACGAATTAGACTCTGAACTGTTCGGTGCTTTTTCCGGGAACGTGCAGGAACTGGATAACGGAAATTATCTTATAACAACTGTTGGTGATGCTGGCACTTCTCTTGAGGTAACTTCCGGTCATGAATTGGTATGGGAAGCCAAATATAATTTAACACAACCGTTGGGTGCTGTGTACCGAGCCAACAGAATTTCAGGACTGCATCCGGTGGCGTTCAGTGTCACGGTCCCGGAACTAACGGAAATCAATTCTGAACCTGCGGTTTATGTACCCATAGGAGAAAGCAGTGTCAATTTTGTCCTCTACAATGACGGCGATAGTGAGGAAACATTTGAAGTTACATTTTCAGGGGATGGTGACTGGTTCGAATCCGCCATGGAGACAGTAGCTCTTATATCAGGCGAAAGCACCACTGTTACATTTTCAGGGACAGTAACTGAAACTTCTGATCCTCATGAAGTGAATTTAACGGTAGTGCCGCTCCACAGACCGGATTTGGAAAAAACAGTGGCAGTCAATGCATATTCATCCGAGATGGCAGTTAATGAGGGAGAACCTCTAATTTCAGATTTTGCACTGGGGGTACCCTACCCGAATCCATTCAACTCAACCGTTACTTTTCATGTAAATGTACCTTTTTCATATGCGGTTGAATTATCAATATTTGACATTGCCGGAAGGGAAGTGGTAACCATATTTTCAGGCGAACTGAGTCCGGGGAGGCACAATTTTTCATGGAACGGCATCGGGAATCCATCAGGCATTTATTTTGTCAGAATGGAATCGTCTCTTCTAAATCAGATCAGAAAAATTTTGTATATTAAGTAGAAGGTACTAAAGCATGAAATCAGTTTCAAAATGTTTAATCATTACCTTTTTATCTTTTCACTGGATTCAGGGTCAGTGCGATTCGGGATATACCTATTTCGATACGTTACCATCAAATGTCCATATTCTTGCGGGGGATACCTGTCTATATGATCTCGATCTGGATGTTCTCAGCGGAATTTTGGAACTCAATGAGAACCTTCCTGATGAAACACCTCTCGAAATCGGAACACAAACCTGGATCAACAATCGATTGAAAATTCTGGTTGCGGGAAAATACTACAGCGGTGTTGATACCCACCTGGTACAGCTCCCCGATAATATGGGCAACTGGGATGCTATGACAGCTTTGTATCTTGAATGGAATCATTTGACGAGTTTACCCGAAAGTCTGGGTGATATGTCAAGTTTGTATGGTCTGTATGTTTCAAATAACTGGCTGGAATACATACCGGAAAGTATCGGGAATATTGAAGGATTATATTTTCTGGATTTAGGGTATAATTATATTGAATCAATTCCAACTTCCATTTGTGACTTATCAAATCTCACTCATCTTTTACTGTTCAATAATTCTTTATCAGAGTTACCGGATTGTTTTTGCGATCTGGATTTAAACTGGGATGATTTTGAAGGGGACTATCCTTTTTTTGCAATTGGCGGAAACCAGCTTTGTGAGAATGTTCCGGATTGTGTCGCCAACAGCGCTAATTTTGAAATCAGTCTGGACCAGTATTTTTATACATTTCCTATTTACGCGCCGCAGGAATGTGATAGCACCGGAATTGAATTGAGTTACAATTTTCCGGAATCATTTTCCCTTTCCAATCCGTATCCGAATCCCTTCAACCCGAGAACAACACTTGAATTTTCACTTCCTTTTCAGGACGCGGTAGAAATCACCGTATTCAATATGCTGGGCCAAGCGGTGGAGATTCTCCACAAAGGGGAATTAAATGCTGGCAGTTATCGTCTTTTCTGGGATGGAACCCATCACCCTTCCGGTGTTTATTTCTTCAAGCTTGAAGCGGGGGATTATTCAGAAATTCAGCAGGGTGTTTTGATTAAATAGTCAAACCGGCTATTAACTGTTAAAAACTGTATTTCAACTCAAACCGGTAGTGAGCGAAATCTTCCATTTCATTGAACCGGTAGTTTTTTCTGTCCGGGTGCTTTTTATCACCTTTGATTTCAGTGACACCCGCCAAAATATTCAAATTTTGTGAAATGTTGTATTCCACTGAAAATCCAATGAGGGAACCCCAGATGGAATTGTTATTAAAATACCAGTTTTCAGAATAGGTGGAGTCAGAGGGATTGTATATATCAAACAGCGAAAATAATTTTACTTTCAGCTGATTATCCAGATAGGTTTTTTCAAGGTTGAGCATAATTGCTTTTTTGGTGAGCACAGCCAAGGGTGTTCCCAGTCCGGGGGTGAAAAGCTGGCTTGGTTCAGTGGCCACATCTTCTGATATATCAGGAGGTACACCTAAGGTATCTATTGGAGGAAAATCATCAGAAAAACTGTAACTCAACGTATCATAAGTGAAATACTGACCGATGAATCTTACCGTCGGTTTTTCGTACTCAATCTGGAGGGTCATTTGAGAATATTCTGCTTTTTCCCGAAGAGGGAATTCATTGCCAAGATAGGTATATATTTCCCCAAATATTTCATCAGGATTTTCTCGTTGTATACTACTATTCATGTCTTTTGTCACAAAAAGGGCATAGTCCCCTTTTAGTGTCAAATTGCCTAAAAGAAGAACGCCACCATATCCCAGCATGGTTGTTTTACGAAAACCATAAACAATATCAATATCTGGTGTACTTGCCATGGTTGAGTCAAAATAAAAACCGTTAATACCTGAAAAATTAAAAATCCTGTCGTACCCCTGAAAATGAAATACTTTCAGTTCACCTTTCGAAAATGACTGCTCAACAGAAAGTCCGAATTCCTGTGGATTCTCCTGTATGGCGAAAATCCGGTATTCTTCCGGAACGACAGGCAGTTTAATGGGAAAATCATAATCATCAATGGGCAGGCGGTTTGTGTTGTGAAATGGGGAGTAAATTGCGCTTAATTTTGTATTGTTGAAATACAATTCAAGCATTGATGAATACACGCCTGTTTTTCGGTCTGTCCCTTGAAGGAAAATGTAATAATAGTCGTATGGATTCAATACATCCACCGGACTGTTTTCATCCACGCATCCCCAGGAATGAATCTGTTTTCCAATCCTGAATTCACCGAAATTAAAATACCATGTCAGATAAAATTCTCTCAGATCAAGTATAAAATCCTGTGGTGTACTGTTGGATAGATATCGTGAATCCTTGACGGGTGTGTACTCTATGGCAGCTTTTGTATTTAACTCAAAAGACTGGGTCTGATACACTCCATTCAAATTGAACATTCTATAGGGAAGATTTTTTAACCGTCCATCATTAAGTCCCGCGAGGTAATAATATTCTGCGGAGCCGTTGAAATATGTGTTCGGTTGACTGAATAAATTTTGATTTAAACTCACGATAATAATAATTAACATTATTATTTTTACATTCATTTGGTTTCCTTTACTGTTCCAGAGCATCGTACAACCAGCCTATAATTTCATTCCCCTGGGTTATCCATGCCCGTTCAAACGCCCATTCAGGGAAATCTCCCAGCAGTTCGCCGTTCCATGTGTAGGTTAATTCTGTGGTATTAGTACTTGTGGGTACCAATTCCCACTTTCCGGCCATATTGACAAGACGGACATAATCACTGTTTTCCGGTATATCATTATGAGTGACGGCGCTGAATTGGTAGATGATATGTTGGTTTCTTAATTTTGTCACATATTTAACCACATAATCTCTCCCGGAAAATGGGAAGGGCATGTCTACTTTTAAATAAATAATATCCGGTTCCACAATGACGGATTCTTCAACCCTGTCAAAAATTTTCGGGTAGTTTGTTTTATCTTCAATCAGTTTCATGAGCTGTTCCACAGGGAATGGGAATGTTTCCGAAACACGAATCCACGGATACTTTGATTCCGGTGACCATTCAATCAAACTCTTATTATTCTGAAGTATAGTCCATTCATCAATTTCATCATGCGGGAATTGGCTGAATCCCGGTGTTAAACCAAGAATGATGATTAAAGACCATTTAATGGTTTGTGATTGGGAATTGGATATTTGCATAGTGATAGATATGGAAAAACGATTAGTCAAATTTAGGATTATTTAAAAACGTTTCATAGATCATGGAACAGTCAGATTTTATCTGTTTGGCAGACAGACCGAATTTTTTAAGGTCATACTGATGCTTGCTCGAATAATTACGCTGTTTCTCCGTTGTCAGTTTTATTTCATGAATTAGTTCCTCAGAAGGATGGAGGTCAATGAATTTTAAAATATCAGCCATTAATCCATCGAAATTCTGCATCATTTGTTCATAATGAACAATCATCACTTTGGAACGGTCAATTTTACCGTTAATCCAATCATCATGAAACCGTATGAGTAATTCAACAAGGGCACGATATAATCTCTGGATGTACCTGTCCCGGGTTTTCTGTGGTAAATTCCAAAATCCGAATTTTGTATCCAGCACACCGGTGACCAGACTTAATCCGGAGGGGATGACATTCAGTGGATCCCTTACCATATATAAAAGCCGTGCATCTGGGAAACGACTTAAAAATTTGGGTATATTTGTACTGATGGAAAATAACTTTGGAATGATGATATCCTGATCGGAAGATTTCAATACTCTAATCCACACAGATTCCAGCCAGTCGAAATCACGCTGAGATGTATCACGTATCCTGGGATCAAAATAATTAAATAAGTCCTCCTCAGCCCACGCAAGGATAAATCCGTAAAGAAAAAAACCGTCAAAATGCTTGAAAAGGATTGAAGGATCATCGGTTTCAACAGATGTGAGACTTGTTTTATGAGCTTCCGTGGAATGATGTCTTGTGGGACTGACCAGATTCAAAAGAGGAAGTATGGGCCTGATCAGCTTCTGAAGGATTATGGACGGATACAATAATTGCCAGAGTTGCGCTCCGGTACCAATGTTATTGCTTACCAGAAACCGGTGAAGGAAAGTGGTTCCCGATCGTGGATTTCCTACAATCACAACCGGATTAGTAATTTTCATCTTCCGTAAGCTTGGGAAAATGAGTTTGTCCAGGAGAAGTCCAATGGAAACAATACCCCTCAAAAGGGTAAGAAGCAACCCGGTGAATAAAGGTGATATCCATTTACCAAACGTTTTACCGATGGTTAAATATGCTTTAGCCAGCCGCTTTCTTCTCGGAAATTTAGTATTCATTTTGTTTTTGATGTTTTTCAAATATTCTGGGTTTTCTTCGTAAAAACATTCATTAAATTTATGAATAGTAAAAACTACAAATAAACAGTTTAGAGCAATCAAATAAATATGAAGTTAAATATTTTAACGATTGAAGATGAAATGTGTCTTAAAATAAAATTTGAAAAAGCTTTAAGGGAGATAATCTACCATGAAATTGATGATCACAATGACGCTGTTATTATATTTTTCTACTGCACAGGTATCAGATGGATACGTGATATTTACTCCACAGCAGGGCGGCGGGGGCGGAGGCGGCAGTTCCGCAACAACCTATTTAATGGATACTGACTATAATGCAGTCCATACCTGGAGTCATGACCGGGGTCCTGCCAGCATGCCTTACCTTCTTCCTGATAGTTCTATTATTTACCCTTACCGGGTGCCGTTTCCCACCATGACCAATGGAGGTGTCGGCGGTGGAATAAGAGGAATCACCTGGGATAGTACTATTTTGTGGGATTACACGGTGTCCGATGATATATACCAGCATCATCACGATGTAGAACCCCTCCCAAATGGAAATGTTTTAATCATTGCATGGGAAAGAAAATCAGCATCAGAAGCATACGCCATGGGAAGACAGGTGATTGATAATCCACTGAATGAAATGTGGTCGGAAGCAATTTTGGAATTGAACCCTGAAACAGGTGAATTTGATTGGGAATGGCATCACTGGGATCACCTAATACAGGATATAAGTTCATCTTACCCGAATTACGGCGTTATTTCAGAACATCCTGAACTGTTTAATATCAATGAAGGAAATGTAGGCGGCGGAGGTGGAGGAGGCGGTGGCGGCCAGCCAAACGCCGACTGGATGCATTTTAATGCTATTCACTACAACGAAGATTTGGATCAAATTGTTGTATCCTCACCCTCACGGAATGAAATATTAGTCATCGATCACAGCACTACAACTGAAGAAGCTGCTAGCCATTCCGGGGGAAATTCCGGGTTGGGAGGAGATTTCATCTACCGGTGGGGGAACCCCCAAAACTATGATAGAGGAAACAGTTCAAATCACTTGTTACAAGGTCAGCATGGTGTTAACTGGATTCCAGAAGGATATCCCGGTGAAGGAAATTTTATTCTATTTAATAATCGCGAAACTGATAATTCGTCTTCTGTAATTGAATTTACACCTCCTTTAAATCCGGATGGTTCTTATGCCATTTCTGATGGTCAACCTTATGGACCCGAAGAACCAGTCTGGATGTATTCTTCCGGAGCAAGTCTGCAGTCAAATGTCCAAAGCGGTGCGTTTCGCCAGTCAAATGGAAATACTCTCATCACGGAAGCCGATGATGCCCAGATTATTGAGGTTGATACTGATGGCAATATTGTATGGAATTATACTTACAGTGGTAACGAAAACATGATTGCCCGTGCTCAAAAATACCACCCAGATTATTTGGAACAAGGGAATGAATCATCTGTAGTTATCGAACACCAGGAATTCTGGAACCTTGTGGGTCTTCCTGTTACGGTTGATGATAGTTCAGTGAATACAATTTTTCCGGATGCTATTTCTGGAACGCTGTACGAATATAATAATGCATACATTTCAGCGGATGAATTAACTCCGGGAAATGGATATTGGCTCCGTTTCTCTTCATCCGGTACTAATACAGTTACAGGGGAATCCATTAACAGTATTGACGTCTCGTTGGTTGAGGGATGGAATTTAATCACAGGGCCAAGTTATACGGCAATTATCGATGATCCAGGTGGAATTGTAATTGATGGAACATTATATGGATATAACAGTGCATATTTTAATGTTAATGAACTTGAGCCGGGAAGTGGTTATTGGGTGAGAGCCAACGCATCGGGGGAAGTGACACTTATGGCACGATAAATCAATAAGTAGATTATATAAATAACAATAGGAAAAATAAATGTAAAGTCTCCGGTTTTTTCACAATGCTGGTGACTTTTCGCTTTCTTTTCGAAAATTGAGTAATCATTTTTTTCAGATCGTTATTTTTACTAAGGAGTCTCTACCTTTGTTAACTCTACTAAATTAATGAAGAACTCAATTCAAAATTAAACCGGTTAGATTGGTTCATCTGTTTTGAAATGAAAATATTTTAACGAATTAAGACTAAATGTGTCATAAAATAAAATTTGATTAATACTAAAGGAGGCCGTTTACAATGAGATTGATGAGCGCGATTGCACTATTGTTTTATTTTTCAACGGGACAGGTTTCCGATGGATATGTTATTTTCACTCCGCAGGAAGGCGGTGGCGGTGGTGGAGGCGGCAGTTCCGCAACAACCTATTTAATGGATACTGACTATAATGTTGTCCATACATGGAGTCACAGCAGAGGTCCTGCCAGCATGCCGTACATGCAGACTGATAGTTCCATTATTTATCCATACCGAGTGCAGAGCCCAACAATGACTTCTGGTGGTGTCGGGGGCGGTGTTCAACGAGTAACATGGACAGGCACTATTTTGTGGGATTACACCGTGGCTGATGATGATTACCAGCATCATCACGATATTCAGCCCCTTCCTAACGGGAATATTCTAATCATTGCTTGGGAGAGAAAGACAGCATCTGAAGGATATGCCATGGGAAGACAGACTATTAATAATTCTTTGAATGAAATGTGGTCTGAAGCAATTTTTGAATTGAATCCTGAAACTGGCGAATTTGACTGGGAATGGCATTTGTGGGATCATCTAATACAGGACATCAGTTCCTCGTATCCGAATTATGGGGTTATTTCAGAACATCCTGAGCTATTTAATATCAACTTAGGTGATGTAGGTAGCGGCGGCGGAGGCGGTCAGCCAAACGCGGATTGGATGCATTTTAATGCAATCGGTTACAATATGGATTTGGATCAAATAGTAGTTTCATCACGTTTTCATGATGAAGTTTTTATTATTGACCACAGCACTACAACGGAGGATGCAGCGGGTCATTCAGGTGGAAACACCGGCATGGGTGGAGATTTTATTTACCGATGGGGAAATCCTCAGAATTATGATAGAGGAAGTTCCTCAAATCACATTCTTGGAGATCAGCATGGCGTCAACTGGATTCCTTCAGAATATCCCGGAGGAGGTAATTTGATATTATTTAATAATTTTCATTCGAATAACACTTCTGCTATTGTTGAGTTCACTCCACCGTTGAACCCGGATGGTACGTATGCAATTAGTGCCAGTGAGCCTTTTGGACCCACATCAACAACCTGGACTTATTCATCTGGAAGCAGCATGTATTCAGATGTTCAGAGCGGTGCATTCAGGCAAGCCAATGGAAATACACTTATCACTGAAGCTGATGATGCACAAATTTTTGAAGTAACTTCCGGTGGAAGTATTGTGTGGAACTACACCCAAAGCGGTAACAATGTTATGGTTGCTCGAGCTCAAAAATATTCTCCTGATTACTTGGAACAAGGAGAAGAAATATCTGTCGATATTGACCATGAACCATTCTGGAATCTTGTTGGACTACCGGCAAATGTGGATGACAATTCTGTGGGAACACTATTCCCCGACGCTGTTACGGGCACATTATATGAATATGACCAAGCTTATATTTCTGTGAATGAATTGACTGAAGGTAAAGGATATTGGTTGAGATTTTCTGATGTGGGAACCAACACTGTCTCAGGAGAATCCTTCACAAGCATCGCTGTTTCATTATCCGAAGGATGGAACTTGATTACAGGCCCAAGTTTCACTGCAGTGATTGATGATCCAGGTGGAATTGTAATTAACAGTACACTTTATGGATATAGCACCGCATATTTTAATGTGGATGAACTTGAGCCGGGAAAGGGTTACTGGGTGAGAGCAAGTGGGGACGGAGAAGTAACAATTGTAGCACCATAAGTCAATGAGTTGACTATTTCGACTAAAATAGAAAAATATAAATTAAGAGTCATCAATTTTTGCACAATACTGGTGACTTTTTTATCAGCGCAGATTTTTGATGGTGTTATCCTGTTTACTCCAATGGGTGAATTGGGTGAAGAATCTTTCACCACTTATCT
>CEQE01001982.1_pt1 | contig 11414 bp, 10 predicted proteins | sample 356201 | NCBI WGS metagenome assembly CEQE01 (sample SAMEA2619970, study PRJEB7988) | marine metagenome | biome: marine biome (ENVO:00000447); feature: mesopelagic zone (ENVO:00000213) & marine oxygen minimum zone (ENVO:01000065); material: "saline water (ENVO:00002010), including plankton...
CAACTATGGATGCATATGGAACTGATTTAAGGCTAACGATAGGTATTTAGATACGGTACAATACGCTTTGGGAGCAGGAGGTCGGGAGTTCGATTCTCCCCACCCCGACCAGCAGGGTTTCCTCTTCTTCTTTTCCAACCATCTCTTCATGAAAGGTTTTGCTTTGGGTGATTTATTACTAGATAAAGTTGTGTTGGTGACCGGCGCCGGCAGGGGTATCGGCCAGGCCATCGCCATCGCTATGGCCGGTGAGGGCGCCAAGGTTGCGCTGACTGGCCGGAATGTCTCCCGGCTGGAACAGGTCTTAGGTGAGATTGAAGGGCCCGGAGGTCAGGCGGCCGTTTGGCAGATGGACGTCTCTCTAGAGACAGAGGTGGAAGACACTGTGGGAAAGATACTGGACCGCTGGGGTCGCATCGACATCCTGGTCAATAACGCCGCCATCATTCACGACGGCACTCCGGTTTGGGAAACCCCCATTTCTCATTGGGACGAGGAGATGGGCATAAATCTCCGGGGCACATTCCTCTGTTGTCACTTCGTAGTGCCGCACATGGTCGAGCGGAGTCAGGGAATAGTGATTAACATCGGATCATCCTCCGGGACGATCGCCGAAGACAATTACGGGGCTTACGGCGCAACTAAGTGGGGCGTCATCGGCTACACAACCTCCCTTGCCAAGTCGGTACGCTCTCACGGGGTGAAGGTCAACGGACTGAATCCTGGCTGGGTGGAAACGGATATGACGGCCGGCAGTCATATCCCGCCCGATGCCGGGCCAGAATGGACCCAACCCGAGGATATCGCCCGGGCCGCGCTGTTCTTAGCCGCCCACGCACCGGCCGACATGACCGGGCAGTTCATCAACCTGTTCGGGGCCAACGACCACTCAGGCCATTCCCCTGAAACTGTATGACATGTTCGACAGCCTGCAGGACAACCGGGAGACCATCGAGATGTTCCACTTCAGCTCCTACTAGAACCTGGACGCGTTGTCGGACATCAAGCTCGGCGGCGCACTCACAAATGCCGGTTCCTCAACCAATCTCACCGACGACGACGTCAACAACGCCGGCTCCATCATCAATGAAACGACCGGAACCTGGTCAATGCGGGCACGTTGAACAACCTCTGTTCCGGAACCGTCGACGGCCCCGTCAGCGGTATCCAGCCCTTCATCGTCTGTTCCATCAACTAAGTTCCATTCTTCCATCTCTCCCCATTGACTAACCGCGCCCAACGGTTAGAATCTTGCCAACCGTCTAGGTTCACATCGAATCTATCCATTAAACCGGCAGGGGGGTAGCTATGCGGCTGGAGAATAAGGTTGCTTTCATCAGTGGCGGAGCCCGGGGAATGGGCGCCGCCGAGGCCAAAATATTCGCCCAGGAGGGCGCAAAGGTCGTCATCGGGGACGTGCTCGATGAAGACGGCCGCAAGACCGAGGCTGCGATCAACGATCTGGGCGGCGAGTGTCTTTTCGTCCACCTGGACGTGAGCAGTGAAGAGAACTGGACATCAGCCATCACGGAAACCGTGAGCCGCTTCGGCAAGTTGGACATCCTGGTCAACAACGCTGGCGTGGTGTCCCGGGTCGAGCTCGAAGACATCACCGTCAACGAGTGGGACCGGGTCATGGACGTCAACGCCAAGGGCGTGTTCTTGGGTACCAAAGCTACCATCCCCGAGATGCGGAAGGCCGGCGGCGGTTCCATCGTAAACATCTCTTCCATCTCGGGAATCGCCGGCCAGTCTTATGTCTCGGCCGTGTACAACGCCTCCAAAGGTGCGGTGCGCATCTTCACCAAGTCCACTGCCATCCAGTACGCGCCGGAGGGCATCCGGGCCAACTCCATTCACCCCGGCCCCATCGACACCCCAATGACCGACTTCCGCCAGGGCGACCCGGCAGCGGTGGCCGAGTCCATCGCCCGCGTTCCCATCGGCCGCACGGGCCAACCCGAAGACGTGGCCTATGGGGTGCTATACCTGGCGTCGGACGAATCATCGTTCGTAACGGGCAGCGAACTAGTGATAGACGGCGGCTTCCTAGCCCAATAGCGCTGCAGCGGTGCAACCGCGTTTTATTCGTACGAGTTTGGTAGATTGCAGGAGTGTTCTGATGCGTGAGAGGGTTCTTGAAGGGAAGATTGCCATTGTGACTGGGGCGGCCAGTCCTAGAGGGTTAGGGCGGGCTATGACTGAGGCGTTAGTTAAGGCTGGCGCTAGAGTGTCCATGATGGACATCAACCAGCAGTGGCTGGACGAGACTTCCAATTACATGCGCGAGATCGGCGGCGACGATTGCGTCATGACCCAGATCGTTGATGTTTCTTCCACCGGCGAGGCCGAGCGTTCGATACAGCGCACCATCGAAGACCTGGGCGGGCTCCATATATTGGTCAACAACGCCGGTATCGCGCCCAAGAACATGCTCATGGGCGGCGAGACCAAAAACAACTTCTGGGAGGTGCCCGTCGAAGAATGGGACCGGGTCGTCTCGGTGAACAGCAGCGGCCCCTTCTATATGACCCGGACCGTTGTGCCCCACATGCTGGCCCAAGGCTGGGGTCGAATCATCGGCGTCACCACCAGTACGAACACCATGTACCGCGAGGGCGGCGCGCCCTACGGCCCTTCCAAAGCTGCCCATGAAGCCCTGGTCGCCATGGCGTCCCGCGAGTTGGAGGGCACCGGAGTCACGGTCAACGTCTTGGTGCCCGGTGGCATGGCCAGCACCGACCTGATCCCAGACGACACCCATCACCAACGCGAGAACATGATCAACCCTGAAGTCATGCAGGCGCCCGTGGTCTGGCTGGCCTCGGACGCTTCCGACGGCATCAACGGCCAACGCTTCATCGGCTACTATTGGGACGAAGACCTGCCCCTGGACGAACGCCTAGAAAAAGCCGCCGCCCCCGCCGCCTGGCCCCAACTCGGCTCCCAAGCCATTCGGCTGGATTAATAGGGCAAAAGATCCCTTCCACCTGGCAAGGGGGAAGGTTAAGATGGGGCACTCCATCTTATGCGCATCACTAACTGGCTCCCCGCGTTCGCGTCCACCCAAAGGCCAGTCACCCTCGGCCTGTCCGACAACTGGCGTCAGATCGCCCTGCTGGTAGCCACCAATATGTTCGTCGGCGGGATGATTGGCATGGAGCGCACCATCCTGCCGGGACTGGCCGAACAAGAATTCGGCGTCACCTCCAAGACCGCCGTTGTCTCCTTCATCGCCACCTTCGGCCTGGCCAAGGCCGGATCCAACCTCCTGGTCGGACCCCTCACCCAATGGCTTACCCGCCGGCGCATCCTCATCGCCGGTTGGATGATCGGCATCCCGGTGCCGCTACTGTTGATCTGGGCGCCTGCCTGGGGCTGGATCATCGGCGCCAACCTATTATTGGGTGTAAACCAGGGGCTTGCCTGGTCCATGACAGTCAACATGAAGATGGACCTGGCCGGACCCAGGTTCCGAGGACTGGTGCTGGGATTCAACGAAACAGCCGGCTATACATCCCTGGCAGTGATGGCGTTATTGACCGGGATCATCGCCGACTCCTACGGCCTTAGGCCCGAGCCCTTCTACCTGGGAACCGCCATAGCCGCCACCGGTCTGGCCTTTAGCGTGCTCTTCATCCGGGACACGTCGGCCCATCTAGCATTGGAAACCGGCGGAATTTCAGGAGCGGCGCCAGTTCGCTCATCATTCAAGTCAAACTTTGCCGACGGCACTTGGCGCAAGCCCTACCTGTTCGGGATCACCCAAGCCGGACTGGTGAAAAACCTGAACGACGGTGTGGCCTGGGGGATTTTCCCGCTCTATTTCGCCAGTCAAGGCCTGTCCCTGGACCGAATCGCTATTTTGGTCGCGGTCTACCCCCTGGTCTGGGGCGGCCTCCAACTGGCCACCGGCTGGGCCAGTGACATCCTGGGGCGCAAACCTCTAATCACGGTAGGCATGGTGCTCCAGGGCACGGCAATCTCTGTAACGGCGGGGGTGGACTCCTACGGTGTCTGGCTCGGTGCCATGGCTCTGCTCGGCTTGGGCACAGCCCTGGTCTACCCCACGCTTTTGGCCGCCGTGGGCGACGCCGTACCCGCCGCCGACCGGGCGGCATTCCTGGGCGTATACCGGTTCTGGCGCGACGCCGGATTCATCGTCGGCGCCCTGCTAGCCGGCGCCGTAGCCGACCTATTCGGCTTCAAACCAGCCATCCAACTCATAGCCGCCATAACCGTCGGCTCTGGGGTGCTGGCCTTCTTCACAGTCAGAGGCAGAAGTAGTTAGTCCCTTCCCCCGCTCATGGGAGAAGATTAGGATGGGGGCTTTTCATCCCAGCACAAACCAACCCTCAAAGAACCAGTATCCGCCCCTGCACCAGCCCCGGCTCCAACTCCAACAACCCGATGGACGGCACCACCTTGAACCGCCGTTTGCCCGCCGCGCCGGGGTTGAAGAAAGCCAGCCCGCCCCTCGATTCATGGAAAGCCATGTGGCTGTGGCCAAACACAACCACATCCGCTCCATTTACCAAATAAGCCGCCAGCCCAGCATCGTCCCCATCTTTTGGAACTTTCACGATGTGGGTCAAATAGATGCGGCATCCACCCAATTCGAGAGTCTCGATCTTAGGGAACTCGGACTCGGGCCCTTCCCGGTCGGCGTTGCCCCGCACCGCCGTCACGGGCGCGATCTCCGATAGCTGTTCGATGATCTGCCCCGAGCCAATGTCGCCCGCATGCAGGATGTGCTCCACTCCCTCAAGCAGCGGCGGCACACGCAGGTCATAGAAGCCATGGGTGTCGGATACAACGCCGATCAGCATAACGCCCATTATACTGAGCTAAGTCTCCTTCTATGTGGATGACAAGACCCCCGTGGTAAAGCAGTAATCCAGACGCCGATTGTATCGTTGCTGTATATTATCGCTATGCCCGAAGCGCCAGACTTGGAAGTCATCAAGGACTACTTGAACGCCAACCTGAAGGACGCGACTGTGGCGTCCTGCAAGGTCCTGCGGCCTACGGTTGTGCGGTCTCTGGCCACCGAGATTACCGAAGACCTGCCCGGCCGAACGCTGTTGGACGCCCAGCGGAAGGGCAAGTTCCTGACGCTGCGGTTCTCCGGCGGTCGCAGTCTGGCGATCAACCCCATGCTCACCGGCGCGCTGCAACACTGCCAAGAAAGCGTGCGAGTCCAGAAGAAGACCTGTGTGTCGTTGAACGTGGGCGGCGGCATGGACCTGCGTTACCTGGACGACCGGCAGATGGGCAAGGTCTACTATATCGCTAACGGCGAGGACGGCAGCGACGCCCAGGATGACCTAGTTCCCCAATACACCGGCCTGGGCCCCGACGTCCTCTCAATCATCGACTTCGACGAGTTCCAAGAACGGCTGAAGAAGTTCACCGGCGAGATCAAGGGCGTCCTCACCCGAGGAGCCTTCATCTCGGGCATCGGCAACGCCTACTCAGACGAGATACTCTTCTCCGCCGGCATATCGCCCTTCAAGAAATGCCGGGCCCTCAAGCCGGACGAACTTAAAACACTCCACACCCAGTGCCGCCAGGTGCTGGAAGAAGCCACCGAGACCCTCCGAGAGCGCATGGGCGGCGACATTCACAAGAAGGTGCGCGACTTCCTACAGGTGCACAACAAGGGCGGTCAACCTTGCCCCAAGTGCGGCGGCAAGATCACCCAACTGAACGCCAACCAGCGTATCACCAGTTACTGCCGCAAGTGTCAGCCAGGCTTGTTGATCCGCAACTGACCAGCCGGGAGTCCTAGGCCAGCTTCCCGCTTTCCACCAAGGTTTTGCCATCGGCCTGCACCGTAGCGTTGATCAAGAACGACCAGTGGTGGTAGCTGAAGATGACGTCTCCGCCGGAACCCTGGTTATCTCCGAAGCTCAGCCGGGTAACGCCGTCGCCGTACTCGAACTAGGGAACTATTTGTGGTATTTGGGCAGTAGCGTCAACCCGGGGCCGACCCCCGGTTGAACTCGCCGATGCGGTCGTTGTCTCCGATCTGAATGCCCCAGACCGCCTGAACGGGATCGCTATGGTGCTGTGACTCCACGCCGGTGATGCGCCCATCCTGAAAGGTGTACGTCAGAGTCCCCACATGCCGCGCGAAAAACGTCTCGTCGGTACAGACCAATCGCTCTTGTGGGTTTGTGATGTCGACAGTGCGAATCGCCCCCGCCGGCAGATCCACTTCCCGATCACATGCGCTGCCCGGTGCGGCGTAGGGGTTGATGAACTCTTTGGAAGCTTGGCCGTTGCCCCGGTGGAAATAGGCCTCTTTAAGGGCAAGAATCAGGTCAGTGCCAGCCGGGTTTGTGATGTGCTCCTAACTGTCGCGCAGGGTGCAATTAACTCTTGTTGCCGCGAGTCGAGCGCCGCGTAGTCGATGAAGAGCACCTTCTCACGCATCTCCGAAAGGATGCCGAATTCCACCGGGTCGTTGGGGTCTATCACCCAATGGAAGTGTATTGAGCGGCCAGGCCAAGTCTTGAGGGTCTTTTGGGTCTGACCCGGTTTATCATCCAAAAGGTGGGCAGCCAGATATAGATGTCCGCTAGGTCGAATATCAAGGCATGGCGCTGTCTTCCATCTGCACCAACGCAGGGTCTTCCCGGCGGCGGTGGCTGCGCCGCACGGCTTCGAGGCCGCCCTAGTCGACCATTGACACGTTCAACTAGGCCGCTCCGGTCCAGACCGAGCAGGTGCGGATGAGTTGGTCCGGGCCGGGAAATAGGTTGGGTCAGAGTGAATGATCACCCTCTCGCCCGGTTGGGTCTTCAGGGAGTCGTGGACTATCAAACGAGCGACCTTGCCCCAGTCGCAAGCGAACTCAACCGGGTCTCCTGTGTTTACGGTCGATGGGATCACCGGCTTAATCATTGCACGGCCCTCCTGGCTTCGGTTCAGGTGGTTGGAGAATGGCCGAATGTTAGCATGGTGCAGCGTTAGGACGGGGCCGTTGGTCCGCAATTAAAACCCGAGCCTCGAATCAATCTCTTTTTTATAATCGGTATTTTCTAATAAGCCATTCATCGAACAGGCTCCCTAGGCTCAGATTAACTGATACCGAGTATTGACATTGCCCCACCTGATTTTTAGAATGTGGTCATATTTCAATTCACCTTGGTTAGTCTGCCTTTAGCCGAGGGTCAGCCGCCATTAGTTCCCCGCAGATGAATGCGATTCGCGGCCCTTTCATCAACTGGGGACCAAGATACGCAACGATCTAAAACCAGATAGAACTGTTCACCATTGAGCAAGGAGGAGTGAATGCCTGACCAAGAGATCGCTTTGATGGCCCACCTTCTGCGTCGCGCCGGTTACGGGGCTAGCCGCGATGAGATCGAGGCCAGAGTAACCCAGGGCTACGACAGTGTGGTAGCGGAGCTTCTGAATCCCGGAGAGGACCCAGGAATAGACGAGGACCTAATGTACCGCGCCTATCCGTCCTATTTCGACAAGGCCGCTATCGAGACCGGTCAGACCGAGTGGGTCTACCGCATGATCAACAACAAGTACCAGCTTAAAGAGAAGATGTCCCTCTTCTGGCACACCATTCTCTGCGCTGGCGACAACAAGGTGGATAACGCCCGGACCACGGCCATCCAGATCGACAAGTTCCGGGACTACGGTATGGGCAACTTCAAAGAGATGCTCCTGATGCTTTCCACCGATCCGGCCATGCTCTATTACCTGGACAACATCGAGAGCCACAAGACCGCCGTCAATGAGAACTACGGCCGGGAGCTCTTGGAACTGTTCTCCATCGGCGTGGGCATGGACCAAGAATTCAACTACACCGAGGACGACGTCAAAGCCTGTGCCCGTGCCTTCACCGGCTGGAACCTGGCCCCGACGATTCCCGTCTTCCCCTATGGCCGGACTCCCTTCGAGTTCCGGTTCGACCCCGCCGACCACGACTACGGCGAGAAGACCTTCCTGGGCGAGACCGGCAACTGGGATGGCGGCGACATCGTCGACATCATCTGCAAGCAGCCGGCCACCGCCAGGTTCGTCGCCCGCAAGCTCTACGACTTCTTCGTCGCCGACGAGCCGCCGGTGCCTTCCTGGCGCTTGGCGGAACCCCGCGACATGGACGCTATCAAACAACTCGAGAAGGCTTACTTCGACTCCGGTTATGAGATCACCGCCATGTTGACGGTTCTGTTCAACGCGGCCTTCTTCAAGGACGAGGCCGTCCGGTTCGCCAAGGTCAAGAGTCCCGCGGACGTGGTCATCGGCACTATGCGCATGGTGGGTGACCACCTCGAGCCCAAGCCGGGCTTGTTCTTCGTGGCCATGGAGCCTAAGTACATGGGCCTGGACCTGATGAACCCCCCGACAGTCGAGGGCTGGCACATGGGCCGCGAGTGGATCAACAGCGGCAGCCTCATCGACCGGATCAACTTCGCATCTTCCATGCTGGGCAACACCGAGCTGCCCGGAGTCAAGAACATCATCGACCGGCTGATGGCCATCGGCGATGTGCCAAGCTCTGAACAGTTCTTGAACGGTTGCCTAGACCTGGTTGGTCCTATGGACCTGGCCCAGGAGACCCGCAGCCAGTTGACCGACCACCTGGATGCTGGCGGGGCCTTGAAACACAGCAACGCCGCAGAGCAGGGTGAGTTCTCCCGTCGGGCGGGCGAGACTCTGCAGATGATCGCCACAACCTCGGAGTTCCAGTTCGGCTAGGAACTCCTCATCTGATTTGATTGATTTGGAAATCCGACTAAAGGCGGAGGAATAAGGATGGTATCAACGCTAAAAGACCCGGTCTTGGCAGTGATGTCATTGTCCGGTGGAAACGATGGCTTAAACACGGTTATCCCGTACAACAATCCTCACTACCGGGACTATCGTCAGTCTCTGGGAATACCTGAGGACCAGATAATCCCCATCACCGATCAACTGGGCTTCCACCCAGCCATGGCCCCACTGAAGAAGTACTGGGACGAGGGCCACTTGGCCATCATCCAGGGAATCGGCTACCCCAACGGCAGCCTGTCGCACTTCCGGTCTATGGACATTTGGGCCACCTGCGAACCCGTTGAGTTGGGCGTCACCGGTTGGTTGGGCAGCGTCATTCAAGACGTTGACCCCAAGGGCGAGAACGTGCTCACCGGCGTCAACTTCGGACGCGGCCTGCCCCGCTCCCTAGCCAAAGAGGGCGTGGCAGTAGCATCTGTGGGCGACCTTAGCACCTACGGCCTACTCACCGACATGGGCGCCGAAGCCCAGCGGGCCGAGGCCCTCGACCTGTTCGGACGCATGTACGCTCCGGCCATCGGCCAGGGCGCGGTGGACGATTACATCCGTCGGACTGGCATCGAAGCTCTGCAGGGCGCCGACATCCTTAGCACCGCCCCCGGCCTGTACCGGTCCGAGGTCGAGTACCCCAGTAGCGCCATGGGCGGATACCTCCGCGATATGGCCCAGGTGCACAATGCCGACTTCGGCACTAAGGTGATGTTCACCACGGCCCCCTACAACATCTTCGACACCCACGCCAACCAGGCCGTGGGGCACTCCAACCTGTTGCAGGACGTAGCCGTCAGCATCGATTCATTCATGACTGACATCCGCCAATTGGACAAGAGCGACAACGTAACGTTGTTCTTCTACTCCGAGTTCGGACGGCGAGCCATGGACAACGGATCCGGCACCGACCACGGCACTGGCGGAGTGGCCTTCGTCATCGGAGACCACGTGAAGGGTGGCCTCTACGGCGAGTACCCCTCCCTTGAGCCCGGCAAGCTGGAAGACGGCGGCAACCTACAGCACAACGTCGACTTCCGCCGCGCCTACACCACCCTGCTGGATCAATGGATGGGCCTGGACGCCAAGGCGATCACCGGCAGCAACTTCGAGCCCATACCCTTTCTTTAGGGGAGCGCTCGAAGACCCGCGAAAAATCTAGAAAGTAAGCCTCTGAACCGGAGTAATTTCTGCGGCGCGGGGCACTGAACCTTTGAGGAGAATAACTATGGCTAGTGTATTCCTGGGCATCAACGACCGGACGTATACCTACAGCTTCACAGCTGGACGCTCCGAGTTCCAGGGCACCGGGTTCCGCAACCCGATGGACTTTGCCCTGGGTCCTGACGACCTGGTTTATATCGTCAACCGCTCCTATGAGTCCCGGGCCGACGGCACCCGCATCAACATGTTCCGCATCGGCGAGGACAAAGAAGAGTACATCACCGAGTTCGGTTCCTACGGTGAGGAGCCCGGTCAGTTCATCTGGCCCATGGCCATTGCCTTGGACAAGGACACCAACGTCTACGTGACGGATGAGTGGACCCACCGCATCACCATCTTCAACAAAGATGGCGAGTATCAGAACCACTGGGGCACCCACGGTTCAGGCGACGGCGAATTGAATCGTCCGGCCGGAATTACCATCGGCCCCGACGGCACGGTCTACGTTGTGGACAGCCGCAACAACCGGATCCAGAAATTCTCGCTAGACGGCAAGTTCCTGGGCAAGTTCGGCGGCGCCGGCTCCGGCGATGGCGAATTCAACCTGCCCTGGGGCATCTGCCTGGATAAGGAAGGAAACATCTTCGTCGCCGACTGGCGTAACGACCGCGTCCAGTCCTTCACCAACGACGGCAAGTGGTTGGCCTCCTTCGGCAGGCCGGGCACCGGCGGCGATTGCTCCATCGCCCGTGAAACGGGCGGTATGGCGTACGTAGACGTACCGGTCGGCGAGTTCAACCGACCCACCGGCGTCTGCGTCGATAACGACGGCGACATCTACATCGCCGACTGGCTAAACAACCGTGTCCAGGTCCTCACTGCAGAGGGCCGGTTCATCACAGAGTTCAACGGCGACGCCGCGCTCTCCAGCCTGGGTATCGACAAGATAAAGTCCAACCCGGACATGATCCGCCAGCGTAACGGCGTTCGGGACTTCACTCCTGAGAAGGTCCTGTGGGCCCCCTGCGCGGTGCGCGTCGACCGCCGCGGCCGCGTCATGATCGCGGACACCACCCGGCACCGGTTCCAGGTCTACCAGAAGAACGCGGAGCCAATGCTGGTCTAAGCGGCGCAGCCGCCTTAACTGGAAACACGCTGGCGCTTGGGATTGGCTATCAACCCAAGCGCCAGTTTTATTTTGTGCAGATAACATGAGGAACCATGACCCAGGACAACAACCCTCCTCTGGCGGCCCAGCAGGTATTTGGCCCTCAGGCAGCCGTCTACGCCACCAGCAAGGTGCACATACGTGACGACAGTCTGGAGTCTGTGGAGCGCATGGTGGACGCCGCTGGCGGAACCAACCGCTACGGCTGGACCTTAGACTTGGGCACCGGTGCCGGGTTCACCGCATTCCCCGTGGCTGGGGTGTCCGACCGGATCATTGCCAGCGACGTTACCGA
>CEQE01108263.1_pt1 | contig 11408 bp, 10 predicted proteins | sample 356201 | NCBI WGS metagenome assembly CEQE01 (sample SAMEA2619970, study PRJEB7988) | marine metagenome | biome: marine biome (ENVO:00000447); feature: mesopelagic zone (ENVO:00000213) & marine oxygen minimum zone (ENVO:01000065); material: "saline water (ENVO:00002010), including plankton...
AACAAGCCGTGGTCGCGACGACCGATTTCTTTATGCCGATTGTCGACGATCCGTATGACTTCGGACGTATTTCGGCGACCAACGCGCTCTCGGATATTTATGCAATTGGTGGTCAGCCCATCATGGCGCTGGCGATTGCCGGCTTCCCTGTCAATTCAATGTCAGACGAAGACATTGCCCAAGTCTTGGCCGGTGGTGCGGCAGTTTGTGAGGCGGCAGGCGTGCCAGTCGCCGGTGGCCACACGATTGACGCCAAGGAGCCAATCTACGGCTTGGCGGTTACTGGTTTGATCCATCCCGATAAAATAAAACGCAACTCGGATGGCCGTGCGGGTGACGTGCTGATCCTAGGTAAAGGCCTCGGCGTTGGTATTTTGGGTGCCGCCATGAACAAAGATGAGCTTGATCCCGAAGGCTATAAAGTCATGGTCGAAAGCACCACCCAACTCAATTCCGTCGGTGCCGAATTGGCGTCCTTGACCGAAGTCAATGCATTAACCGACGTAACCGGCTTTGGTCTCTGTGGTCACATGTTTGAGTTCTGTAAAGGGGCTGGGTTATCAGCGACCATCAACTGGGACCAATTGCCACTGCTGGATACCGTGCTTGATTATGCCCAAAAGGGCTACAACACCGGCGCCGCTGGTCGCAATTGGGAAAGTTATTCCGGTCAGGTTGTTGTTCCGGACGGTATGGAGCAATGGCAGAAAAACCTCTTGATGGACCCGCAGACCAGTGGCGGTCTGCTGGTTTCCTGTCCGCCGGAAGCGGCCGAGAAAGTGCTCAAGACTTTCCATGATGCCGGCTTTGATTCTGCCTGCATTATTGGTGAGCTTCGCGACGGCGATACGAGGGTGACCGTAACATAGTGAATTAGTCCACCGTCTGCCCTTTTGATCCTTGCTGATCTGGTCAGCCGGGAGGAGGGGAAATGGCAGCGCGTTCGAAATCAGCCGAGAAATTGTCACCGCTTAAAGTCGCTACATTTTTAATGCGGCCCCTATCATTGATGCCACTGGCGCCCCTACAGCCTTTACTGGCGGCGGCACTTGCCGTTATGCGTCGCCAACATCCGGCTGTCTTTGAACGCCTCGACGAACTTGGCGAACCTCTCTTTGTCATCGATCCCATCGATTTGCCGTTCATTTTCGCCATGCGCCCGGCCGGCCTGCGCCCCTCACTATTGGCCCAACGCGAAATCGATACTGATCAGGCGACGGCGATTATTCGTGGCCCACTGCCGATGCTCATCGATCTCTTGGAAGGGCGGCTTGATGGCGATGCCTTGTTTTTCTCGCGCGAGCTCAGCGTCGAAGGCGATACCGAAGCGGTCCTGGTATTACGCAATGCCGTCGATAGCGACGAGATTAACTTGTTTGAAGATGTTCTCGCCATATTGGGACCGCTTGCCGGGCCGTTACGTTTTGCCGCAGAAGCCAGAAACGCAGTGGTAACTGGATGGAACGCAGCGAGATGAACAAATCCCTCACCGCCAAAAAATTAGAGCTTGTTTGTCCGGCTGGCACACCTGCTTCGTTGCGGGCCGCTGTCGATGCCGGGGCCGATACGGTCTATTTGGGTTTCAGAGACGAGACCAATGCGCGCAACTTTCCGGGTCTAAATTTCAGCCGCAGGGAATTAGCCGATGGCGTTGCCTATGCTCATGATCATAATGCCAAAGTGTTGGTCGCGATCAATACGTTTCCGAAAGCAGGCGATCCGGAAGCCTGGCATCAAGCTGTGCGGGACGCCGAAGCTTGTGGCGCGGATGCAGTTATTCTCGCCGATATCGGTTTGTTGGCGTATACGGTTGAACATCATCCCAAGCTGCGTCGGCATCTATCGGTTCAGGCATCGGCTTCCAACAAAGAAGCGATCCGCTTTTATGCCCGCGAGTTCGATGTTAAGCGCGTCGTGCTGCCGCGGGTGCTGACCGTGGAGGAAATTGCCGCGCTGAACGACAACATACCGGTTGAAACCGAAGTGTTTGTCTTCGGCGGGCTCTGCGTCATGGCGGAAGGCCGCTGCTCATTGTCGTCTTATGTCACCGGCCAATCGCCCAATATGAACGGTGTTTGCTCGCCGGCCAGTCACGTTCGCTATGAGGAAGTTGGCGATCAACTGGTGTCCAAACTCGGCGAGTTCACCATCAATTCCTTCGGTGAAGACGAGGCGGCTGGCTATCCAACTCTCTGCAAAGGCCGTTTTTCGGTTGAAGGCAGCGTTTCGTATTTATTTGAAGATCCGACATCGCTCAATGCCATTACGATGTTGGACGCCTTGATGAAGGCCGGCGTTACCGCCTTAAAAATCGAAGGCCGCCAACGAGGCCGCGCCTATGTCACGCAAGTCGTCAGCGCCTTTCGCCAAGCTGTTGATGCCGCATCCCGGGGTGAGGCGATGCCCGATCTCGATATGAGTTTGCTTACCGAAGGCGGTCAGGACACTACCGGCGCCTATCAAAAGACGTGGCGTTAGAGAGAGGTCAGAATACATGACTACGCAATTAACCATTGGTCCGGTGCTGTTTAATTGGTCGGCCGAGCGCTGGCGGGATTTCTATTTTAAAATCGCTGATGAAGCGCCGGTCGATAGTGTTTATCTGGGCGAAGTGGTCTGTTCCAAAAGACTGCCGTTTTATGCTGAGTATATCCCGGAAGTTGCTGAACGTTTGGCAGCAGCCGGCAAAGAAGTGGTTTTCTCCAGCCTTGCCTTAGTGATGAACAATCGGGAGCTGGCAGGGGTGAGTGAGCTTGCAGATCAAACCGACAGTTTGGTGGAAGCCAATGACCTATCGGCGATCTCGTATCTCAGCGGTAAACCGCATATCGTCGGTCCCTATATCAGCACCTATAATGAAGGCACTGCTGGCTTTTTTGTTGAACAGGGTGCCAAACGTATTGTCCTGCCGCCAGAAATTGCAGCTGCGACGATTGCTGAGTTGGCCAAAATCGGCGTCGAACTGGAAATCCAGGTTTTTGGCCGCCTGCCCTTAGCGATCTCGGCGCGCTGCTATCACGCGAGGTCGCGTAATCTCCATAAAGATAATTGCCAATTTGTCTGCGGTGAAGATTTGGACGGCATGGAATTGTCGACTGTCGACGGCAAAGAATTCTTGGCGGTCAACGGCACCCAGACGCTTTCACATAGTTACGGCAATTTAGCGCCAGAGCTCTCCACCTTGCTTGAGCTTGGCGTGTCTCATTACCGCCTATCACCCCACGCAATTGATATGGTGGCTGTGGCCCAATGTTTTAGGGATCAGCTTGATGGTAGACTTGACGCCGGCGAAGCAACCGCCCGGCTTTCTGAATTGGCATTAGGCGTTCCATTCGCCGATGGTTTTTTCCACGGTCAGGCTGGTGTTGACTGGACCCCGGCTGAAGTTTGAGTGATCTGACATGACTGCCACGCCCTTCCACATCATGGTCAAGCCCATTGGTCCCGAGTGCAATCTCGACTGCATCTATTGTTATTACACGGAAAAGGCTGCGCTGTATCCGCCGCGCACCCAATTTCGCATGACCGATGAAGTGCTGGAGACTTACATCAAAGACTATATCGAAGCGAGCCCGCTGCCGGAGATTATGTTCTTTTGGCAAGGCGGTGAGCCGACCCTGCTTGGGCTAGATTTTTTTGAACGCGTTGTTGAATTGCAACAGAAATTCCTGCCGGATCACCAAACGGTCACCAACAGCTTGCAAACCAATGGCACCATCATTGACGATGCCTGGGTCGACTTTTTGGCTGAAAATAATTTCCTGGTTGGTGTTAGCATTGATGGTCCGGCGCGTCTGCATGATCGTTTCCGTGTTGGCAAGAAGAATGAAAAAACCTTCGCCAAGGTGGAGCAAGCCATCAAAATGCTGCAGGCGGGCGGCGTTGAATATAATACGCTGACCACGGTGCAGCGCCGCAATTATAAGTTTGGCGCCGAGGTTTACCGCTTTCTGCGCGACCTCGGTGTCGAGTACATGCAGTTTATCCCTATTGTCGAGCGCCGCCGCCCTGATGGCGAACTAGCCGGGCCGCCTGACTTAGAAGCCCAAAACGAAAAAACCAAGGTCACCGAGTGGAGCGTGCCACGAGATGGCTACGGTGATTTTATCTGCGCGATTTTTGACGTTTGGCGCAAAACGGATGTCGGCAAAATCTTTGTTCAGCCGTTTGATGTTCATCTCGGTCTTCGGATGGGAGAGCCTTCTACGCTTTGCGTCAATGCGCGGTCTTGTGGCACCGGCTTGGCTATGGAGCACAATGGCGATCTCTATGCCTGCGATCATTTTGTTTATTCAACCCACCGTCTGGGCAACGTGATGGAAACACCGATGCAAGAGCTTGTTGCTGATGCCCGCCAACATGACTTCGGCGAAGATAAACATAAAAAATTACCGGGCGAATGCGTGGCATGCCGCTTCCTGACCTATTGCGGTGGCGGCTGTCCCAAACATCGCTTTATTCCGACCAAACAAGGCAGCTTTGATTTGAACTATTTCTGTCCGTCTTACACCAGGATCGCCGAGCACATCGAACCGGCGATGTCCGAAATGGCCACCCTGCTGCGCCAAGGCCAATCCCCCGCCCGGATTATGGAGTCGGGGTGAGGGGCGTTTCCTGAAGCAACCCCGTCACCCCGGACTTGATCCGGGGTCCACCCAAACTACCACCTCGCCCGTCACCCTGGACTTGATCCAGGGTCCAGCCTTTTTCCTTCAAACAAACAATCATACAGATCACACCACTCAGGATTAAATTCCTCGACTAGTTTCAGTTTCCATTTACGTTTCCAGAATTTAAGAGCTTTCTCGCGGGCAATGGCCTCGTCAATTCGGTCATGAACTTCATAATAGACCAAATTATGAACCTGATATTTATTGGTGAAGCCCTCCACTAATTTATTCTTATGCTGATAAATGCGGCCCACCAAATTGCTGGTAACCCCAATATACAAGGTGCCGTTGCGCTCGCTTGCTAATATGTAGACATAGCCCTGTTTCATATTAAGACCTCGTCGTCATTCTGGCAAAAGCCAGAATCCAGAATTGTTGCAACCAGAAAACTGGACCCTGGATCAAGTCCAGGGTGACGAATTTGTTTGTTGATGTTGGTGCACTTGCAATGGCGGGAGCAGAGACGTTTTTACTTAAAGGAAGGACAATTTATTTTACCATCTAAATACTAACTTCCCGTCATTCTGGCGAAAGCCAGAATCCAGAACCTTAAAAAGCCTGGACCCTGGATCAAGTCCAGGGTGACGAGTTTGTTTGTTGATGTTGGTCTACTTTAAATGACCAGAACAGAGACGGTTTCTTATTTTATCTTTGGCTGTAATTATCGAATGCGCTACACTTATTAGAACGTGTACGGAAAACCCCCTCAAAATGGGTCAAATTGGGTCGCAGAAGCTGGCGGATTGACTAGCGGCTCAGAGGGGGTACGGAAAAGAGTTGGTTTTGGTATTAGATGAGCAAAATATCAATCACATATAAAAACTGGGCTTCAAGACATAGATTAATAGCTATTGCGTTTAGCACGAGCCTAGCCATTTTTGCCGGTATGCTTCTCGGCTTCAAAACGAATTTCAGAAATTTGGGATGGTCGAGTACTAATAATCCATCTTCTATGACCGCTTCGGACTATAGTTTGATTGAGTTTTCAATCCTGATACTACTTTTATGCACTCTCGTAATTTGACTTTTTTTCCTGTTGTTAAAACCTATGAAAAGAATGAAGTCCACAAATCCTCATTTGTCAGCTATAATTTTTTTAACATGGATATTTAGTTCTATAGCAGTAGGTATATGGATTTCCACTAGTGCATTTTAAAGTTCATGAAGTTCAAATTAAAAATCCAATACAGAAACCACTGGTATTTCGTACAGCGTCACCCCTGCGCCAGCCAGACCGTTAGAAACACAATCACGCCAGCCGACAGTAAATACGCATTGACGTAGAGCATCAGTCCTTTTGAGATATCATCATGAGTGGCGTCGGCGGTGCTGCCTTCATTGGCGCTGCCGATCCACTCGCCATCGACCGGCTCTTCGTCATATTCACGCGGGCCGGCCAGTCTGACATTCAGCGCGCCCGCCATGGCGGCTTCGGGATAGCCGGCATTGACCGAGATTTGTTTTTTGGCATCGTGGCGAATGGCGAGCCATGAACGCCGGGCTTCGTTGCGGCCCCAAATGAACGCTGCCAGACACAGCAGGAGCGCCGAAATACGGGCTGGAATAAAGTTCGCTACATCATCAAGCCGGGCCGCCGCCCAGCCGAAATAGCGATAACGATCATTTCTGTGGCCGATCATGCTATCGGCGGTATTGAGCGCCTTATAGGCGAGGGCGCCCGGCAAGCCAAAAAGGGCCGTCCAAAAAATCGGCGCCAGCACGCCATCGGAAAAATTTTCAGATAATGACTCGATCGCAGCCCGTGCTACACCGTGGCGGTCGAGAAACTCGGTATCCCGGCCGACGATCTGGCTGGCGGCCTCGCGGGCTTCCACAATTTTTTCTGCCTTGAGCGCTTTGGCGACAGCGGCGACATGTTGATAAAGGCTGCGTCCAGCGATCATCGTCGAGAGGATAAGTGCCTCCAATATCCAGCCATAGGGAATTTGCGAAAACAGATAAATCAAGCCCCCGCCGATGCCGCCGGCTATGCCGACAACAATAATAACGGTAATCACGCCATTGAGCCGTTTAGATTTATCCGCCGCCTCTTCCAGGTTGAGCCGTTTATCAAGCTGCTCGATCAGCCAGCCCATCATTTGCGCGGGGTGCGGCACGAAGCGATAAAGCGGCTTCGGATCGCCGAAAACTGCGTCAATCATGAGGGCGAGCAACAGGATCGGAAATATAGTTAAACCAGGCATAATGAAACTGGTAGCAGGAAGGTGAAAAATCGTCAATTGGGAGAAAAATATTACGTTAAATCCTTTAGCTAGCGGGATTGATCAGCTATGATCCGGCCCGATTTAAGACCCAAATTAAAACAATGCAAAAAAACCATAAAAATTGGCCAGATAGGAACAAAAATGACCAAAACCGGCGTAATGATATGTGGGCATGGCAGCCGCAGTGAAGAAGCAGTTGCTCAATTCGCCGCCCTGCAAAAAAAGCTGGCCGACCGCTTCCCGGATTATCCGGTTGAATACGGTTTTCTTGAGTTCGCGACACCAATTATTCGCGACGGTCTGGATAGCCTCTTAAAACAAGGTGTCGATCATATTCTGGCTGTTCCCGGCATGCTGTTTTCGGCCGGTCATGTCAAAAACGATATCGCTGCCGTGCTTAAACAATATGAAGCTGAGCATACAGACATTGGCCTTAAGATAGAGTATGCCCGGGCGCTGGATGTCGATGCCAAGATGCTCTATGCCGCCGAGGGTCGCATTGCCGAGGCAGAAGCCGCCACCGAAACCAAGATACCCAGAGAAGATACCTTGCTCATGGTCGTTGGCCGGGGCACCTCCGATCCCGATGCCAACAGCAATATCAACAAAATCTGCCGCATGCTGTGGGAAGGCATGGGTTATGGCTGGGGCGAGGTGTGTTATTCCGGCGTGACCTTCCCGCTGGTTGCGCCCGGCCTCGAACATGCCGCCAAGCTCGGCTACAAACGCATCATTGTATTTCCTTATTTTCTCTTCACCGGCGTGCTGGTTGGCCGCATTTATTCAATTGTCGATGAGATTGCTGAAATAAATCCAGATATTGAGTTCATCAAAGCCGGCTATCTCAATGACCATGAGAGCGTCATCGATACCTTCGAAGAACGCGTACGCGGCATTATGAGCGGTGACAACAATATGAACTGCCTGATGTGCAAATACCGGGAGCAGATCGTCGGCTTCGAAGACCACCACGGACTGCCGCAGGAAAGCCACCATCATCATGTTGAAGGGATTGGCACCGGTGACGCTGAACCGCACTCACATGATCACTCGCACGATGACGGGCACGCGCATGATCATGGCCATGCGCCGCATCCTCATGCCGATCACCCGCATGGACCCGGTAAGCGCAATCCTGCTGCTGCCGAATAATTTGGCGGGGCTGGGCTAGGGCGATGAGCTATTTACGGGATCCAGCCGAGATATACCGGGAATCCTTTGCGGCCATTGCCCGAGAAGTGGATTTGTCTGATTTTCCCGAAAGCCTGCACAAGATCGTGCTGCGTCTGGTCCATGCCATTGCCATACCGGAAATTGTTGATGAGTTGGCTTGGCAAGGTGATGTTGCCGGGGCATCGGCGTCAGCGCTCGCTGAGGGTGCAGCTATCATCGTCGACGCTAATATGGTGATGGCCGGGATCATGAAAGACCGCCTGCCGCAAGGTGTCGAAATTATGTGCTCGCTGCGTGACGAAGCGGTACCCGAATTGGCGCAATCTTTAGCCACGACGCGTTCGGCAGCGGCGGTTGAGCTCTGGCGGCCGCATCTGGAGGGCGCCATTGTCGCCATCGGCAACGCACCGACGGCGCTGTTTCATTTGATCGATATGCTGGAAGATAAAGAATGTCCGCGCCCGGCGGCGATATTTGCCTTTCCGGTTGGTTTTATTGGCGCGGCTGAATCCAAAGCCTATTTGATCGAGAAAAATCTGGATATCCCGTTCATCACGCTTACGGGCCGGAAAGGCGGCTCGGCCTTGGCCGCCGCGGCAGTTAATGCGGTGTTGTTGGAAGGTGACGCATGAGTGCCTGGCTCACCATTGTCGGTATTGGCGAAGACGGTCTGGCCGGGCTGGGCTCAAACGCGCAAGACGCCATCGATCAAGCGGAAATATTGTTCGGCGGAGAACGCCATTTAGAACTCATCGGTAAAAGCGGTAACGTCTGGAAATCACCGCTCGAAGACAGTTTCGCTGATCTTGATGGCTATAAGGGTCAAAAAGTGACGGTGATCGCGACCGGTGATCCGATGTGGTTTGGCATTGGCGCGACGCTTGGCCGGCGCTATGGTGCAGACGAGATTAAAGTAATTCCGTCACCTTCCGCTTTTTCCCATGTTGCTGCCCGCATGGCCTGGCCGCTAACTGAGGTGGAATGCCTCACCGTACATGGCCGGGATTTAGAGCGGGTGCGGGCTTTCCTGAGCCCGGGCGCACGCATGATAGTGCTCGCCAATGATGGTGAGACAGCGGGGAAAATTGCTGGTCTTCTTAACCAAGCTGGTTTCGGCAAAAGCCCGGTTAGCGCCTTGGCGCATGTCGGTAGCGAAGACGAGTCTCGGTTTGATGATTTGGCGTCGGATTGGAGCCACGGTAGGGTACCCGATCTCAACACGGTGGCGATTGAATGCGTGGCTGATGAAGGCGCTGTCGTCTATCCCCGCGCACCCGGATTACCCGACGACGCTTTTGAGCATGATGGCCAGCTGACTAAGCGCGAGGTGAGGGCGGTCACCTTGTCGGCGTTGGCGCCCATGCCTGGGCAGATGCTGTGGGATGTTGGCGCGGGTTGCGGCTCAATCGCCATCGAATGGCTGCGTAGCTCCCGCCATACCAAAGCTTTCGCCATCGAGAAAAATATGGATCGTCTCGGCATGATCAACGCCAACGCTTTGGCGCTCGGTGTCCCCGAACTCAAAGTGGTATTCGGCGAAGCCTTAAACGAAATAATCGGCCTGCCGGCACCGGATGCGGTTTTCATCGGCGGCGGCTTGACCTCCGGTGGATTGCTCGAATATTGCTGGCAAAACCTCAAACCGGGTGGGCGCTTGGTTGCCAATGCGGTGACCTTTGAGGGTGAGCGCCGGTTGATCGAAACATGTGAGGAATTGGGCGGCGAGCTGGTTAAAATTGATATATCACGCGCTCAAGAAATGGGCCGCTTCACCGCTTGGCAGCCTTTCAAACCCGTAACTCAACTAAGATTACTGAAAACATGAATGAAGACACAAAAATTTGGGGGCTCGGCATTGGTCCGGGCGACCCTGAGCTTATTACCTTGAAAGCTTTAAAGATATTGCAGGCCGCCGATGTTGTGGCTTATCCAGCACCCGCCAATGGCGACAGTCTGGTGCGCGCCATCGCCGCCCCCCATATGAGCGGGAGCCAAGAAGAGATCATCATATCGACCCCGATGGTGACTGAGCGTTACCCAGCGCAGGATGTCTACGACAAGGGTGCTGCGGAAATCAGTGCTGCGGTCGAAGCCGGAAAATCCGTTGCCGTGCTGTGTGAGGGTGATCCGTTCTTCTACGGCTCCTTCATGTATTTATTTGCCCGTCTGTCCGAGAGCTATTCGGTTCAAGTTGTGCCGGGCGTATCGTCTCTTTCAGCCTGTTCTGCCGAACTGGCACTTCCTTTGGCGGCGCGCAATGACGTGGTCTCGGTCATCCCCGGCACGATTGATGCAGATGAGATGGAGCGCCAATTGCTGGCGGCCAATACCGCGGCGATTATTAAAGTCGGGCGGCATTTGGGCAAAATCAAAGCCGTATTGGAGAAAATCGGCGCAACTGAAAAATCCCACTACATCGAACGCGCGACCATGGAAAATCAGCGCATCGTAGCGCTCAGCGACCTTGATGATGAAAGTGCGCCTTATTTCTCGATGATTATCGTACGCCGTAACGGGGAGATTTTGGACCAGTGAGCGCCTCTTCCACCTTCGTAGTTTTAAATGATGCTGGTGCGGCGTTGGCCCGCCGCCTGGTGTCTGTGGTGCCCAGCGCTGAAGTACATGGCCTGAAATCCCGTGTTATGAGCCCTGATATTCCATTTGAAGATACGCTCAGCCATCTCAGTGCTTTATTTGCCGAAGGCCGTCCGGTTATTGCCGTTATGTCAGCGGGGATTGTTATTCGCGCGCTGGGACCGACCTTGGCTGATAAAACCGAAGAGCCGCCGGTTGTAGTAATTTCGGAAGACGGTGGGAGCGTGGTGCCGCTGTTGGGCGGACATCAAGGGGCGAACAAGCTTGCTCGCGAGATCGCCGAAGTTTTAGGTGGCACGGCTGCGATAACCACCGCCGGTGACACTCGTTTCGGCGTCGCGCTTGATGATCCGCCTGAGGGCTGGCGGCTCGCCAACCGAGACAACGCCAAACCGGTCATGGCGGCGTTGCTCAATGGCGACGCTGTACGCTTACAGGATGAAACGGCTGACGGTGTAGATAAAAGCTGGTTGCTGGATGCCGGACTGACGTTTTCGGACGATGCCGAACACTGCATTAGGCTGACCCATGCCCGCCTGCCGGAAGAGACAGGTGATTTGATATTGTCGCCCGGTACCTTGACGTTGGGCATTGGTTGTGAGCGCGGTGTCGCAGCAGAAGACCTCGCAACATTTCTGTTCGATGTCTTTAAAGAACAAGACCTTGGCAAACATGCGATCTCCTGCATCGCGACGATTGACCTAAAAGAGGACGAGGCAGCAATTAGGGAAATGGCGCGGTTGGG
>CEQE01130690.1_pt1 | contig 11406 bp, 9 predicted proteins | sample 356201 | NCBI WGS metagenome assembly CEQE01 (sample SAMEA2619970, study PRJEB7988) | marine metagenome | biome: marine biome (ENVO:00000447); feature: mesopelagic zone (ENVO:00000213) & marine oxygen minimum zone (ENVO:01000065); material: "saline water (ENVO:00002010), including plankton...
CCCTACAACGGTTTAGCAAACCGCCGCCTTCAGCCTCTCGGCCACCTCACCGTTCGATGCTTCACGCGGGGCGCGGTCTGATCAGGATATCGCAGTCCGCGCCGATCGCGGGACTAAAGCCCCGCGCCACCATTAGGAGGCGATCTGTTCGATGATTGCCTCGGCCATCGCCTTCGACCCGATCGGCGGCTGGCCGGCCACGGGCACGAGGTCGACGGTGCGGCAGCCGGCATCGAGCGCCGCGGCGATCGCGGTCTCAACCGCCGAGGCTTCCGCGTCGAGCTTCAGCGCCTGTCGCAGCAGCATGGCCGCCGAGCCGATGGCGCCAATCGGGTTCGCCTTGTCCTGGCCCGCTATGTCGGGCGCAGAACCGTGCACCGGCTCGAACAGACCGATCTTCCCGCCGACACTCGCCGACGGCAAGAGGCCGAGCGAGCCGACGATGGCGCCCGATTCGTCCGAGAGGATGTCGCCGAAGAGGTTCTCCGTGAGGATGACGTCGTAGCGGCTCGGCTGCGAGGCGATGAGCAACGCACACGCATCGACATACTCGTGGCCGAGCTCGACATCGGGATACCGTTCGGCCAGCGCGGTCACGGTCTGGCGCCAGAGCCGTGAGGTCTCGAGGACGTTGGCCTTGTCCACCGAGGTGACGTGCTTGCCGCGGAGACGCGCGCTCTCGAATGCCACGACGGCGATCCGCTCGATCTCCTCGACCGAGTAGCGCATCGTGTTGAACGCCGACTGGCCGTCGTCGGCCACGCCGCGGGGCTGGCCGTAGTAGAGGCCACCGGTCAGCTCGCGGACCACCAGGACGTCGACACCCTTGACCACCTCGGGCTTGAGCGAGCCACCGTCTTCCAGCCCCGGCCAGACCCGCGCCGGCCTGAGGTTCGCGAAGGCACCCAGCTCGCGGCGGAGCTTCAGGATGGAAGCCTCCGGCCGCCGGTCGGGCGGCTCACCATCGAACTTCGGGTTGCCGACCGCGCCGAGAAAGATTGCGTCGGCGGCCAGACATCCCGCGAGCGTGGCGTCGGGCAGCGGAGGCTGGCCCGCGTCGAGCGCGGAGCCGCCGACGTCGTAGGTGTCGAGATTGAAGGTGTGGCCGAACTTGTCGGCGACGGCCCTCAGGGCGCCGACCGCGGCGTCGGTCACCTCCGGACCGATACCGTCGCCCGGCAGCAAGGCAATCGTAGCGTTCATCGTGGCTCCAATTCCTGACGGGCCTTGGCCCCGAACCCCCGCGCTGCGCGCCTTGTCCTTGCACCGGCGCGCGTAATCGCACGTCGAACGACCTGCTATTGTAGTGGATGAGGCCGGCTTCGGCGGGACGCTACGCGGGCTGGCCCTGCTCGGCCTGGACCTTCTCGATGACGGCCACGAGATCATCGTCACCGACGCTCTTCTGGGCGTCGGCGAGGCGGATCATCGCCACGTAGATCTGGTCGAGCGCCTGGCGGCTGAGCGAGTACCCCAGCTCCTGGCACCGGTTCTGTACGGCGTGCCGGCCCGAGTGCTTCCCGAGGACGAGCGTGGTCTGCACGCCCACGTCCTCAGGCTTCATGATCTCGTAGGTGCGGCGGTCCTTGAGCATGCCGTCCTGGTGGATGCCGGCCTCGTGCGCGAAGGCGTTGCGTCCCACGATCGCCTTGTTCGCCTGGACCGGCTCACCCGTCAAGGCCGAGAGCAACTGACTCGCCGCGTAAATCGCCTTGGTGTCGATGTCGGTTTCGAGCGGCAGTCGATCAGGGCGCACCCGGGTGGCCATCACGATCTCTTCGAGTGACGCGTTGCCGGCGCGCTCGCCGATCCCGTTGATGGTGCATTCGACCTGCCGGACCCCCGCCTGAAGCGCGGCCAGCGAGTTGGCCACCGCGAGACCGAGGTCGTCGTGGCAATGCGCGCTGAACACCGCCTGGTCGGCGTTCGGCACCCGGTCGATGACGGTCTTGAAGAAATCGAAGATCTCGTCCGGCGTCGAGTAGCCGACGGTGTCGGGAAGATTGATCGTCGTCGCGCCAGCGGCGATCGTCGCTTCGACGACCTCGCAGAGAAAGTCGAGGTCGGTCCTCAGCGCGTCCTCCGCCGAGAACTGCACGTTGTCGGTGTACTCGCGCGCCCGCTTCACGCCGTCGACCGCCGCCTCACGGCACTGCGCGCGCGACATGTGCAGCTTGTGCTCGAGATGCAGGTCGGAGGTCGCCAGAAATGTGTGAATGCGGCCGCGGTCGGCACCCTTCACAGCCTCGCCGGCACACTCGATGTCGGCCGGCCGGCAGCGCGCCAGCCCAGCGATCACCGGGCGCTTGATCTCCTGCGCCACCTGACGCACCGACTCTGCGTCGTCCTTCGACGCGATCGGAAAGCCCGCTTCAATGATGTCGACGCCCAGCGCGTCGAGCTGCCGCGCCAACTGCAACTTCTCGTCGATCCGCATCGAGAAGCCGGGCGCCTGCTCGCCGTCGCGCAACGTGGTGTCGAAGATCCGCAGCCGTTCAACCGTCATGTTCTCGCCTCCTCCTGCCGTTGTACGCGGCCGCTCCAACTATCGTCAAGTTTATAATCATTACGTTATGATAAGCCTACATTATAGCCCACTCACCTGGGAGGCCCCGTGGATCTCGCTGAACTGCAGACCTTTCTGACCGTCGCTTCGGAACGGAGCTTCTCGCGCGCCGCGGTGCGGCTGCACCGGACCCAGCCCGCTGTCAGCCAGGCGGTGCGGCGCCTGGAAGAGGACTTGAACGAGCGGCTCTTCGACCGCACGTCGAAGGGCGGGCGGCTCACCGAGGCCGGACGGATCCTGCTCGACTACGCGCGCCGCCTCACCGACCTACGCGACGAGGCGGCCAGTGCGGTGCGCGAGCTACAGGACTTCCGCCGGGGGCGAGTGGCGATCGGCGCCAACGAAGCCGCGGTGCACGTCCTGCTGCCGATCGTCTCGCGCTTTCGCGACGAGCATCCCGAGGCCCAGATCGACGTGCGGCGGGTGCCGGCTCGCCAGGTGGCCACCGAGGTGATCAACGGCACGCTCGACTTCGGCGTCCTGACCTTCCATCCCTCCGAGCGCGGTCTGAGCACGGTGACGGTCGGCGCCGACGAACTGGTGCTCCTGACGAGCCCCGACCATCCGCTGGCCGGGCAGGACGAGATCTCGATGGAGGAGTTCGGCCGCCAGACGGTGATCGCGCACAACGACCCGTCGCCCGCGCGCGATCGGGTGCTGCGGCTGTCACAGCAGCGCCACGCGCCGATCAACATCCAGATGTCGTTCCCGAGCCTCGACGGGATCAAGCGCGCGGTGGAGATGGGACTCGGGGTGGCGCTGCTGCCCCGCCGGTGCGCGCTCGCCGAGATCGCGCGCGGCCAGCTCGCCGTCGTCAGGGTGTCGCAGCTGCGGCTGCCCCGGCAGATCCGTCTGGTCTACCGCCGCGCGGGTGAGAAGACGCGGGCGGTCGCGGCGTTTCTGGACGTCGCGAAGGACGCGGGGAAGAAGGACGGAAGGCGTAAGCCTAGAAGCCGGTGACGTACGGCAGCTTGGCGGCCACGGCGCGGACGTCGTCGAACTGGTCGAGCAGAAGACCGGTGGCGTCCCACGTGCCGGACAGCAGCGCTTCACGAACCGCAGGCGCCATCGCCACCTCGACCACCCGGTCGCCGGCCTGCACGGTGAGCGCCTCGAGATCGAGCGTCATCGCCGAACCGGGCTCGGCCTCGGCGGCACGCAGGAGTTGGTCGACAGCCTCCGGGGTCGCCGTCGCGCACGGCAGCCCGAGCGCCGTAGAGTTCCCCAGGAAGATCTCGGAGAACGACTCGGCGATGCACGCCTGAATGCCCCAGCGCTGCAGCGCCTGCGGCGCGTGCTCGCGCGACGACCCACAGCCGAAGTTCGCGTTGGCCAATAAGACGGACGCCCCCTGGTATTGCGGCTGGTCGAATGGGTGGGGCGTGCCGGCATCGGCCAGCGCCGTCCGGTCGTCCTCAAAGACGTGCGCCTCGAGGCCTTCGAACCGGATCGAGCGCAGGAACCGGGCGGGAATGATCCGATCCGTGTCGATGTCATGGCCGCGCATCGGTACCGGCGTCCCGGCGATCCGGGTGATTCGCTGCGCGCCGCCGCCGGCCATCACCCCACCTCCACCGTCGATCCGGCCGGCGCCAGCTGGCGCACGTCGGTCACCTCGCCGGCGAGCGCCGCGGCGGCGACCATCGCCGGGCTCATCAGCAGCGTCCGCCCGGTCGGGCTGCCCTGCCGACCCTTGAAGTTTCGGTTCGACGACGAGGCGCAGACCTGCTGGCCCTCGAGCTTGTCGGGATTCATCGCCAGGCACATCGAACAGCCCGCGCGGCGCCACTCGAACCCCGCGGCCCGGAAGACCTCGTCGAGCCCTTCCTGCTCGGCCGCGGCGGCGACCGCCTGCGACCCGGGCACGACGAGGCCGGTGACGTGGGGCGAGATCCGCTGCGTGGCGACGACCTGGGCCGCCTCCCGGAGATCGGTCAACCGTGAATTCGTGCAGGAGCCGATGAACGCCACGTCGACCTTCGTTCCGGCGATCGGGGCGCCACCCTCGAACCCCATGAACGCCAGCGCTTCGGCGACCGCCGGCCGATCGTTCGCCTCGACGTCGCCCGGTGCGGGGATCCGTTCACCGACCTGGATCGATTGCCCGGGGTTGATCCCCCAGGTCACGACCGGGGCCAGCGCCGCGCCGTCGATCTCGAGGCGGTCGTCGTAGGCCGCGTCGGCATCGGACGCCATCGACGCCCACCAGGCCTTCGCCCGGCCGAACGCCTCGCCCGCCGGGGCGAACGGCCGGCCCTCGAGATAGTCGAACGTCGTCTGGTCGGGGTTGACGTAGCCAACCCGGGCCCCACCCTCGATCGACATGTTGCAGACCGTCATCCGCTCGTCCATCGTCATGCCGTCGAGTACGGCGCCGCCGTACTCGTAGGCGAAACCAACCCCGCCCTTCACGCCGAGCCGGCGGATGATCTCGAGAATGACGTCCTTGGCGTAGACGCCGCGGGCGAGCGACCCGGTCACGTCGATCCGCCGGACCTTCAGTGGATCGATCGCGAGGCACTGCGACGCCAGCACGTCACGAACCTGGGACGTCCCGATCCCGAAGGCCACGGTGCCGAACGCGCCGTGCGTCGAGGTGTGACTGTCACCGCAGGCGATGGTCAGGCCGGGCTGGGTCAGGCCAAGCTCGGGACCGATCACGTGGACGATTCCTTGCCGCGGACTCGACAGGTCCCACAACGGCACGCCGAATTCCTTGGCGTTGCGTTCGAGCGCCGACATCATCTCTTCGGCGAGCGTGTCGGCGAACGGGCGGGCCTGGTCGAGCGTCGGTATGATGTGGTCGACCGTCGCAAACGTGCGTTCCGGAAACTGCACCTGCCACCCGCGGTCCCGCAGCATCGCGAACGCCTGCGGGCTCGTCACCTCATGGACGAGATGCAGACCGATGAACAACTGGGTCTGTCCGGTCGGGAGCGTGCGCACGCCATGCGCGTCCCATACCTTCTGCAAGAGTGTCCGGCTCATGGCGCGACGTACATCACCTGCCCGCCCACGATTGTCTGGACGACCTCGGTGGACGGAATCTCGTCTTCGGGGATCGTCATGATGTCCTTCGACAGCACAGTGATGTCGGCCAGCTTGCCGGCCGTGAGCGATCCCTTGATCTCTTCCTCGAAGGCCGCATGCGCGGCGTTGATGGTGTAGGTCTGGAGCGCCTCGAGGCGGCTCAACCGCTGCTCCGGAAAGAACACAGAGCCGTCCGACAGCTTTCGTGACACGGTCGCGTAGTAGCTGGCCAGCGGGCTCACGTCCTCCACCGGCGCGTCGGTGCCGTTGGTTACGACGGCGCCGCTGTCCATCAGCGTCTTCCAGACGTAGGCGCCTTCCCGAGCCCGCTGCTCACCGAGGCGGTCCACGACATAAGGCGCATCTGACGTGCAGTGCACACCCTGCATCGAGGCCACCACGCCCATCTCGGCGAAGCGCGGAATGTCATCCGGGTGCAAGTGTTGCGTGTGCTCGTCACGCCATCTCAGGTCGGTCTTGTCCGGATTGGCCTCGAACGCCGCCTGGTAGATGTCGAGGGTCTCCCGGTTGGCGCGGTCGCCGATGGCGTGCACGCACAACTGGTAGTCGTTGGCGATTGCCCAGGCCGCCGTCGCTTCGATTTCCGCGACAGGGGTCGTGTTCAGGCCGGCGCTGTCAGGCGCGTCGCTGTACGGCTCGAGCATCCACGCACCACGCGAGCCCAGGGCGCCGTCGATGGAGCGCTTGATCGCACGGACCGTCAGGCGATCGTCGCCGTAGCCGACCATCCGATACTCGGCGCCGCGCTCGGCCAGTGATTCGTTCGATTCCCGCAGCATCACCCAGAGCCGGACGCCGAGGCTGCCGTCGTCGACCATCTCCCTGAGCAGGTCGACCGTTTCGAAGGAGGACCCGGCATCCTGGAAGCTCGTGATCCCCTTGCGGAGCGCCTCCTCGACGGCCAACTCGGCTTGACGTCTGGGGCTGGGCGGCGTCGCATTGGCCCGTGCCTCGCGCAGCAACCGCCCGGCCGTCTCGCTGAACACGCCAATCGCGTTGCCGCGGGCGTCCCGGAGAATCTCGCCGCCCTCGGGGTTGGGTGTATCTCGAGTGATGCCGCTCAGCTCCATCGCCCGCGCGTTCGCGAAGGTGGCGTGGCCGCTGGCATGGGTCAAGAGCACAGGATTATCGGGCGACACCTCGCTCAATAGGTCGTGCACCGGGAAGCCGCCGACCTCGGGATCGGCTGGCGGATCCCACTTCTCCTGGTGCCACCCGCGGCCACGGATCAATTCGCCGGGCTGCGCCTCGGCCACGGCCTCGGCCACCATCGCGACGATCTCGTCCCATTTCTGCGCGTCGGCCAGCGCCAGCTGCATCTGTGCGCCACCGACACCGAGGAAGTGGCCATGTCCCTCGATGAAGCCCGGGATGGCGGTCTGACCGGCCAGATCCACGACCTCGGTCGCGTCGCCGATGTAGGCGTCGATCTCGTCGTTGGTGCCGACGGCGACAATCCGATCACCCGTGACGGCGAGCGCTTCGGCTTCAGGAAGTGCCTCGTCGACCGTCACGATCTTTCCGCCGTGCAGGACGAGGTCGGCCGGTTCCACACTTGGGCCACACGCGACGAGGCCAACACCGAGCATGCCGACGACGGCACACGCACCGCGGAACGTTCTTGAGTTCGTCATGGAAGGTGTCCTCTCGCAGAACAATCGACTACGCCGGCAAGCGTACGTGAGGCGGAAGGGCGATGCAACTTCGAATCGCGGAGATGAAGGCTGGTGCGCCGCTAGCGGGCACCGTCCGGATACAACCCGGCGCCGCAGTACTTGCAGTGTGTCGCGTCGTGGTCGTGCCCCTCGCAGGAGCACGCCAGGCACGCCTGGGTCGACACCGGGCGCCGTGCCGTCTGACGTACCAGTTCGGCCGAGACGATGCCAGTCGGGACCGCGATGATCGCGTAGCCGAGGATCATCAGACCGCTAGCGGCAATCTGGCCAAGGACAGTTCGTGGCGCGATGTCGCCGTAGCCCACGGTCGTCATGGTGACGACGGCCCAGTACATTGCACGCGGAATGCTCGTAAAGCCGTTGGTTTCACCTTCGATCAGATACAGGAGCGCGCCCGCAATGAGCGCAATGGACAGGACGGTCGCCATGAAGACCGTGATCTTGACGCGGCTCGCCCGGAGCGCGGTCGCGAGCACCTCGGCTTCCTTGAGGTAGTGCCCGAGCTTGAAGACGCGGAAGATCCGAAGCAACCGCAGCGCGCGGATCACGAGCAGCGACTGCGTCCCGACCATGACCAGGCTGAGGTAGGTCGGCAGGATGGCCAGCAGGTCAACGACGCCGAAGAAGCTGGTGGCGTAGCGCCCGGGCTGCCGGACGCTGAGCAGCCGGACCGCGTACTCGATCGTGAAGAGCAGCGTGAATCCCCACTCGACCCAGAGCAAGGGTGCGCCGTAGCGCGCGTGAATCGTGGCCACGCTGTCGAGCATGACGGCCGCCACGCTGATGAGAATCGACGCGATCAGGACCAGGTCGAACAGCTTGCCGGCCGGGGTGTCGGCCTCGAACACGATCTGATGGAGATCGCGCCGCCAGGGTGTCATCGGCGTGTCGCGCGGGTCAGGCGTCATGCAGGCTAAGCGGCGTCGAGCAGGTGCAACGCCGAGCATCATACCCGGAGACGGACAGGCGGCCGCGGCTTTTCTCCACGGACGCGGTCACCCTCGCGCTCGGCCAACGATAGCATCGCCGGGGCCGAATCGAGCGATAATGGACGGTACCTCATGCGCACACGGCATCGCGGGATTCTCGCAGCGGGCCTCACGATCGCCCTGGTCGCCGGCTCTTCTCTGGCGTCGACGGCCCAGGACCGCGGCGCACTCAGCTTCGCCGAACTGGATGAGGTCCGCGCACTCACGCAACTCGCGGACGACGTGGCCGATGGCGAGTTGCCCGGTGGAGATGCCTGGCTCAAGCTGAACCACCATCTACTGCGCGGCGGCAACGGTCGGGTCTACGTGCCGTTCACCGTAACGATCGATGAAGCGCCCGGGCGCTTCGGGTCGGTGAGCCTCTACATCCGAGCGGCCAACCAGGGAGAAGACTCGAGCGCGGGTAAGGAACGTGCGGAGCGCCAGCGGTTAGTCGGCTTCGAGCTCGGACAGCTACCGGTCTTCGTCCCCGAGCGCGCGACAGCGGCGACGGCGGACGGCGCGACCTTCCTGGCCGGCGAGGCCTCGACCGCGCTGCGTCTGGCCGGCGATACGGCCGTCGACGAGGCGCGCTATCCCTTCGAGGATGTGCACTTCATCGATTTCTCCGAGGCGGCGGACGACGACGGCGGGCGGGAGCCCTACCGCGTGCGACGCGCCCTCGCGGTCGCTCCGGGCACCTACGACATCTACGTGGCGGTGCGCGAATACAGCCTGTCGGGCAACCATCCGGACGATCGCGGCAGCGCCGTCATCAAACGGACGCTGTCGATCCCGCCGATCTCGCCGGTCGACCTCGCGCTGAGCAGCATCATCCTGGCCGACGAGCTACGGCTCCTCGACCGGCCGCTCCCCGCCGAGAAGCAGCCGACGCGGCCGTATGTTTTCGGTGGCACCGAGATCGTCCCGGCGCCCGATCCGCTCCTGAGTCGAGCGGAAACGCTGGCCGTCGCCTTCTTCATCTACAACCTGCACTCCGACGCGGATGGGAAGCCGAACGCGACCGTCCGGTATCGCCTCCACCAGCAGGCGCCGGCCGGCGAGGAGTTCATCGGCGAGACCGCGCCGACCGAGTTCACGCCCGAGACGCTGCCTCAGGGATTCGACTACGAGGCGGCGGGCCGCCAACTGTTTGCCTCGCAGATGCTGCCGCTGGGAAACTTTTCGGAGGGCGGCTACCGGCTCGAAGTGATCGTGTCGGACAATCTCGCCGAACACTCCACCGCGCGGAGCCTGCAGTTCATCATCCAGCCCGGCGCCCCCGACCTGTAGACCGGTGATCGCTACCGGCGAGCCGGGCGGCCGGACGGACGCCGGCGGTGCCGCGGACGCACACCCACCTTCTTCTTGGCGGCGGGTTCGGGCCGGGGCTGGGCCGCCGGCGCCTCCCCCGGACGCGGCACCGGCGCGTGCAGGCTCTGCTGGTAGTAGTCGTCGAGCAGCATCGCGATCAGCGCCGACTCGTCCTCGTTCTCGGCGAGCTGCCGGGCCAGCGACACGAACCGCTGACCGCGCTCGGCCTTCAACGAATCGCGATCGCGCAGCCGCGCCTCGAGCAGCACCGTCACCCGCTCCGCCACCACGGCCTCCACGTCGGACGGCGTCGGTAGCGGCCGCTCCTGCATCTCGATCCCGTAGGCCTTGGCGATCTTGTTCAGGGTGAACCACTCGAGCTCGGTCACGAGCGACATCGCGATACCCGACGCACCGGCGCGCCCCGTCCGTCCCGATCGATGGATGTAGCCTTCGATGTCGGCAGGCGGCTCGTACTGAATGACGTGCGACAGCTCCGGGATGTCGAGCCCGCGCGCGGCCACGTCGGTCGCGACGAGGAAGCGGAGCGATCCCTGCCGCACCCGCTTCAGCACCTTCTCGCGTTCGGCCTGAGAGAGATCCGCGCTCAACTCGTCCGCGTCGTAGCCGAAGTTCTTGAGCACATTTGACACGTAGTGCACAGTCGACTTCGTGTTCGAGAAGATGATCGCCGACGACGGATTCTCCAACTCGATGATCCGCATCAGACTGCGGTCCTTGTCCATCCCGGGCACGATGTAATAGACGTGCTCGGTGTCGGTCACGTGGACGTGGTCGCGGCTGAGCGTCAGGAACTCGGGGTCGGGAATGAACTCCTGGGCCGTGCGGATGACGTAGGTCGGAAAGGTTGCGGAGAACATGCAGCTGTGCAGCCGGCGCTCGGGAAAGTGCCGTTGCATCTCCTTCATGTCCGGGTAGAAGCCCATCGACAGCATCCGGTCGGCCTCGTCGAAGACGACCATCTCCAGATGCTTGAACGACAGGTTGCGCTTGAGCAGGTGATCGAGCACGCGACCGGGCGTGCCGACGACGATGTGCGCGCCCTCCCGCAGCGCGTCGATCTGCGGGCCGTAGCCGACGCCGCCGTACACCGGCACGTGGCGCAGGCCGGCGTCGCCGCACAGTGTCTCAGCCTCGTGCCAGACCTGCCGGGCCAGCTCCCGCGTCGGCACCAGCACGAGCGCCTGGCAGTGCGGCTTCTTCGGGTCCAGGCGCTCCAGCATCGGCAGCAGGAACGCGCCGGTCTTGCCGCTGCCCGTCCGGGCCTGGATCAGCAGGTCGCGGCCACCCAGCAGATACGGGATCGCCTTCGCCTGCACCGGCATCAGCGAGGTCCACCCGGCCCGCTTGGCGCCGGCCCGAAGCGGCGGGGGCAGGTCGTCGATGCCGACCTCGGGAAGCGGGTTCTTGGGTTCCGACACGACGGGTTCGTTCAGTTCAGTCACTCTGCTCTCTTCGGATGGCGTTTTCGGACACGGTCGATCCATTAATCATGTCACAGATGGCCTGCCCTAAACACGAAACGGGAGACAGAAGCCTTCGCTTCCGCCTCCCGTCTTCACAACCCGAGCTCGAGGCCTAGACGGCGCAGGTCATATCCTCGCCGCAGCAGATCGGCGACTTGATCTTGCCGTGGCCGTCGGGACACTTCGAGATGTGCACGGCGTTGCCATCAATGGTGAGGCTGTCGTGCACGAGTTCCTTTCCGCACTTCCCACAGGTCATCGTGCCCACGCTCATTCCGCACTTCGGACAGGTATACGCAGCCATGACGTTCGAGGCTCCCTTCAGGATGATGAATCGACCAAGC
>CEQE01148131.1_pt1 | contig 11404 bp, 10 predicted proteins | sample 356201 | NCBI WGS metagenome assembly CEQE01 (sample SAMEA2619970, study PRJEB7988) | marine metagenome | biome: marine biome (ENVO:00000447); feature: mesopelagic zone (ENVO:00000213) & marine oxygen minimum zone (ENVO:01000065); material: "saline water (ENVO:00002010), including plankton...
ATCTTGGGTGGAGGAGCATCATCGGCAAGTGTAGCTTTGAATAAGACCAATGTCATGTGAGTATAAGCATCAGGGTGTGGGATTCGTTGTGTTAAACGTGTATGAGCTGACCAGCCCGTTTTTGTCAAACCGGATAATGAGATCCTCTGTTTTTGCCGCTTGAAACAATGAGTATTGGTAGTGACCGTACGTCCAGGTTCGATCCTCATCATCCATTCCTGTTCGCCATGGATGACCAAACAATTCCTGAATATCGCTTTCGGTTGTTTTGCCAATCTTAATATCTGAAACTGCATAGTCCGGAAACGATTTTCCCACAGTAAGGCATGCGCTGAGTAAAGTGCTGACTGCAAGTAGAACTATGGTCGAGAAAACCACACTCTTCCATTTTTTCCTGTTTGTATCGACTCTTATCAATGGAGGCAACATAGATTTGAATTAGCCGAGTTTTCCTTAATGCGTGCTCAGGAACAAAAAGGGTTAATTGGTACCTCCGCTCCTGTCGTACCTGCCATTATCAAATATATCGAAGCATTGGTGAAGAAAAGGATGATTTATTGGTTCCCCGCTGTGATCAGGCTCAAGATGGCGCTCTGCGACGTATGTTAACTGGTCACTATTGTGAACCAAGACGTGGTACCATGGTTTGTTTTTGGGTGGGCGACTTAACGCGACATCATCATACCATTCGTCCGTGAGTTGAAAGTGAGGGTCAACGTCGACGATCACGCCGCGATACCGAGAACGCCGATGGTGAATCAATTGGCCAATGGAAAACATGGCTTTTGAATCAAACGCGTTGTGATTTCCATTTTTCATACAGTCAGATCCTTTTCAGCGCGCAGGCAGAGAGTCTGCTTCTACTGCAAGAAAGATTGTAACCGTTAAAAAAACAAGGGACAAGGATGGTAAAAGTATTAGGGCCAATTGCTAATCACGTTTGGAAGGTGAATGAAGAGATAGGTCAATAGAATGGAATCAAATTTCATCATAAGTGATCTATAAACGGCAGGCTAATGTTTTTGAGTAAGCTCTGTTGTCAGTGTATCCAGCAGGATTGCTTATTGGCCTGTAGTTCAAGGGATGAAGGCGTCTCACATTTGTTCCACCGCGGCAGCTTTGACCACTACACGCCATGAGGCATGCATCATGTTTAATAGTAATACCACACGATCGGAGTCCTTTACTTCGGTAAACATGGCCTCAATCCCTTCGAATTGACCTGACGTGATGCGCACTTGATCTCCTTTTTTGAACATCATAGCACTTCCCAGCACAATGATGCCGTTGGGATCTTCTTTGCTCTTTAGAGAATTGATAATTTCCTCGGGAACAGGGATGGGAACATTGCCATGACAGACAATCTCATTTACCCCAATAGTTGATCGGATTGGATTGTGAGCACGTCCTTCAAGTGTGACACGGACGAACAAATAACGCGGAAAGAGAGGTCGTTCTATTTCCCTCACGTTTCGTGCGTGGCGAATGACTTTTCGATACACTGGGAGATAGGACATAAATCCTTGTCGTTCGAGATGGTTACGGGCAACCCACTCTTTCTGTGCGTGGGTGTAAACGGCGTACCAACTCGTGGTCATATCGCTATTTGGCTCCAAGGGGACGCGATTATCATGTGGCAGAGTGATCGTTAATTTGCGGCATAATATGTAAGGGGTTGTTCAAAAAAACCCACCTAGCAAGGTGCGAAGTGCACACGAAAAGCGCAAACATGCCAATGAACTGGGAACTCCTCCGCAGGACGTTTTCAATAGGCCCTATAGAGAGAACGGACCCACTATGCATGATACCCAACGTCTAATGTTTGTCAATGTTCCGACGCTTGCTGGGGTTATGGCCTTTGGTTAGAATGGTACGGTTTTTCTTATCCTCATCATCTGGAAGCATGCACAATGGGTTCTGAGTTTGTCCATCTTCATCTGCACACTGAGTACAGTCTCCTCGACGGTGCCGCAAAGATAGAGCAATTAACGCAACAGGCGAAGCGGAGTGGAATGCCCGCGATAGCTATTACTGATCATGGAAATCTGTTTGGGGCAATTTCGTTTTACGAAACGGCGACAAAGGTTGGGATCAAACCTATCATTGGGTGTGAAGTGTATATGGCTCCGGGAAGTCGCTTCGATCGTCATGGCCACCTTGCACACAATGAATACCATCACCTCATACTTCTTGCAAAAAATATAACCGGGTATCAGAACCTCATTAAACTTGTTGCTGCGGCACATCTTGAAGGGTTTTATTATAAGCCCAGAATTGATAAGGAACTTTTGAGTCAACATCACTCTGGCCTTATCGGGTTATCAGGGTGTTTGAGCGGAGAAGTTCCTTACTTGATAGGGCAGGGAAAACCTGAAGCAGCAGCACGAGTAGCTGGGCAATATCAAGATCTATTTGGCAAAGACAGCTATTATTTAGAAATTCAAGCTAACGGACTTCCTGAGCAGACTATTGCCAACCGAGGATTGCTCGATATCCATCGCAACCTCGGTATTCCCGTGGTGGGGACAAATGATTGCCATTATTTAAATAAGGAAGACGCAAACGCACATGATATTCTTCTATGCCTTCAAACAGGCAAGACTGTCAATGATCCAAATCGCATGCGCTTTCACACGCATGAGTTGTATCTGAAAACACCTGAAGAGATGGTCGAGGCGTTTGTCGAAGTTCCACGAGCGACTCATAACACTTATGTCATTAGTGAACAATGCGATTTGAAACTGGATTTTTCCCGCACCCGTCTTCCCAAGTACACACCACCTCCTGGACTTACACGTGAAGAATATTTAGAACAACTCGCGCGCAAAGGATTAGAGGAACGCCTTCGCAAACTACCTAGCACTCAACCTAGATCTTCTTACTTTTCGCGTCTTGCAGATGAATTGGCCATTATCACATCGATGGGGTATGCCGGATACTTCTTGATTGTGTGGGATATTATCAAGTTTGCTCGATCAAGGAATATTCCAGTTGGGCCAGGTCGAGGGTCGGCCGCTGGTAGTCTTGTTGCATATGTACTTCGAATAACCGACATTGATCCACTTACCTATAACCTTCTCTTCGAACGGTTTTTAAACCCTGAGCGAGTCACACTTCCCGATATTGACATGGATTTTTGTATGGATCGCAGAGAGGAAGTAATCAATTATGTGATTGATCGGTATGGGAAAGATCACGTCGCACAAATCATTACATTTGGAACTCTTGGAGCCAAAGCCGTTGTGCGTGATGTTGGGCGTGTAATGGAAATTCCCTACTCTGATGTGGATCGCGTGGCAAAGCTCATTCCTAATCAACTGAATATCACTCTACAAGATGCGTTGCACAATGAACCGAGGTTAGCAGAATTAACTGAGACCGATTCTCAAATCAATAAGCTTATGGAAACGGCAAAAACGCTTGAAGGGATTGCGCGTCACGCATCAACTCATGCGGCTGGCGTCGTTATTTCTGATGAGCCTCTCACTTCCTGCGTCCCGCTGTTTCGTGGGGCTAATGGTGAAACGGTCACGCAATTTCCAATGAATGACATCGAGAAAATAGGGCTCGTTAAGTTCGATTTTCTCGGGCTGAAGACACTCACCGTAATCAACCGTGCCGTAGAAATAATTCGACAAAGCCAAGATTTCTCAATCACGAGTATGCCACTTGATGATCCTGAGACCTATGCTTTACTTTCTTCAGGAAAAGCAACCGGTATTTTCCAGTTGGAAAGTACTGGTATGCAAGATCTTCTCGCCAAAATACGTCCGGAATCATTTGAAGATTTGATTGCCATTCTTGCTCTATTTCGCCCAGGGCCAATTGGGAGTGGTATGGTTGATGACTTTATCAAGCGAAAACGTGGGTCTGTTCCAATTACCTATGATGCCCCAGTGCTTGAGGCGATTCTTCGTGATACCTACGGTGTAATTGTATATCAAGAACAGGTCATGACCATTGCAAATCAAATCGCGGGATTCTCACTTGGTCAAGCAGATCTTCTGCGACGTGCAATGGGAAAAAAGAAACCAGAAGAAATGGAAAATCAAAAAAACAAGTTCATTGATGGTGCTACCTGCAAAGGAATGGAAAAGGTAAAGGCGGAAAAAATATTCGATCTCATTGCCTATTTTGCTGGCTATGGTTTCAACAAATCCCATTCCGCTGCCTATGCGATCATTACCTACCAGACTGCATACCTTAAGACCCACTTCCAAAACGAGTTTATGGCAGCGTTACTCACAACGGAAATAGGAAACTCAGACAAAGTCGTTCGTTATCTCAATGAATGTCATGAGCTTTCAATTCCGATATTGCCTCCTGACATCAATGAAAGCTACAAGGATTTTACCGTGACTCCACACGGAATTCGGTTTGGTCTTGCGGCGATAAAAAATGTGGGAGAAGGGGCTGTCGAGGCGATTCTTGCCACAAGAGGAATCCGAGGTGGTTTTGCAAGCTTTGTAGACGTTACAAGAGAAGTTGATTCTCGCAAACTTAATAAACGTGTCCTCGAAGGTCTCATTAAGGCGGGAGCATTTGATTCAACTGGAGCAAAGCGTTCGCAGCTCATGGCCGTGCTTGATCGTGCTATGGATGAGGGTTTGCGTGCCCAGCGCGAAAAGAAAGAAGGACAAATAAACCTCTTTGCAACTACCACAGCTAATGAAAAGTCTCATTCTTTGGTGCTTCCTGTTATCCCAGAATGGGATCAGCATGAACGTTTGAAATGGGAAAAAGAACTTGTAGGGTTCTACATTACTTCTCACCCTCTGGCACCCTACACCTCTCTACTTCAACGGATTTCAACCGTAACATCAGAAACGATCCAAGATGTTATTGACGGGAAACAAGTTAGAATTGCTGGTGTTGTGGCGACTTGTCGCCAAACCACCACTAAGAAAGGTGAACGGATGGCGATGCTGCAGGTGGAGGATTTGTATGGGCGCATTGATGTTATTGTGTTTCCGCAAACTTTTCGCGTTGCTGCAGAGCTTTTAAATGATGGTACGCTCATCATGGTTACTGGTGGCATCGATCGTGTTGAAAAAGGGGTGAAGATCAAAGCAAGCGCTATTGAGCCTTTTCCTGATCGGCCGCCTATCGAGCATATGGATATTTTTGTGAATGCCCAATACCTCACTCCAGAGATTCTCACTCAGACGAAACATCTTCTTCAAGTTCATCGTGGGTCCTGTCCTGTGATTCTGCGTTTGCGAATTCCTCGTCAGGCGGTGGCGACCATTATGTTACCTCAGCCATTTCATGTTCAACCAACGGAGCACTGCTTGGCTGATATTGAATCATTGCTTGGCGACGGGGCAGTTCATTTTCACGAGAAAATGTTTGCTGAGGATCCTATTTTATGACCAACTATCTCGATTTTGAGAAGCCATTAAATGCACTTAAGGCTAAAATAGATATTTTGTCAAAGGCTGCAAACCCTACACTGGAAGATCGAGAGGAACTAAACGAGCTTCGCTCACAGCTTATGTGCCTACAGCGAAATATCTACGCGAAACTTTCGCCTTGGCAGCGCATCCAAGTTGCACGACATCCTGAACGTCCAACTGCCCTTGCTTATACTAATCTCCTGTTTGAAAATTTCACTGAACTTCATGGTGATCGAACTTTCGCTGATGATCCTGCTATTTTGGGAGGGCTTGCAACGCTTGCTGGTCAGGCAATCATGGTTGTGGCACATTACAAGGGGAAAACGCTCAAAGAGCGGGTTAAGCGAAACTTTGGGATGCCTAATCCGGAAGGGTATCGCAAAGCGTTGCGTCTTATGAAGCTAGCGGAGAAGTTTAACAAACCTGTTTTAGCGCTCCTAGACTCCCCTGGAGGGAACCCTGGAATGGGTGCGGAGGAGCGTGGCCAAGCGCAAGCTATTGCGAAAAATCTTATGATGATGTCGACCTTGCGAGTGCCAACGATCTCACTTGTGATCGGAGAAGGAGGCAGTGGTGGAGCCTTGGCTCTGGGTGTCACCGATCGTATTCTCATGCTGGAACATTCTATCTATTCGGTGATTTCTCCAGAGGGTTGTGCAGCCATTCTGTGGGGGAGAGGAGATAAGGCTCCAGAGGCTGCGGATGCCTTGAGAATTACCTCTCATGACCTGCTTGAGTTTGGTGTCATCGACGAGATTATTCCAGAACCTACGGGAGGTGCGCACGAAGATCCAGTAGGCATGGCTGAGAACATTGTGATGTCCTTGACGGCACACTTTCGAAAACTTGCCGCTGTTCCAGTTGATGAGTTGGTGGATCGCCGGTATGCAAAATTTCGCCATATCGGCCGATTCGATGAATAAAAACTACCCACCTCCTCCTTTCTACCAGATTTTTCCCCTTCCAGACCTTAATCCCTTTGAAATCTACTGTCGTCTTGCGACACCGGGCAAGAATTCATTTCTGCTAGAAAGTGGGAAGGGTGCCCCGGACATTGCAAGGTATAGTTTTATCGGTACAGATCCCTATCTCTCATTCAAGTCTAAGGATGGAATAATTGAAATCGTGGGATCTTCTGGAACACATGTGGCGCATGGAAATCCATTTTCAGAGTTGAGAAATGTTTTTTCCCGGATTGGTTATCAGAGTACAAAATCATTGCCTCCTTTTTTTGGAGGAGCTGTCGGATATTTTTCCTATGATTGCGTGCACACCATTGAAGACCTTCCCCGGATTGCCACTGACGACCTTCAATTACCAGATATTCACCTTGTGTTTGTGGATTTAGTGGTCGCAATTGATCATATTGAGAAACAGATGTATGTTATTTTCGCTCCGCCTAAAGACCTCTATGAGACGAAATCTCCTGACACTCTCTGCGAAGAGTGGAACGAGAAACTTGCCGATTTTGATATGCGTCTAAACACGTCTCCACCGCCGATTAAAGATGTTGCAGGAATTTCATCAACTCTGACTTCAATTTGCTCGAAAAAAACCTATATGCAACGAGTGAGAAAATGCCAAGAATACATTGCCGCAGGAGATATCTATCAAGCTAATCTTTCACAGAGGTTTGTTGCGGATTTGGCTGGGCGCGAGCCTCGATTTTTATATCAACGACTTCGCGAGGTGAATCCCTCCCCATTTGGAGCATTCATTGAGTTTGATGATGTCACAATTGCGAGCGTATCTCCTGAACGTTTGGTGCGACTACATAATCGAGTCGCTGAAACCCGCCCTCTTGCTGGGACAAAACAGAGAGGAAAGACGGTGGACGATGATTCTCGACTAACCGATGAATTGCTCACCGATCCAAAAGAGCGAGCTGAGCATGTTATGTTGGTGGATCTCGAAAGAAATGACTTGGGACGTGTTTGTCGATATGGCAGTGTTCAGACAAAAGAATTTATGACTGTTGAGCAATGCTCGCATGTTACGCATATTGCTTCGACTGTTCAAGGTCAGCTGGCAGAATCACGGGATGCTTTTGATCTCATCCAAGCCATGTTTCCTGGAGGAACTATCACAGGTGCTCCTAAAATTCGGTGTATGGAAATTCTTGATGAACTCGAGCCTGTTGCTCGCGGCCCCTATACTGGATCACTTGGCTATCTGAGCCTCTCTGGAGATTTTGATCTTAATATTATCATTCGCTCTGTCATTGTCAAAGGAACTCATGGCTATATCCAAGTCGGTGCTGGAATTGTCGCGGATTCAATACCAGAGCGAGAATACGAAGAAACTCTATTAAAGGCAGAGGCTTTGTTTACTGTGATGCGAAACTAGTTATGTATATCTACCTCGATGGTCAATTTGTGGACGAGAGATGTGCAACTGTTTCAGTTTTTGATCGTGGATTTCTCTATGGGGATGGTGTGTTTGAAACAATGCGGGCCTATCAAGGGCGTATCGCATGGGTTGAGCGACATCTTGAACGATTATTCCAATCAGCGGATATGATTGATTTATGTATCCAACAGTCAAAGCAGGATTTTACAGCTATTCTTCGAGAGCTGATTTCTTGCAATATGATTGGCGATGCTATCATCCGAATGACTATTACTCGCGGAGTAGGGGCTCCTGGGATTGATCCTGGGTTAGATAATAACCATACAACGGTCATTGCTCCACGACTTTATCAACCTTTTCCACCTACTTGTTATTCTGATGGAGTATCTCTAGCTATCGTCACGATCAAGAGAAACCCTATTGAGAGTATGCCTCCGAGTGTAAAATCGCTTAACTTTATGAATAACATCCTTGCAAAAATAGAAGCAACTCGGCAATGCGCGTTTGATGCGATCATGCTCAATCAGCACGATCATCTCACTGAGACGACGATAAGCAATATATTTCTCGTCAAAAACGGCCAGCTCTACACACCTGCCGTTACTTGTGGAATCTTGGCGGGGATTACTCGAGATGTTGTGCTCAGCCTTGCACAGGAAAATAGAATTTCATCTTGTCAACAGGTACTGACAGTTGAAGAACTCTACTCCGCCGACGAGTGCTTTTTAACCAACACATCAATGGAATTGATGCCGGTTACACAGGTTGACTCTCGTGTTATTGGCCAAGGGCGCCCTGGTCAGATGACAGCCCAGCTTCACAACGCGTTTCGAAAGCACGTCAATCTACATCTTATGGAAACAAAATAATTCGGAAAAAGGAGGCTCAATGTGAGGAGGGTAGTTGAGCCTAGGCTGCACCTTGAGGGATTGCTGATGTAGTATCAGGAGGTTCGCGTTCGACCTTCACTTTCTTGATTCGACGTTCATCCATATCAACAACGGTAAACTTGTAGCCATTGTGTTGGATAACATCTCCACCCCGCGCCATGCTTTGCAACTGATCAAGCATAAATCCACCGAGAGTCTCATATTCAGGGGATTCTTGGATGGGCAGACTGTATTCTTCCCGAAGGTCGTCCGCAGTGCACGCAGCATCAATGATTAGCGCGCCATCTTGTAGTTGTTCCACCTCCTGTTCCTCACCGTCATCATATTCATCGTGGATTTCGCCAACAATTTCCTCTATTAAGTCTTCCAGCGTCACCAACCCCTCAATGCTTCCATGCTCATTTACAACAATGGCCATATGTACTCGCCTTCGTTGCATTTCCTTGAGCAGTAAACTTACCTTCATTGTTTCTGGGACGTAATACACGGGGTGCAACAGTTCGAGAATTTGTACTGGGCGGCCTGAGGCCATCACCCCAAGAAGGTCGCGGTAATAGAGAATTCCGCGCAAATTGTTCAGACCTTGCTCAAAGACGGGATATCGCGAGAATTTGTGTTCGTCAATGTAACTCAATACCTCATCGATTGGCATGTCCAGTGAGATTGCATAGATTTTTGGGCGAGGGACAATAATTTCCTTGACAGAAGTATCGGTAAACTCAAAGACACTTTGAATGAGATCCTGCTCCGTCTTATCAAAAACCCCCTCCTCTAATCCCTCTTCAACCAGATGTTTTATTTCCTCTTCAGATACTGACACTTTTTCTTCAGGAATGACGCGCCCAAAAACTCTAAGCAATAATTGACTTGAAGCGGTGAGTGGACGAAGGCCTGATGAGACGATGGTAGACAGTAGAGAAATCGGGCGAACTACCCACAACGCCATTTTTTCTGGATTTCTTAAGGCTAGTGCTTTGGGAAATAGTTCCCCGAATACTAGAGAGAGGTAAGAGATTGAGAGAATCACTGTTCCTACTGCTAAAATTTCAGCCAACTGCTGAAGTCTTTCGTTGGGAAGGCGTTCAATAGTGGGCTTGAGGAGTTCTACGGAGCCAACACCTCCAAGTGCAGCAGCAGTAGCGCCGATTACGGTGATGCCTATTTGAACGGTCGCAAGGAACCTATCGGAGTTTTCCTGTAGTTGGAGAACAAGGTTCGCGCCGTCATGTCCTGACTCGGCAAGCTCCTGCATTCGACTTCTTCGTGATTTGAGCACTGCAAGCTCAGCACAAGCGAAAAATCCGTTCAGAAGAATGAGGACGAAGATGGCTGAGGATAATAGCCACATAGGGTATGTGGGGCTATGCTAACAAAACTTCTAGTGTGTTGCAAATAACCTGAGACTTATCTCAGAGGGATGAGAGTTTTGCGTGGGGATGTACTGGGTATGGACAAAGTACGACGCGTTTACTTTGGACAAGATTTTGAGGCATACGAGCGTAGAGTTTTCGGTATATTTTTTTGTGCACAGTCCATTGGAATCAATTTTCTAGTCTCTCAGTTCTTAGAATGGAGATGGTTTTTGCAGGCATCTGGGCGCGAGACTTTTGTACTCCTATAAGTGCTTCGGGTTTCGAGGGAAAGGTAATGGCGGAAATGTGTGCGATCGATTTGATCGCCGATATGTTGAGTCTTGATTCCAGGTGTTGTATGGACAACATTGAATTTGGTGTGTTTTCCAATTCATTGCGATGGGATCCTGTATTTTGGTTGAAGAAATAGCCATCGCTTAAGTCTAAGGATTGCATGAAAAGTGCAATTATTGTATATTTCTGCTCTTTTTTATTAGGGCTTTTGGCCTATCAACTGGGACTTAATGGCTTAAAGATATGGCAATTTTGCTATTTTCGTATTTTGCAGGCGTCATTGTTTTTACAGGGATCATGGTCGTGGGACTTCGCAATCCCATGTACAGCGCTCTCTCACTTTTGGTTCTCTTTTTTCACGTCGCAGGCATATATCTCTTGTTGGACGCGGAGTTTATCTTTGCAGTTCAAGTCATTGCATATGCCGGTGCGATATTAGTCCTTTATCTCTTTGTTGTCATGCTGCTCGATGTCAAAACTGAAGAAGGCTATCATCGGCAATTAGTGGTTGGGCTTGTACTGGGATTGGCCATCATTGTTGAAATTATCTACATCCTGAATCGCTCAACCTTTGGGCAGGGACTCACCGCGACAGCCAAAGAGATTGAGATTCCAGTTGGTACTACTGAATCTATTGGCTATCTTCTCTTTACACGTTACCTCTTTCCGTTTGAGGTTGCCTCTCTCATTCTACTCGTTGCCATGATCGGTGCAATCTTTCTGGCGAAAAAGAGAGGTTTGGAGAAAAAACCCTAAGATTCTAGGTTTCTGGGAGGAACAAATCATGGTTCCACTGTCGGCTTATGTCGTATTAAGTGCTGTCTTGTTTGTGATTGGGACTGTTGGGGTTTTGATACGACGTAATCTTATTATTCTGTTGTTGTCCATCGAGCTCATGTTCAACGCTGCAAATATTAACTTCGTAGCGTTTTCCCATTATTTCCAAGATGTGGCAGGCCAGGTGTTTGTGGTGTTTGTTCTTACCATTGCCGCGGCGGAAGTTGCGGTTGGATTAGCAATTGTCATTGCACTCTATCGTGGTCATTCCACCGTCAATGTCGAAGAATTTAAGCTCATGAAATGGTAAAAGTCATAGATCAGAGCTAACACTGCATGGAACCCA
>CEQE01053381.1_pt1 | contig 11403 bp, 9 predicted proteins | sample 356201 | NCBI WGS metagenome assembly CEQE01 (sample SAMEA2619970, study PRJEB7988) | marine metagenome | biome: marine biome (ENVO:00000447); feature: mesopelagic zone (ENVO:00000213) & marine oxygen minimum zone (ENVO:01000065); material: "saline water (ENVO:00002010), including plankton...
CGCTGCCGTCATCCGGTCGGCTGGCCGGACTGAACTTGTCGACGATGTCGACGTGGGACTCCACCCAGCCGCCGGTCTGTTCCGGTTCGATCAGGCCAAGGTTCAGCTCGAACTCCACTTCGATCTCGTTGTCGCGGATCGACGTCTGGCCGAGTTGGTCGGTAGTCGATCCGGTGAACGGATTGACGTCGGTCTCGCCGAACGGGATGAAGATCGTCTCGATCGTGAACCCGACCCTTGGGATGGTGGTGGGGATGCCGACCGCGAGGACGATCTCGAAGATCGATTCGCGGGGCACCGGCCCCTCGGCGACGACTTCGCCGTCCTCTAGTTCCTGAATGACCGGTCGGCGGAAGATCGGCTCGAAGGTGATGGTCGGCTCGATCTTCAGTTCGGGCGCGCAGAGGAACCAGCAGCGGTCTGCGTCCGGGTCCTGAGCGTTGGCCCTCGTGCTCGTGGCCGGTACGAGCAACGCCGCGCAGAGCGCCGTGACCAACGCGCCCCGGAGGCGTTTCAGCAGTAGAGGCATCTTCCTATACGATAGCCGCAACATGCTGGAAGTCGAGTCGGGTCGCCGTTCGCGCCGTCTGCGAAAGGCCTTTCTGGCCGGCATGGCCACCATGGTCGCGGTGTGGGGCCTCGCGGCGGCGCCCGTGACGGCGCAGACACCCCCCGAGTTTGTCGGCTCCGGGACGTGCGCGGCCTGTCACCCGGACATTCACGAGCGCTGGCAGGAGACGCTCATGGCGAACGTCCTGCAGGACGCTCAGGCGGACCCGTCGGTCGTCCTCGGCGACTTTACGACGCCCAACGCTCTGGTGACCTTCACGCCCGAGGACGTCGACTTCACCTACGGGAGCAAGTGGAAGCAGCGCTACTTCACACGGGTCGGCGACGACTACTACGTCTTTCCGGCGCAGTGGGACGTCGCGAACCGCGTCTGGCGCCGCTACTACGTTCAGGAAGGCACCGACTGGTGGGCATCCGTCTACCCGGCCGACCAGATGGCGCGCCCGACCGGCCCGCTCTGTGACGGCTGCCACTCGACGAACTACGAGGTCGAGACGAAGACGCCCGCCGAATGGAACGTCGGCTGCGAGAAATGCCACGGGCCAGGCAGTACGCACACGGCATCACTCGCGCCGTCCGACATCGTGAACCCCGCGCGGCTGGACGACGTGCGCGCCAACGACATCTGCATCCAGTGTCATTCACAGGGTCAGCCACGTGAGAACCCGATCGCCGGCCAGTACTACGACTGGCCGGTGGGGTACCTCCCCGGCGACCAGCTCGCGGATCGCTGGATGCTCGAGGAGCACCATCTCGGTGAAGAGACGTTCATGCACTGGCCCGAAGGCTCCGCCCACAAGAACCGGATGCAGGGCAACGACTTCGTGACGAGCCTGATGTATCGGAAAGGCGTCCGCTGCAGTTCGTGCCACGACGTACACGGGACCGACCACGCCGCGGACCTGGTCCGGCCGGGCAACGCGGTCTGCACGCAGTGCCACCAGCCGAGCAGTCCGCTCGGCCCGCGTGGCGCGCTGGCCGAGCATACGCAGCACGCGCCCGAGAGTGCCGGCAGCCAGTGCGTGGCGTGTCACATGCCGCAGCTTGCGCGCACGGTCGGGGATGTCAGCGTCCGCAGCCACACGTTCCGCTTCATCACCCCGATGATGACCGACCAGTACGGCGTGCCGAACGCCTGCACGACCTGTCACACGGATCAAACGAACGAGTGGGCGACCGAGGCGCTGCGGCAGTGGCCGAACGTCTCACCCTGGCGCGTCGCGCCCTAGCGGACCGTCCGTTCGAAGCTGCCAGCCAGCCTCGCCCAGTGCGCGGAGCGCCTCGTCCCGTTCGGGGAAGTAGACGGCGACGGCGGCCAGATCATCAGGTTCGGGCGAGAACTCACGGGTCATCGGGGTGACCGCGTCCCCGCGCTTGACGGCGAGCATCACGAAGCGCTCGTGATGTGACCGCCCGCGGGTCGCCGTCCAATCCGGGTCAGGCTCGGCGTCCGTCTCCGCCGACGCTTCCGAGCCAGAAGCGGGCGGCGTGAACGTCAGGTGCTCGACCACGACCTCGTCATGACGCCACCGGACGTCCCACCGTTCGACGTCGTGGACGGCCTCGAACAGCAGGTCGACGTCGAGGGCCTGCAGCGGTTCCGGAACCTCCCGCCCCTTGGCCGAGGCCATCGCCAGCACCCCGCGCGGCACGCCATGCGTCAGCAGGGCCTCGCGCACGAACAGCCGGTTCAAGTGTTCGTTCGCGGTCAGGCCGACGGCGGTGCCGATCAGATCGACCTGCGCGCGCAGCAGCGTCCGCTCCTCGAGCGCATCTCCGAACACGACCGGGAACTTGGCCTCCTCGGCCTGCCGGCAGTGACGCGGGTCGGCGTCGAGAAAGACGACGACGCGCCCCGCCCGGCGCAGCTCCTCGGCCAGCGCGAGCCCCAGGCCCTGCGCTCCGAGAATGGCGACCCGGTCGCGCGTCGGCTGGCGCAGGCCGAGCAGTGAGGCGACCGGCCGTGCCATGACACCGGCTTGCACGACCGTGCCAGCGATCGTCAGAAAGACCATCGCGCGCAGCGCGCTGCCGCCGTCCATCCCCTGGGCGTCGAGCGCGATGGCGGTGATCGACGCGATCGCCGCGGCGACGATGCCGCGGGGACCTACCAGTCCGATGAACAGCCGTTCGCGTGGCGCCAGGCCGGCGCCCCCAGTGGCGACCCAGACCGACGCGGGCCGGATGACAAACGCGAGAATCGCCACGACCGTCAGGCCGGCCCATCCCAGCGCCCAGACGTCGTCCAGTGCGATGTCGGCTGCGAGCAGGACGAACAGCAGCCCGATGAGCAAGACCGTCAGCCGATCCTTGAATTCCTTCAGATCGCGATCGACGGGCGTGTCGATGTTGCCGACGACGATGCCGGCCACGATCACGGCGAGGATGCCGCTCTGTTCGATGAACGCGTTGCAGACCTCGAACAACAGGATGACGAAGGCGAGAGTGAAGACGGTTTCGTAGCGGTTGGCCACGAACCACCCGGTCCTGAGCGACCATCCGGTCAGCCCGCCCACGGCTAGGCCGGCCGCCAGTCCGAGACCGATGCTCGACGCGACATGCCCCAGCTCGCCGGCAACGGCCGACGCCTCGGGCAGCAGGACGACCTGCAGGACCAGCGTGGCGAGCAGCGCGCCTATGGCGTCGATGAACACGCCCTCGGCCTCGAGTACCGTCTGCAGCCGCGGCTTGAGCCTCATGTCGCGCAGCAACGGGGTCACGACCGTCGGTCCGGTCACGACGACGAGGCTGCCGAAGAGCGCCGAGAGATCCCAGTCCCAGCCCAGCCCCGCGCGGGCCGCGCCGGTGGCGCCGGCGAAGGTGACGAGCGCGGCGACCGTGATCAGCCGGCGAATCGCAGCCTCCTCCCGCCGGAGTCGCGACCACTCGAGGTTGAGGCCGCCCTCGAAGAGGATGACCGCCACGCCCAGTTCGACCAGGATGAACAGCCCGTCAGCCAAGCCCCTGGGCTGCACCCAGCCGAGGCCCTCCGGCCCGAGCGCCGCGCCGACGGCCAGCAGCGCGATGATCCCGGGCAGCTTGACCTGCTTGGAGACCGACTGCGCCACCACGCCCGCGGCGAGCGCGATGGCGATGGTCAGGCTGGGATGTTCGAACTCCACGGGAATGTCAGCGGACCGCTGGGCGCCCGCTCATCGGACGTAGCCGAGCGCGAGGAGGCGATCTTTGAGTTCGGCGTCGATGACGGCTTCGCTGGTCTCGAGGAGCGCCGAGCGCGTCAGCGCCGCCTCCATCAGTTCGACCATCAGGTGGCGCCGGGCCACCAGCGGCAACTCGATGATCGATTGATCGCCCACGCCCAAGACGAACGGCGTCCGGCGAGCCCAGCGTTCGTCATGGTCGTGCCAGCCCTCGACGAGCAGCGCGCGGGCGTCGGGGGTGCCGAGGTTGATGACCTCACGCTCGACGAGCGGTTGTGAGAACGGCCGCCGCTCGACGAAGTCGTAGACGATCGGATCGGGCGCGCCGAATGTGCAGCCCGAGACGACGAGCGCGCAGGCCACGGCCGAAAGCCAGGACGCGGTCACTGGGTGATGTGAGGAACCGGCGAGGAGCAACTTCATCGCAATGGAGAAGGTCGCTCGACGGAGACCACGGTGCGGCCTACCGGAAGCGGGTCAAGGTGACGTCGATCGAGCGTTCTCGGCGCTCGCACGGCTGCCACTGCACGAGGATCGGGCTTTGGAAGGTGCCCTCGGCCAGCGCGCCGTGGCCAGCCTCGTCGTGGTCCGAGACGAGCAGGCTGACCGACCGCTTCATTCGGAGGAAGCGGCGCGCGGGCGCGCCGATGAAGCGGGCGAGAATCTTTTCCACGACCGATTCGTTCAGGCCCAGCGCGTCCACCAGCTCGTTGAAGACGCGAACCATGTCGTACTTGGCGTAGCCGATCGTCTTGTTCGGAATGGCACGCGGGTCCGCGAGCAGATGGCGGCTCTTCTCGGCCATGAACCGCAGGGGGTTGCGGATGACCTCGGCGAGGTCGTGCTGCATCAGCAGCGTTTCGTACTCGTTGACGGTCAGGCCGGCCTGGTGCTCGCCGGGTGCCAGGGCGATGCGGATACGGCCCTTGTCGACGCCGTGCCGGGTGATCAACTCCTGGCATCGCTCGTAGAGGCCGACGCGTCGATCCTTCAGGTTCACGGAGTCGACCGGATGCTCGGAGATCGGTACCGTCATCCGCTCGCGCGCGACCTCTTCCTCCGAATTGTACCCGAGGATGCTCGTCGTGCGTTGCCGCGGGCGGCCATCGTTGACGCCGTCGAGATCGATGAAATAGACCGGCTCGCCACTGCGGCGCCGATAGGTCACGCAGCTGCGGAGCCCGGCGCTGATGAAGGCGAGGTGCGAGTCGGCGTTGCGAGGCTCGACGCGGCGCTGGGCTTCCGAGAGTTCCTCGCGCAGGTGGAGTTCATCGTGCCGATAGCCGCCGCCTTCGGGGAACACCGCGCGGAAGAAGCTGAGATACGGCGCCACACCGTCCCGCGTCCGGTTCAACCGCATCGCCAGGCTCTGGTCGAGATAGCCCGCGGTCGTATGGTACGAGCAGTAGAGCGCGCGCGGAAATCGCTCGACGAGATCGCCGTGAGTGTCCGCAGCGCGCTCGCGGACGTCTACGACGTCAACACGACTGCGCGGGCTGATCTCGAGGGTGACTTCGGCCGGTGAGGGCATGGTCTAGCGTCGAAATGGCCTGATCTAGCTCTAGTCTACTACACTCGGGGCTCCGCCATGCCGAGGGTGCCGCGATACTCCCGTGAGCCGTTTCCGGCCTACCGCTTCGTTCCGGGCGAGCATCCGCACCCGACCCGCGACCCGGCCGGCCACTCTTTCGGCCGCCCGGAGGCGGTCGTGCCGCCGTCGCCCGAGACGTGGCGGCCGGCCTGCTACGCCGGTCCATGGGAAGTGCCGGAACAGCGGGCTGCCGGCAACCACGGGCCTGCTTCGACGACGCGGCGATCGGGCCGCCGATGAGCACGTTGGTCATGCCCGAGGCCTCCGGGGAGGGCTGATGCTGGGCTTCTTCCAACGTCGGCGCCGTCGCCGCATCGGTGCTGCGCCGTTTCCCGATCGGTGCCTGGACGTGCTCGGTCGCAACGCGCCGTTCTATGCCCGGCTGCCCGAAGGCGACAAGCGCGAACTGCAGCGCCACATCATCGTCTTCCTCGATGAGAAGACATTCGAGGGGTGCGGCGATCTCGAGTTGACCGAGGAGATGGCGGTCACCGTCGCGGCGCATGCGTGCCGGTTGCTGCTCCACCGCGAGACCAACTACTACCCGACCGTGTCGTCGATCCTCATCTATCCGGAGGCCTATGTGGCTCCGGTCGTCGAGGAGTCGGACGACTGGTTCGTCACCGAAGGGGAGGAGGATCGCGAGGGCGAGGCGTCACGCTACGGGACGGTCGTGCTATCGTGGGCCGAAGTCCTGTCAGGCATCAGGGCCGAGGGGGAGGGCCGGAATCTGGTGATTCACGAGTTCTCACACCAACTCGACATGGAAGACGGCGAGGCCGATGGAGCGCCGCCGCTGCCCAGCCGGCGGCACTACGCCGAGTGGTCCGCGGTCCTCGGCCGGGAGTACGACCGGCTGCGTGCGGACGCCGATCGAGGCCAGCCCACCCTGCTCGACCCGTACGGTGCCGAGGACCCGGCAGAGTTCTTTGCGGTGGCGAGTGAGTGCTTCTTCGAGCAGCCGGCTTCGCTGCGGGCCTCACACCCCGACCTGTACGGGCAACTGCAGCTGTTCTATCAGCAGGATCCGGTCCGGTTCTCGAGGTGAGGCCTCGGGGGGGTGCTTGTGGTACGTAAAGGAGAAGTCCTGTACCGATATCTCGCCGCGTTGTTCTGTGCCCTGGTCGTCGGGTGCGGCGGCGCGCCGGAGCCCGCGGTCGACTCCATGCCGGCGGCCAAGGTACCCGCGCCGTCGTGCATGGTCATATGACCTAATCAATACCGCGTATCTACCATTTCCGCTTCACTCGGCTTCACTACAGTTCACAGGATCGCCCGCCGATACTCGCGTACGAGGGCCGTTCGAGACGGCCCGAGCATCGCCGGCGACGCCAGCCTCCCCGGCGGTCCGGGAGGGGGCGGGCGTTGCCATCTTCGGAGGTCGAGTCATGACGAGCGAGAACAGTTTCCCTCAGACAGAGAATCAACCGGCTCAGACGATGCAGCCCAGTTTCGGCTCCCGGCTGCGCGCGGTCGCGTTGTGGTCGCTCGTCTTCTTGGTCGTGGTTGCCGCGGCGTTCGGGACCGGGTACTTCCTGCAGGAGCGCGAGATCCTCGACCTCCGTCACCAACTGGTCGCCGTCAAGGCCGACGCCGCTTCGGACATCGCCACGCTCGAACGTCGCGTGCTGGAGGCCGAGAAGACTCAACTCGAGCATGCCCTCGAGCGCGCGTCGCTGAACCTGACGTTGAACCGCGTGCTCGCGCCCCTGCCGCTGGCACTGGCCGACGTGGAGCAGCGGAACTTCGGTCATGCGATGGAGCGGATCGCAACGGCACGACGCGCACTCGATGCTCCTGGCATTTCCCAGGCGGTGCGAGAGGTCGCCGGCGGGAGGCTCGACGCCATCACTCGGGAAATCACGACCGAGCTGAGGCAGCTGCAGCAGGCGGGCATCGGGAATCGGCTCGCGGTCAGTGCGCACGCGCTCGAACGGGTGCTGGTCACACGGGATGACACTGGGGTGTTCGTCGAACCGTTGATGCCGATGGCGGGTATGCCGGTGGAGACGCCGCCGGCGTTGACCGCCGGGCCGGCCACCCCGCCGGCATGGGAGCCGATCGAGCCGGCCGCGCCGCAGCCCGAGCCAGCCTGCGTCGAGGAGCGGCTCGTGCCGAGCGTGACGCTCGAGACCGAGAACGCCGCGGCCAGGACGGCGGTCGGGCCGGGGCCGGCAGCGTTCCGGACGACGCCACCGGCATCTGGCCGGCCTACGCGCCGGTCGAGCCTCCGAGCTAGCCTGGGTGGACGGTCAGGATCGGCGTGGGAGGCCGTGGTACAGCGTGCGTGTCCCCGAGCCTAGCGGTTCCTTCGCCACGACGTCGAACGCCTCCAAAAGCACCGCTTCGAAGCGTTCGATCGTGTAGCCGTCGGCGAGAACGTCCCGGTTCCTCAGTAGCCGCTCTACCATCGGATCGTCGCGGGTGACGAACTCGACGACAACCTCGGCCCCGGATTCCGCGAGCCACTCGACGAAGTCCGGGAGCGGCACGTTCCGGCCGATAACGATGTGATGCATCAGCGCCAGGCAGAGCATCAGGTCCGGGCGGGCCCGGTCGAGTAAGGCCGGCCGTTCGAGGCCCCGCCAACCGAGCGGTGGGGTCGGGTCGGCGACGTTGCCGACAAGCGGCAGGATGTTGCGGGTGGGCTCGAGTTTGACCGCGCCGTAGAGTCGTTCGATGGCGAGGTGATCGCCGTCGATCGCCACGACCTGACCAGTGTTCTCCGCCGCGATACGTGAGTACAGGCCGGTGTTGCAGCCGACATCCCAGACCAGGTCCCGCCGCCGCTCCCCGACCACACGCTGCACGAACGCCGCCTTCTGTTGCTGGTCGCCGTCGGTGTAGGTGTTGCACGTCGTGTACTCCGACCACGTCGAGTCCGGCGGATCCCAGCGCAGTCCATCGACGAGCCGCCGCATCCGGGACACGTTGTTCTTGACGAGGGCCGCGCTGAACCCGGCTCTTCGCAGATCGGTCTTCACATCGCGCTCGGTGTCCTGGTAGCGCGCCTGGACCTTCGACAGGAGGTACACGTGAGTCAGCACACCGGCGCGCAGATAGTCCCGGAGCGCCAGCACGCGCCGCAGGTGCATCGGCTCGATCCCTTCCAGGCTCCCGCGGAGCCACGGCTGGAAGGGCACGTCCTTGTAGGCCTGGAGCAGGAGCGGATAGAGAAAGAGCTGGCAGAACTGCCGGTAGCCCACCCACGGTTCACCCGGTTCGGCGATCGTGAACGAGGCCATGTCGATGAAGGTGGGCTGCACGCCGAACCATTGCACGTTGAACGGCGTGGCATCCTTCAGGGTCATCCCCTCATCGAGTGCGGCGAGCAATAGATCGAGCTGCAGCAGCGCGGCGTCGCGCAGCATCCCGAAACACCACTCGTAGGGGTACGACACGACCGGCACCGGCTGGTGTTCGAGCACGGCGACCCAGCTCGGATCGAGCTCGGGTAGCCCGGCGCGATCGTCGACAGGAATGGTGTCTATGAGGCGCCCGTCCGCGACGAATGCGCTGAAGAAAGTCGTGTCCGACAGGTGTTGCCAGTCACGGAGCGCATCCGCGCTCAGACACCTGAAGATGCGGTTCTCGTGTCGAAAGATCCGCGCGGCTGGGTCGCGAAACGACCCCGGTTCGTAGCGGGTCGCCGCCATCTGGCTGGGTTGACCCCTGGATCGTCGGGCCGCGGCCCGACGGTGTCAGGGGTTCTCGGCGTCGGAGTCTCGGCGTTTGAACTGCAGCGTCAGACGGTGCCAGAGCAGCTTGGCGAACACGGCCCCGGCAGCAACGCCCCCGAGTGCCAGTTGCACGAGCAAACTGCCGGCACCGGGATCGAGATAGGCCTCGACCGGTGCCTCCGAGACGACGAGCAGCAGCAGCACGGGCAGTCCCGCGTGCACGAGCTGGTTCGGCTGTCTTGGATTCCCCATCGAGCCCTCGCCACGTGATGATGACGTGACAATAGATGATAGCACAGCGCTGCACACGGACCGGGTGTCAAACGATGGTACAATCCGCTGCCTGCCGTGACCGATTCCCCCATTCCGATCAAGCGTGAGCCGACGCTGGGGCAGGCGCTGCTCCCGGTCGGCGTGCTGATTCTCCTTCTGGCTTCCTCGGTGTACCTCTTCGGGGGCGGATCCTCGTCGGGCCCGAATCAGATCGCGCTCATCCTCAGCGGTGGCGTGGCGATCCTCGTGGGACTCCGGAACGGCTACGTCTGGCGCGAGTTGGAACGCGGCATCGTCACCGGCATCTCGCTGGCGATGGGCGCCATCCTGATCCTGATGGTCGTCGGATCGCTGATCGGCAGCTGGATTCTGGCCGGCGTCGTACCGACGATGATCTATTACGGGCTACAGATCCTGTCGCCCACGATCTTCTATCCGGCCGCGACCATCATCTGCGCGCTCGTCGCCCTGGCCAGCGGCAGTTCCTGGACGACGGCCAGTACGATCGGCATCGCGCTGATTGGCATCGCGGCGACGCAGAACCTCAATGTCGGTCTGGCCGGCGGCGCCATCATCTCGGGCGCGTACTTCGGCGACAAGATGTCGCCGCTCTCGGACACGACGAACCTCGCGCCGGCGATGGCCGGCACCGATCTCTTCGTGCACATCCGGCACATGGTCTGGACGACGGTGCCCAGCCTGGCCATTGCGCTCCTGCTGTTCACGGTCATCGGGTTCTGGTCGACTCCGCCCGCCGGCTCGAGCGACCTGGAGGCGATCCTGTCGGAGTTGCGCGCGCAGTTCGCGATTGGCCCGCATCTCCTGTTGCCGGCGGTGCTCGTCTTCGTGCTGGTCATCCGCCGCATGCCCGCGTTTCCGGCGTTGCTGCTCGGAGCCCTGACCGGCTCGGTGTTCGCTGCCGTGTTTCAACAGCAGACGGTCTTGACCTACGTTGGCGAGACCGATCTGCCGCGCAGCGTGGCTGTCTTGAAGGGTGTCTGGATCGCGCTGTTCGACGGGTTCGTACTCACATCCGGGAACGCTACGCTCGATGAGTTACTGAGCCGAGGCGGCATGTCCAGCATGCTCAACACGATCTCGCTCGTCATGACGGCATTGATGTTCGGCGCGGTCATGGAGACAACGAAGATGCTCCAGAAGATCGCGTTCTCGATCTTGAGCTTCGTGCGAGAGACCGGCGATCTGATCGCGGCGACGATTCTGACCGCCATCGGCATGAACATCGTCGCATCAGACCAGTACATCGCGATCGTGCTGCCGGGACGGATGTTTCGCGCCGAGTATCGCAGGCGAGGGTTGGATCCACGCAATCTGTCGCGGACGCTTGAAGACTCCGGGACGCTCACGTCGCCGCTCGTACCCTGGAATACCTGTGGGGCGTTCATGTCACAGGCCCTCGGGGTGGCGACGTGGACCTATTTGCCGTTCTGTTTCTTCAACTTGATCAACCCGCTGATCGCGGCGATCTATGGGTACAGCGGCTTCACGATCAAGAAGCTACCCGCGGACGAGATCCGCGACGACGACTCGGCGGTTGCCTGAGGCGATGCGCCGGAGGAGGGCACCATGAGCATCATCGATGATCCGAGTGACGCGAACGAGCCGGGCCGCGGTGGGTTCGGCCGCACGTTTCGCACGTTCGTCATCTGGCTCATCGTCCTCGGCATCGCGGTCGGTGCCGGGTTCGCCGGGGGCTACGTCCTGCACTACCAGGAGCTGCGCGACCTCGAACGCGCGTCGTCCGAGGAGCAAGCCGACCTGGCTGCGCAGCTGGCCGCACTGGAGCGCCAGATTCTCGAGGCCGAGAAAGAGCAGCTCGAGGCCGCGCTGGCGCGGGCCAACGTCGTCGCGAACCTCGACGAGGTGCTGACGATGCTGCCGCGGGCACTCCAGGAGATCGAGCAGTTCGGGCGAGCGATGCAGGATATCGACACGGCCCAGCGCGCGCTGACCGATGCCGGCGTGACGGCCGACACGCGCGACACGCTCGGCGCGTCGCTCGCCGAGCTCCGGCAGCGGCTGACCTCGCTCGATCTCCAGGCGCGCGAGCGGATTGCGGCCAGCGCCGATGACCTCGAACAGGTGATGAGTTCCTCGGAGGGAGTCC
>CEQE01021794.1_pt1 | contig 11401 bp, 9 predicted proteins | sample 356201 | NCBI WGS metagenome assembly CEQE01 (sample SAMEA2619970, study PRJEB7988) | marine metagenome | biome: marine biome (ENVO:00000447); feature: mesopelagic zone (ENVO:00000213) & marine oxygen minimum zone (ENVO:01000065); material: "saline water (ENVO:00002010), including plankton...
CCGCCCATGACACCCGCGAGGGCCTGCGGGCGCGCGGCGTCGGCGATGACCAGCATCTCGTCGGTCAGCGTCCGCATCTGCCCGTCGAGCGTGCGCACGCGCTCGCCGGCGGTCGCGCGGCGGATGCGCAACTCGGCGCCGCCCAACCGCTCGAAATCGAACGCATGCATCGGCTGACCCAGTTCGAGCAGGACGTAGTTCGTGACGTCGACAATGTTGTTGATCGCCCGAACACCCGCGGCTTCGAGTCGCCGGGCCAGCCAGTCGGGCGAGTCGCCGACGGTGACAGCGGCGACGGCCGCCGCGTACCGCGGGCAGAGTTCGGTATCTTCGAGCGTGACCCCAAGCGACGGCAGGCCATCGTCGGACTCAGTCGCGGCCGAGCCGCCATCGACCGCCGGCTGCCGCAACTCGGTGGCGTACATCGCGGCGATCTCGCGCGCGATGCCGGTCATGCTGAGGCAATCGGGCCGGTTCGTCGTGATCTCGAGGTCGAGGACGGCGTCGCCGTCGGGCGACCCCTCGGGCGCGGGTTCGATCGCTCCGACCTCGAATCCGCGCATGTCGAGGCCCGACGCCAGTTCCTGCACGCCCACCGGGACCGTCACGAAGTCGCGCAGCCAGGACAGCGGGATTCTCACGCCGGAAACTGCTCCAGGAATCTGAGGTCGTTCTCGTAGAACAGCCGGATGTCGTCGACGCGGTACTTCAGCATCGCGACGCGCTCGATGCCCAGGCCGAAGGCCCAGCCCGTGTAGCGCTCGGGGTCGTAGCCGACCGCTTCGAACACCGCGGCGTGGACCATGCCGCTGCCGAGAATCTCGAGCCAGCCGGTCTTCTTGCAGACGCCGCACCCCTTGCCGTCGCAGAACAGGCAGCCGATGAACACCTCGGCCGACGGCTCGGTGTAGGGGAAGAAACTCGGCCGGAACATCACCTTCGTGTCCGGGTCGAACAGCTCCCGCAGGAACGCTTCGAGCGTGCCCTTCAGGTCGGCCATCGTCACGCCCTCGCCGACGAGCAGGCCTTCCACCTGGTGGAACATCGGCGTGTGGGTGACGTCGAGGTTGTCGCGACGATAGACGCGTCCCGGCGCGATGATCCGGACCGGCGGCGCGTGGGTCTCCATGTGGCGGATCTGCATCCCGGACGTGTGGGTCCGGAGCAGCGTCCGTGGGTGGTCGTGCGGGCCGGACGCCGTCTCGGCCGCGAGCGGGTCGGCCAGATACAGCGTGTCCTGCATGTCGCGCGCCGGATGGTCGGCCGGCATGTTGAGCGCCTCGAAGTTGTGGTACTCGTCCTCGACCTCCGGGCCTTCCAGCACGGTGAAGCCCATCCGGGCGAAGATCGTCTCGATCTGCTCCCGGAGCGCCGTCAGGGGATGCCGGCGTCCCGGTGCGGCGCCGCGACCGGGGAGCGTCACGTCGATCGCGTCGGCGGACGGACGGTCGGCGCCGGCTGCCGTGCGCCGCTCGCGGAGCGCCTGGTCGATGTCGCGCTTGAGTTCGTTCGCGAGGCGTCCGAGCGTGGGCCGGTCGGCCGGCGCCGCCGAGGCCACCTGCTTCATGAGCCCGGCGATGGCTCCGCCCTTGCGGCCGAGATACCGGTCGCGGACGGTCTGGAGATCGCGCGAGGTGGACGCGGAAGCGAGATCGGTTTGAAAGCGGGTGCGCAGCTCGTCGATGGCGCGCGCGTCAGTCATCTCGACTCGAAGCGGGAACGGGGACGGCGACGAACGCGTCAGGCGTCGGCGGTCTTTTTCTGGGCTGCTGTCTGGGTTTGGGCTGCCACTTGGGTCGCCAGGTGGGCGAACGCCGACGGCTCGCTGACCGCCAGATCGGCGAGGCTCTTCCGATCGAGCGCGACGCCGGCCGTCTTCAGGCCGTGCATGAACTGGCTGTAGCTCAATCCGTGCTCACGCGCCGCGGCATTGATGCGCACGACCCAGAGCCGCCTGAAGTCGCGCTTCTTGCGCCGCCGCCCGATGAAGGCGTACGACAGTGCCGTGTCGACCGACTCTTTGGCAGCGCGATACAGTTTGCTCTTCGTCTGATAGAACCCCTTGGCGCGTGCCAGCAGCTTCTTCCGCTTGGCGCGCCGCGCGGATCCACGTTTGACCTTCGGCATTGACGTTCTCTCCTGCTGTTGCTCGTGATTTCGATGTTCGGACCGCGTTCGGCCGCTACTTGTTCGGCACCATCGGGTTCAGCCGCCGCATGTCGGCCGACGAGACCTTCGCCGTGCCGCGAAGCTTCCGCTTCCGCTTCGTGCTCTTGCTGGTCAGGATGTGCTGCTTGTAGGCCTTGCTGCGCACGATCTTGCCCGTGCCCGTTCGCTTGAAGCGCTTCGCGGCCCCTCGGTGTGACTTCATCTTCGGCATGACGTCGTTCGTCTCCCTTTGGTGAGCGCTTAGCTCACGCCCTTCTTCACGGCGCCCTTGCCCGGGCTGCGCTGCGACAGGATCGTGTGCATCGTGTTGCCTTCGCGACGCGGCATGGTTTCCTGTGTCACCTGATCCCCGAGTTCCTCCACGAGCCGCTGGAGGATTCGACGGCCGATCTCCGGATGCGCTTGCTCGCGCCCCCGGAAGAAAATGGTCGCCTTCACCTTGTTGCCATCGGCCAGGAACCGTTCGATGTGCTTCTTCTTGAACTGATAGTCGTGCTTGTCGACCTTCGGACGAAACTTGATCTCCTTGACCTCGATCGTCTTCTGATGCCGCTTGGCCTCACGCGCGCGCTTCTGTTCCTGGTACTGGTAGCGCCCGAAGTCCATGATGCGGCAGACCGGGGGCTGGGCCGTGGGCGAGACCTCCACGAGGTCCAACCCCTTTCCCTTGGCGATGGCCAGCGCCTTCGGCGGCGGCATGATGCCGAGTTGCTCGCCCTGGTCGTCGATGACTCGAATCTCACGTACCCGGATGCGCTCGTTGGTCCGCGTGCGGGGTTCGCGCCGCGGGGCGCCTCGATAAAAAGCGATAAGACCCTCCTTAGTTCCCGGCAGCGCCCGTGCGGCGCCGTACCTCGTCGATCGCGGAGTCGCGGAACTCGTCGACCGGTCGAGATCCTTGATCCCCTCCGGCTCGGCTCCTCACGGCCACCGTGCCCTCGCTGACCTCGCGATCGCCAGCTACCAGCATATACGGGATCTTCTGCAGCTGGGCCTCGCGAATCTTGTAGCCGATTTTTTCCTTGCGCGCATCGACCTCGACCCGCAGCCCGGCCTCGGCGAGCCGGGTCCGGACCGTCTGGGCGTAGGCGGCGTGGCGGTCCGCGATCGGCAGGACAATGGCCTGGATCGGCGCCAGCCAGAGCGGGAACGCGCCTGCGTAGTGCTCGATGAGCAGCGCCACCCATCGCTCGAAACTGCCGATAATCGCCCGGTGGATGACGACCGGGCAGTGCTCGGCGTTATCGGCCCCGATGTACTTCAGCTCGAATCGTCGGGGAAGCTGGTAGTCGAGCTGAATCGTCGCGCACTGCCACTTGCGGCCGATGGCGTCGGTGACGTCGACGTCCACCTTGGGGCCGTAGAACGCGCCGTCGCCCTCGTCGATCGTGTAGGGCAGGCCGACGTCGTCGAGGGCGCACTTGAGCTGCGCCTCGGCGTGATCCCACTGGGCCTGCTCGCCCAGGTACTCCTCGGGGCGGGTCGACAGGCGTAGCGCCGGCGTCAGCCCGAAGTCACCGTAGATGCGCTCGACCAGCCGGAGGAGCCGCTCGACCTCCTCGCCGATCTGATCCTCGGTGACGAAGCAGTGGGCGTCGTCCTGCTGGAACTGCCGGACGCGGGTCAGCCCGCCCAGCACGCCCGAGGCCTCGTTGCGGTGCAGCGGCGTCTGCTCGTGGAATCGGAGCGGCAGGTCGCGATAGCTCCGGACCTCGCTCGCGAAGACCAGCATGTGCCCTGGGCAGTTCATCGCCTTGACACCCATCGGCTGGGCGTCGCTCGACTCGACGAGAAACATGTTCTCGCGATAGTGCTCCCAGTGCCCGGAGGTCTCCCAGAGCGCCTTGTTGTAGATGATCGGCGTCTTCAGCTCGACGTAGCCGGCGGGATAGAGCACCTCGCGCATGTAGTTGGCCAGCAGGTGATAGAGGACGGTCCCGTTGGCGAGCCAGAACGGGGCGCCTGGCGCCCAGGGATGAAAGAGGAAGAGTCCCAGTTCCTTGCCGAGTTTCCGATGGTCGCGCTTCTTGGCTTCCTCGATCCGTTCGAGGTGGGCCTTCAAGTCCTTGTTCGAGAAGAACGCCGTGCCGTACACGCGCTGCATCGGCTGGTTGTCGGCGTTCCCCTTCCAGTAGGCATTCGATGTCGACAGCAGCTTGAAGGCCTTCAGCCGCCCGGTCGACGGCACGTGGGGCCCGGTGCAGAAATCGATGAACGCGTCCTCGATCGTGTAGCACGAGACGATCGGACCACCCTTGTCCTCGATGAGTTCGACCTTCAGCGGCTCGCCGCGATCGGCGAAGTACTGCTGGGCCTCCGCCTTCGGCATCATCCGGCGTTCGAACTCGAGGTCCTGCTTGGCCAGTTCGCGCATCTTCGCCTCGATTGCCTCGAGGTCTTCGGGCACGAACGGGCGCTCGACGACGAAATCGTAGAAGAACCCGTCGTCGGTGGCCGGTCCGATGCCGCACTGGGTGCCGGGGAAGAGATTCACGACCGCCGCGGCGAGCAGGTGCGCCGTGCTGTGGCGGTACAGCGCGAGCGCCTCGTCACTCTTCGAGGTGACGATCCGAAGCGAGGCGTCGTGGTCGAGCGGTGTCGACAGATCGGTCAACCGGTCGCCCACGACCGCGGCGAAGGCGGACCTCGCCAGGCCCGGCGAAATCGCCGCGGCTACATCGCGCGCGGGGGTGCCACTCGGCACCTCGCGTTGCGAGCCGTCGGGAAGCGTAACGGTGACCTGCGCCATCCAGTGGATGCGAGTGTTCCCGAGGTTTGGTAGGCACGGGCGGACTCGAACCGCCGACCTCCTGCATGTCAAGCAGGCGCTCTAACCAGCTGAGCTACGCGCCTATGTCTTGAAAACATTGGCCTTACGGGAACGGTAAGTATAGCAACGCGGCTTCGGGCGAGTCAACGAATCGCGCCTCTCTTCTGACTGTTCAACCGCGTCGGCCCGGCCGAGAAACGCAGAGAGGCTGGGCGTCGTCTAACTGGGCAGATTCAGCCGGTCGTTTTCTCCAGATCCCCAGCCACGAATCGTCGACATGCCGAACCCTCAGACTGCCGGAACACCGTTCGTCGCCCGCCTGGTCGCTTGTGGGACGGCCGCCCTCTGTCTCGGGCTGCCCTCGGCTCTGGCGGCGGCCCAGGACGCCATTCAGGACACCCCGGCCGCCGAGACGGACCAGGCCGTCCCCGTCGAGTCAGGTGTCGACGCGCTGCGGGTCTATCTCGACTGCGACTTCCGCTGCGATTCCGAGTACCTGCGTCAGGAAATCACGTTCGTCAACTACGTCCGCGACCGCCGCGACGCCCAGGTGCACGTCCTCGTGACGCGGGAGGGCACCGCGGGCGGCGGACAGGCCTTCACGTTCGCCTTCCTGGGGCTGGAAGAGTTCGCCGGGCAGGACGACGAGTTGATGTACTACACGACCCAGGACGACACCGACGACGACGAGCGTCGAGGATTTGCTCAGATCTTTCAGCTCGGTCTGATGCGCTATGCGGCGCGGACCGCCCTTTCCGATCAACTCGAGATCGTGTACCGCGACGCGGTCGGTGAACGTCAGCAACTCGGTGCCCAGCCCGAGGACGACCCCTGGAACTTCTGGGTCTTCCGGGTCCGCTTCAACACCCGGGTGGAGGGCGAGGACCTGGAGACCTCGAAGCAGTTCGGCGGGTCGGTGTCTGCGAACCGGACGACCGACAACTGGAAAATCAATCTGGGCGTCAACATCGACTACGACGAAGACAACTTCGAGCTGAGCGACGGCCGCACACTCATCGACGTCAGCCGGCGCAACTCGATCACCTCGCGGTTCATCAAGACGCTCGGTGACCACATGGGGGTCGGCTTTGGCGGGTCGGCCAACACGTCGACGTTCCGCAACGTCGACCTGGCATGGCGCCTGGCCCCGGCGTTCCAGTTCAACTTTTTCCCGTACTCCGAATCGACACGCCGCGAACTGACCTTGACGTACTCGGTCGGCTACAACGACTACGACTATTTCGAGCAGACGATCTTCGACAAGTTTGAGGAGACCCGCGTCGACCACGCCGCACGCATCTCGCTCGACACGAACCAGCCGTGGGGCGATGCGGGGCTGAGCTACGAGTTCTCGCAGTTCCTCGACAACGGCGGCCAGTGGCGCTCGGTCTTCTTCGGCAATGTCGAGTACCGGCTGTTTCGCGGCTTCTTCTTGAACTTCTTTGGCTCGGCGTCGTCGGTGCGGGACCAGATCTTCCTGGCGCGGCGCGGCGTGACCGACTCGGAGATCCTGCTGCGCCGCCGCGAGTTGGCGACGGATTTCGAGTACAACTTCCGGATCGGGTTTACCTACTCGTTCGGCTCCATCTACAACAACGTCGTGAATTCGCGCTTCGACGGCGCCGCCGGCGGCTTCATCAGGACCTTCTAGTTTTGGAGTGGGGCGTTGCCCCACACCCCCGCGGCGTCCTCCGCGGGGACCCCGAGTGCCCCACTCCGGACGCCGCGAGGCGCGCCGTGCGCGCCTTGATCGTTCAACTGGCAGTTGGGTGGAGGCTACGCGGCCTGGTCGGTACTGAGGCGTTCGATCGCGCGATCGAGGGCGGGATCGTCGTCGGGCGGCTCGGCACCCATTTCGACCGAGGGCGTCGGGATGATGATAGCCGGCTCCAGACCCTGCTGGTGCAACTGTTCGCCGCCCGCCGTCAGGTACTGCGCCCACGACAACCAGAGGCCGCTGCCGTCGGGCAACTTGATGAGCCGTTGCTCGGCGGCGCGCCCGAAGGTGCGCCCACCGATGAGTTCGGCGCGGGCGTTGTCGGCGAGCGCCGACGCGAAGAGTTCGGCCGCCCCGGACGTGCCGTTGCCGATCAGCAACACCGTCGGGAGATCGATGTCACCATCACCCGATTCGGCGACGGTGGTCTCCTGCGATTCGTCCCGGCGCTGGCGGATTGCCAGCGTGCCCGTTCCGACGAACAACCGGGCCGCGTCCACGCCGTCGGCATTGCTGCCGTCGGCGGTGCCGCGCAGATCGACGACGAGTGCCTGCGCGCCAGCCTCCTCGAGCGAGCCGACCGTATCGCGGATCTCGTCGGCCACGCCGGCGTCGAACGCGGCCACGCGGACGTAGCCGACCGCAGGTGCCGCGAGCCGGGCCGTGATGCTCGCCGCGGTGAGTCGGGCGCGTGTGAGGGCGATCTCTTGAGGCTCGGTGGCGTTGCCCCGGATCACCGTCAGGGTCACCGCCGAGCCGATCGCGCCTCGCAGACGCTGCGTGCCCTCGAAAATCGACATACTGCGTGTCGATTCACCGTCGATGCCCCGGATGTAGTCGCCCGGCCGCAGGCCTGCCTCCGCGGCGGGCGAACCGTCCCGCGCCGAGAGCACCCGGAGATAGAACTGACGGGTCAGCGTGACGCCCGTGCGTCCTTCCGGCAGTGCGTCGCCTGACTCGAGCGCGGCGACGTCGCCGGGCGTCAGGTAAGCGCTGTCGGCATCGAGGCCGCCCGAGAGTCCGCGCATCGCGCCAGCCATGACGAGATCGACGTCAACATCTTCGACGTAGCTGTTGAGGATGAGTGAAACGACATCCTCGAAGATGCGCAGCGGGCGATACGAGTCTTCCTGCGCGAAGGTGCGGCCCAGATAGCCGCCGAGTACCGCGAACGCGAGGATCGGCGCCGATAGGAGCAGTACCAGCAGGCGCGTCCGATATCTCATCGTGACAGCCATTCTAGTGGATCGACCGACTGACCGTCGATGCGCAGCTCGAAGTAGACCGTCTCCGCTCCGGATGGCGATTGGCCCACCCGCCCCACCGTCTGGCCCGCCGCGACCGCCGCCCCGCGCTCGACGTCGATCGCCGCGAGATATCCGTAGAGCGAGTAGGCCTGGCCGCCGTGATCGACGATGACGAGGTTGCCGAAGCCCGTGAACGGACCGGTGAAGGCCACGCGCCCGCCGTGAACGGCCGCGACTGCCTGCCCGGCACCGGCGGCAATCGCGATGCCCCGCTGGGTGGCGCTCCCGGCCGGCGTGGCGCCGGCGTCGGTATTCGGGACAGGCCAGGGCAGTTGACCCTGGAATGGGCGGAGCGGCAACGGCGCGTCCTCCGCGCTGGTCGTGCCGCCCTCGGCGAGTACGGCCAGAGAGGTACGCAGCCGGTCGCGTGCCATCTGCAGCTCGCCCGTGAGCTGCGCGGTCAGATCGCGCCTGGCGTCGATCGACTCGATGAGTTGCGATTGCGCGGCGACCGCCTGGTCCAGCGCGCGCCGGGTGCGCCGGGCTTCGTCTTGCAGCGCGAGCATCTCATCGCGCCGGGCGCCGATCGTCTCCCGAGACTCGCGCATCGCGGCCAGTGTGGCGCGATGCACCGCGATCGTCTGGCGGTCGCGCTCGGCCAGCATGGCGACCGTCTGATACGCGCGCATGACCGATGTGAAGTCGTCCAGGCCGAGCAGCAAGCGGAGGTAGCCCGGACGGCCCAGCTTGTACAGCTCGGTGAGTCGGGCCTCGACCGCGGGTTCCTGCTCGCTGGCCGTCTGCTCGAGGGCCGCCAGCTCGGTTTCGACGTCGGTCAGGGCGGCGCCGGTTTCCTCGACGTCGGCCTGAATCAACCCGAGTTCCTGAATCTTCTGACGGCGCTGGCGTTCCAGCCCGCGCAGGTCATCCAGCAGCGTCTGTTCCTGGGCCGCCAGCGCGACGGCTTCGTCCTGCAGGGCCTCGATCCGCTCGTCGGCCTGTCGCGAGAGCGTTTCGAGGCGCTCCCGCTCCTGAGGCTGCGCCGATCCGACGGCCGGCCAGAAGAGCAGGGCCGTGCTCGTGATCAGCAGGGTGACTTGAGGCATGAGTGTCGTGCGAGCCATTGCGCTTACCTCGTCATCAGAACAGGGGGAGACCTTCCATCTCGGGCGGAACCTGGAGTCCGAAGTACGCGAGCACCGTCGGCGCCAGGTCGACCAGCCGCGGATCACGGCCCGCGAGCGGGCGGTTCGCGACGAGGACGCCTGCCGTCGCGGCGAAGTCGAAGCCGCCGTGGTCGCCACTCCATCGGCCCTCGTTGTCGACGACGAGCCCGGGCGGGGCCTGGCCGACCGTCGTTGGCCACGACACGCGGTAGCCGTCGGCGAAGCCCACCTGAAGATCGGGAGCGCGGTCACGATGCGGGCCGACGTGCACGGTGTCGCCGCGGTAGACCGCGCTGACCATCGGGGTGTCGTCGGCCGGGTCCGTCAACGTCGTCAGCTTCTCGGCGATCTCGTCGGCGAGTGCCGAACGTTCGGCGCCAGCGCTGACGATGCCCTCCGGTTCGCGGCCCTCGAGGTTGACGAAGATCTGTCCCGGTCCGATCGCGTAGGCGCGGGTCCGCGTCCAGTCGATCTGGCGCTCGAACGCCTCCTCGCCGTCGGCGTCCGCCTCGCTTGCGGCGGCGTCACGCAGGGCCATGTAGCCCTCTTCGACGAGCCACGAGTTGAGGTGGACCGACCGGCGCCACGAGTGAAAGCCGTGGTCCGAGAGCACCAGGAGCGGCGTGCCGGGATCGAGCCGGCGCAGCACCTCGCCGATCAGGTCGTCGCAGCGGCGATAGATCTGTTCGATGGCCAGGCCGTAGCGCGCGGCCAGGTCGGCGTCGAAACGCGGATGGCGGGGATCGATGAGCCGCCACATCATGTGCTGCACCCGGTCAGTCGCTTCGACCACGCCGACCAGCAGGTTCCAGTTGGGGCGGTCGAGGCGGCTCAGGATCAACTCGGCCCGGTCGTCGAACGCGCGATCCAGATCGTCGAGGAAAGCCCGTTCGTCGATCCGAGCTTCCTGGAGCGCAGCCGTGGCCTCCGCCCAGCCCAGTGTGCGGTACGCACCGAGGCGGTCGTAGAGCTCGGCCGAGAGCTCGGGTGGAGACGAGATCGGGAACGGCGGCGTGACCGGGTGCCACTGCAACGGCGAGACGTACAACTGCAGCACGTCGGACGCATCGACCAGCAGGATCTGGGTCATGGCCCTGAATCGGACGAACAGGTTCGCCCGGAACTCGACGTCGATCCAGCGGCTCCATTCGCCCTGTCGCAGATGGAGCGATTGATCCTCGAATTCGATCGTGACCGTCCGCGGATCGGGTGCGTCGCGGTTCCAGCGAACAGTCATCGGAATGCGGAGGTGCTCGACGACGCTCAGTTCTTCGAGGCGCAGCCGCTCCCGCTCGGTCAACTCGGTCTGTGCCCGCAGCGCCCCCAGTTCGCCCGCGATGACCGGGTCGCGCGGGCCGACCAGATCCGCGGGCGCCACGTCGCCGGTGAGGACGAGTCTGGCGGCCAGGCCGCCGAATGGGGTGGGCCCCGCCTCCCCCTCCGCGAGATCGCTGGCGAAGTACGCGTAGGCGCCGGTCGCGATCACGGAATCGAGCGCGGGGACGCTGGCCAGGATCTCGGTTCCGGCCACGGCGTCGGCAGGAAAAGCCCCCGGCACCGACAAGATGGTGGAGCGGACGCCGGCGCGACCGGCCGTGACCCAGAACGGCGTGCCGGCGCGAGTGGACCGCACGGTGGGGGCCTGCATCGGGAAGTAGTTCAGCAGGAAACGGGCCGGCTCGCGTTCGACGAGTCCCGGTCGTGTGGCGTACGACGACGGGTTGCGGACGCGCGCGTCGAACACGGCGTGTCCCGCTGGACTGAGGCCGGTCGCGAACGAGGCCCACGCCGGTTCGGACTCGGACGAGACGGTCGTCTCCAGTCGATGCAGGCCCGCGTCGCCGACGAGCGATTCGAAGTGGGGGAGCTTGCCGTCTGCGATGAACTGCTCGACGAGATCCGGGTCGAGGCCGTCGAAGCCGAGGATGACGAGCCGCTGGGAGTACTGTGGGGTCGTGGGAGTGCTACAGGCGACGATCGCCGCAAGCGCGACGCCGAACGCGATCCGAAAAGCGGATGACAATTTGCGGGATTATAACACGCCACTCGGTGCGGTCCTGGGCGCTTCGACGGTCTCGGCGCTACTCGGCATTTTCCCGACGGACTGCTAGGCTAGGTCGATGCGGCTGGTGGGCCTCGATGTCGGCGACCGGCGAGTCGGTCTGGCGGTGAGCGATGCGTCGGGAACGCTGGCGCGTCCGCTGCGCACGATCACGCGGCACGGCGCCATCGCCGACGTTGTGACGGCCGTCGTGGACGAGATCCGGAAACTCCGCACCGACGATGACGGGCTCGATGGGATCGTCGTCGGGCTGCCGCGCCATCTGGACGG
>CEQE01027130.1_pt1 | contig 11398 bp, 10 predicted proteins | sample 356201 | NCBI WGS metagenome assembly CEQE01 (sample SAMEA2619970, study PRJEB7988) | marine metagenome | biome: marine biome (ENVO:00000447); feature: mesopelagic zone (ENVO:00000213) & marine oxygen minimum zone (ENVO:01000065); material: "saline water (ENVO:00002010), including plankton...
AGGGTTACGAGGACCAGAGCATGATATCCTTCCCTGTAGGCCCGGGCGGAAAAACCCACTAGCGTATTGCCGCTGTATTGTGTGGCATATAAGGTCAGAAATAAGACCAAAAGTCCCATACCCCGCCCTGCAAGGTAAAAGTCGGCCAGGGAGTTTTCCTTCCTTGCCCGACGCCCCAAGTATCCAATAATGATCAGGGATAAAATATACAGCCCTAAAAAAACGATTCCTCCGGGCCCGAGAAGTGCGGTTTGGTTCACCTTAATCCCGGGTTTGCCAGTATTTTCCTAAGACATAAGCAATAATAATGGAATAGATTGTGGCTGTGAATACAGCATAGAAGGCCCATTCAGGCAGTCCTAGAATGGTGCGATTGGATTCAGTGAACCACCATGGCACGGTCAAAACCAAGGCCGAGATTGATATTAAAAGTGCTTTACTACGCGTCATGGTTCAGTGAAAAATGAATTCAGGAACGGGCTGTACAGCGGATAAAATCGGGCTTTCTTTACCCTTAAGGTATTGGTCAAAGAATTCCAAAGATAATTGGTTAATTAAGTAAACTGACCGGTGTTGGTCAATTTCTCCCACTTCAAGTATGTAGCGGACCAACGGTGAAAACAATGGTGTATCGGTATAATCCAAATGTAGGGTTCCCCTGATGGTAATACGGTAAGCGGGACCGCGATTATTATTCATGATCGTATCCACAAGTGTATAGTTTGAAGGATAATCTGAAGTATTCCAGTGAGGACGCCCCATGTATAAAAAGGGCTGTGCCAGTCCGGAACGCAGGACTTCCATTGGTACGGGGTTCATCCAGCTGTCCATAACGGATACAGCTTTTATGCGGTTATCCACGTAGGATGCCAGCGTGCTTGTGCCGCCCCCGAAAGAATGGCCAGCAACACCGATCTTATCCAAATTCAAATACCCGCTTAAGGGATGTTTGATTGATCCGGATTGAATGTGCTCCAACTGGTCAATGATAAAACGGATATCCGCTGTGCGGGTGTTGATCTGTTTTCGCCGGATATACACACTGTCTGGGTGCCCCGTAATATGTGAACGGTAATCAGCGGTGCTCCCATCCGGGAAAACAGTGATGTTCGCATCGTGGCTATGGTTCACGGTGACAACAGCATACCCGTGGCTGGCTAGTTTCTCCGCCAAGGATGTATGCATTTGACGCATTCCTGTAATCCCGTGGGAAATAATAATGATTGGCAGGGGCGCCGCAACAGGATTTGGTATTAAATCCCTATAGCTGTTGGTTTTGGTGAGTCCCAGGTGACTAACCAGGAGCCCGGGAAAACCGCCAGCTATTCCTATAGCTTTTGCCCTGAGATCAATCCGGTCTATATAAGGCACTTTTTTGGATTTCTTCCCCATTTGCCCGGGATACCAAAATTGAACCATGATCTGCCTTTTATCGTCGGGGTCTTCATCGGTGAACCATTCCAACCGGTTTTGATCGACCCAGTGATGGGTTGTGGACCCCACGTTAAATGATCCTGTCAGCTCAGGAAGTTGAATTATCGGGGAAGCGATGGGCAGAATTATGGAAACGCCTAAACTGATAATCAATACAGTTTTCAAAAGCATTGAAATGTACCTAGTTTTCAGAAGGGCCAATCCGGGGATGAGGATATAGGCAGGAATCATTTGCCATCGGGGCTGTTCTAAAAAGAAGTGAATGAGGAATACAGCCAGAAGTATTTTTAACAGCAGGCCCAAATGCTGCCGCTTACCGGGAGAAGCATAAATTTGAACAATCCCCCAGGTAAGTAAAACGATCAATATAATTTCAAATGGCCTCAATACAACCCCTATTAATAAATTGTTTTAGTAGTGCTCGGTTGAGAGGGCCTCAACTTTTTTAGGATCAATTGGTTCAGACATTCCCATATGAAAAGCCAAAAACCACATGACAAAAATTCCGAAGCTTAAAAAAAGTAATTGCCAAATCCACAGGGAGGGAAGGCCAAAAGGCACCCACAGTGCCGGTGAATTGGGATCGGAAAAAAGATTGTTCCCGATGGTGGCAAAGGGGCCAAATCCAACCAAAAACCAAAACAAAGTCAGGCCCCAAGCCAATTTGATTTTCTTTTTTCTTTCCAGCGTCATACCCGTTACAGATTGGAGAAGCTGATGCTTTTTGGCTTTAATCGCTTTTGCCGTATCTGATTCACTGGAGAAATGGGACATCAGGAATGTGGTTAGGAGATTAAAGAAGATACCCCACCCCGCACTATGAATCGTTAATGGATATGCGCCCCAAGGGACACCGAACCAGGCAGAAGTTCTATCTGTTAGCGTAACTGCAATTAACCCGACAATAAGGCCGGTGACGACACCCTTGGTGGTGAATCCTTTATAATAACAAACGCCAATTAGGGCAGGATACATCTGGAATCCATAGGCCACCGCCAGACCTCCAAGCATCACAATGGCCTGGCTGGAATTTGCGGCCACGATCAAAGCGGCTCCCGCCACCAATACGACGAATAGTCTCCCCGTCATTTTTTGGGTATGGTCGGTGGCACCAGGTGAAATGTACTTAGCATAAATATCCCGGGTCACCATGGCGCTGAAAGTAGACATATAAGCCGAACCAGTGCTCTGCATGGCGGCCAGCGCACAGACGGCTAAAAGACCAACCAGCCAGGGAACGGTGTCTGAAAGAAGGTTAATTAATTCTGGGACAAGGTTTTTATCACTGATGTTTTCCAGGACGCCGTTGGAAACTAGAACATGACCGCCCATCCCTTGGAAAATGGTAAAAGTAAACAGGAGGAGTCCTACCACGAGGGATGAAGCCACCACCTGCTGCCAGCGAAAGGCTTGAGGTGTTTTATTGGAAAAGGCCCACATAGAAAAGGCCGGTGAGGACTGGATACCCATGAGTGCGAACATATATGTCATGCACATGATCCCCGTCCAAGCGCCCCCGGAGGCCTTCGAACCTGCCGAGACCATTTGAATACTTCCTGGGATAGCCACCTTCATGGAATACCCATCTGGAGTGAGGTTCTGCCCGGTGGAAACATCATCATTGACCATCTGTGCCAAACCGGATGTGAAACCACTCCAGCCACCGGCGTAATGAATGGCAATGCCGCCTAATATGGCAATCCCGATGGCAAGAAGGATGGCCTGAGCACAATCCACATAGGCGACGGATTTTAATCCACCGGAGGCTACATAGATTACCACAACCGCCGTGAGGGCAAACATGCCGAAATTCACACTGACCAGTCCGTCGGAAAGGACATTGAATAAACTGCCCGACGCTCTGAGCTGGACACCCAAGTAGGGGACGCTGAAAAGAAAAGCAACTAGAACAGTAAGAAGTCGCATGGCATTCCCGCCGTAATAATCGGCATACATTTCACCGGGGGTGATATAGCGATATGCTTTGCCGAGGACCCATTGCCGCCGCAGAAACAGTACCCCTGTAAATGGAATTGTAAGGGCATAAAAAGAAGCGAAAGCATAGGGTAAACCATCGGTGAATATTTTTCCCGGATGACCTACAAAAGTCCAGCCACTGAAACTGGTGGCGGTGGCCGCCAAAACAAATACCCATACACCGATTGATCTTCCTGCTAAGAAATAATCAGTTGATGTTTTGGCCGAGCGGGCTCCTTTAAAGCCCCAGAACAGGCAATAGGCCCAGTAAATACCTACAAATGCTATGAGCCAGATGAATTTTGCTTCCATATTAAAAATTTCCCCCCTGTTTAGGATCGGGAATTATAGGTTAACGGGATGGAAAGTGGGAAGTGAAATTAGTTCGTAAGGAAAATTTGGGTTGAATCCAGAGAACCATCATTTTCCGCGGGAACCAGCCCTAATATTCTGCACATCATTTCATAGAGATGAATATTGGTAAGGCCGGGACCTTTTATCCCTGATTTGAAGGCAGGACCATACCCCACAAAAATACCGCCCATGGATTTGTAGATAGGGTCGTATCCATGGGTGGCCCCGTTATATCTTTCAGAATTGTTATTCTCGTTGAAGTGAACACGAGTGGAAATAGACCAATGTTCATGGGCCACCGCCGTGATGGGTTGTATTCGCCGATGAGTATTATAATGAAGTTGCGCCGGCGCTTCACCCTTTTTGTAGACGCTCAATTTTGGGTGGGCATTTTTTAATTTCACATAAATTGGGTCTACATTACCCTTGGGCAGAATAGACGCCACTGGTGTCCAATCCACCATAGTCACATTATCCATATCTATATAATCATCTAGAAAGATCATGGAATCGGGAGAAGTAGATGCCATTCCATGATCCGTTACCAGTATAATATTTGTATTCTTAAACATATCTCGAGATTTAAGGCCGCCAATTAGCCGGCCGATGGTGCGATCCATTTCTTGGATGCCAGCGATTACTTCCTCTGAATCGGGCCCATGATCATGCCCCACATCATCCATATGGCTGAAGTAGGTGGAAACGAATTGAGGTCGTTTGGACGGGGCATAATCCAGCCATTTTAAAATTTGATCTACGCGCGCATTATGAGAAATGGAGCCGTCGTAAACAAAATATTCAGTCGGGCGAATACCAAGGATCTCAGCTTCCGATGCGGGCCAGAACATGGTCATAGCTGTTTGATCTTGCTTTTCGGCGGTAACCCAGATGGGTTCTGCTTCATACCATTTGCCATCCAATACTGGTTTGCTGCCCTGTCCGATATAATAGTATTCGTCAAACACCGGATCGTACATTGTATTGGCAATGATGCCATGATTCTCAGGGTAACGGCCCGTGACTATTGAAATGTGATTTGGAAATGTTTTGCTGGGGAAAACAGGTATAAGTGCTCTTGCTTGTGATCCTAATTGGATCAATTCATCGAAATTGGGCGTGTCTGTTTTGTCAAAATAATCCCAGCGAAAACCATCCATGGAGATTAATATTAAAGGTGTTTTTGCGTCGGCTGATTTTTCTTCACTGGGACAAGCACTTAGTAGAAGAATAGAAAAGACAGTAAAAACAAAAAGCCGTCTTGGAATGATGGGTAGTTTAAATTCTAACTTCATAAGGATGGAATAATTTAGGGAAAAACAATGGGATTCAAAAAACTGGACTTTACAGAATATCCGGAATCTGAGATGCGAGCCCGGTCATTGGATTTTTTAAATAATATTTTGGAAAGAAGAACCATAAGAGATTTTTCTAATCGTCCGGTTCCCCTTGAAATTATTGAAAACTGCATTAAAGCAGCAGCCTCTGCTCCCTCAGGCGCAAACAAGCAGCCCTGGCAATTCGTCATTGTTGAGGACTCTGCTGTGAAAGTAAAGATCCGTGAAGCAGCGGAAAAAGAAGAAAAAGAATTTTACGACCACCGCGCCACTAAGGAATGGCTGGAAGACTTGAACCAATTCGGCACGGACTGGCATAAGCCCTTTTTAGAAATTGCCCCCTACCTTATTGTTGTATTCCGCCAAATCTATGATGTGGAAGATGACGGCAGCCAGCGTAAAAATTATTATGTAAATGAATCGGTGGGTATTGCTTCCGGTTTCCTATTGGCGGCTCTCCATAATGCAGGCTTGGCCACTCTCACCCATACCCCCAGCCCCATGAATTTTTTAGGAGAGATCCTGGAACGCCCCGCTAACGAAAAAGCATTTTTATTAATCCCCGTAGGTTACCCTGCAGATGATGCGGAAGTTCCGGAGATCACTAAAAAACGATTCAAAGATATTTCAAAGAAAGTATAATTAATGCGGATGTTTTTAGGGTTCGCTTTGGCCTTTCATGCTCAAATTATTCTTGTCCAAGATTCGCACTTTAATACCTATACAGAACCCTTAACGGGTTCGAAACTCTTTATCAAGATGGTTCCGGTCACGGGCGGCACATTCAACTTGGGGAGCCCTAAAAAGGAAAAAGACCGGAAAAACGATGAAGGCCCAGCGCATGAAGTAACGGTGGATGATTTTTGGATGGCGGAAGTGGAAATCAGTTGGGATATTTATGAATTGTTCCTGAATAGGAAAATTGATCATACGTTCGGCAAAAGGGGCCAGATTGATTTAGATATAGATGGTGTTTCGGGGGCTACGCCCCCTTACGTGAATTATAACAAGAACGAGTTGCCCGCGATTAATGTAACCCAGTATGCCGCTTCCCAATTCTGCAAATGGTTCACGGCTAAGACAGGACGGTATTACCGATTGCCCACGGAAGCGGAATGGGAATATGCCTGTCGCGGAGGTAAAACCACAGCCTATTCATTTGGGAAAAATGCCAAAGAAATTGATCAATTCGGATGGTACAAAGGCAACAGTAAAGGCAAACTCCATAAAAGCAGAATGAAGAAGCCCAATAAATTTGGGTTGTATGATATGCATGGAAATGCAGCGGAATGGGTATTGGACAGTTATGATCCCGAGGCCTATATTACTTGGGAGAAGGGGATTAAGAATCCGGTGAAAAAGAATCGGGTGCTTTATCCAAGAGTTGTTCGTGGCGGGTCATTTAAAGATGATCCGGCAAAACTTCGCTCTGCCGCCAGGGGATATTCCACTCACGTCTGGAAACAGCGCGATCCCCAAATTCCAAAAAGCTTATGGTGGCATACGGATGCCACTCACATTGGATTTCGAATTGTTCGACCCCGAAATGAACCTGATAAAAATGATTTACATAAACTTTGGGTACAACCCAAAAAGGAATATTGAGGTACTATGAAGAAAGAAATTGAAACCATCAATCGTCGAGGATTTTTAGAACATTCGGCTAAAATTACCGCTGCCGGATTACTCTTAAGCCGTCTGCCAGCCGCTTCAAAAAAACTTGTCTCCATTGAGGGTGAAATTAAAGTTGCTCTCATTGGTTGCGGCGGCCGGGGCACCGGGGCAGCTTCCCAGGCATTGGAAGCAGATCCTGATGTAAGACTGGTGGCCATTGCCGATGCCTTTTTAGATCGAGCAGAAGAATGCCTGAAAAACCTATTGGAAAAATTTGAAGGATCAGAAGACCGGATCAAAATAAATCGTGAAACCATATTCACCGGCTTTGACGCTTACAAACAAGCAATTGATATGGCCGATGTTGTTATCCTTACCACGCCACCCGCATTTCGTCCCATCCATTTTAAATATGCCATTAGCCAGGATAAGCATGTTTTTATGGAAAAACCGGTGGCTACTGATGTAGCTGGAATTCGCAAGGTGCTTGAAGCGGGGAAAGAAGCCCAGCGCAAAAAACTCAACGTGGTTGTTGGACTCCAGCGCCATTACCAGCGGAATTATCAATCGGTTAAAAATAAAATCGATCGGGGGAGGATTGGGGATATTGTTTCTGGACAGGTCTATTGGAACAGCGGCGGCGTGTGGGTTCGTCCGCGGGAAAAAGGCCAAACGGAATTGGAATACCAAATGCGGAATTGGTACTATTTCAACTGGCTTTGCGGCGACCATATTGTTGAACAGCATATTCATAATATTGATGTGGCCAACTGGTTTATCGGTGCCACGCCAGTGTCAGCTCAGGGCATGGGCGGCCGTGAAGTGCGCAAGGGCAAGGACCACGGCCAAATTTTTGATCACCATTTTGTAGAATTCACCTACCCTGACGGCCAAATGGTGGCCAGCCAGTGCCGCCATCAGGAGGGATGTATGAACCGGGTGGAAGAAGTATTCCAAGGTACCCGGGGAAATATTACTACCAATGGCGGTCATGCGGGCATCATGAAAAACAAGCGCGGTAAGGCGGTTTATGAACACGATGGCGAGGGTGATATGGATCCTTACCAGCAAGAGCATAATGAATTGTTCGCTGCCATTAAAGCGGGAGAGCACCGTATGGATGATACGGACCGCGGTGCCGAAGCAACAATGACTGCCATCTTGGGACGCATGGCCACCTATTCCGGGCAGATGATTACTTGGGACGAGGCCATGGCTTTAGATCATAAACTGGTGCCCGAACTTCATTCTTTCAACGACACAGCGCCGGTTCTCCCGGATAAAAACGGCAACTATCCCGTGCCTGTCCCCGGCGTAACAACCTATAGGTAAACCATGAAAAGACGATCATTTATTATAAAAGGCTTGGCGATTGCGTCGGCCCCCTTTATCACCAGTGGATTACTGGCACGAGCATTAAAGGAAAAATCCATTGGTGAAAAACCATTCAACCTGAATTATGCGCCTCACTTCGGCATGTTTAAACACAACGCCGGCGATGATCTCATTGACCAGCTCCAATTCATGTATGAACATGGGTTTCGGTCCTTGGAAGATAATGGCATGAAAGGCCGGACTGTAGATATGCAAAAAAAGATCGCTAAAAAGATGAGCTATTTGGGAATGGACATGGGCGTTTTTGTGGCCCATAAAATCTATTGGCGGGAGCCCAACCTCACCAGTGGCGATAAAGCGCTCCATGATGAATTTGTGCAAAACGTGAAAGATTCGGTTGAAGTGGCCAAACGGGTCAATGCCACTTGGATGACCGTAGTGCCGGGGTATGTGGACTTAAAAAAAGAAATGGCCTACCAGACCGCCAACGTGGTTGAAGCATTGCGCCGGGCAAGTGAAGCGCTGGAATCTCATGGCCTTATCATGGTGCTGGAGCCCCTAAACTGGTGGGCCAATCACGCCGGTCAGTTTTTGACTGAAATTCCCCAAGCTTACGAGATCTGCCGGGCGGTGGACAGTCCATCCTGTAAGATTCTTTTCGATATTTACCATCAACAGATTTCGGAAGGAAACCTGATACCCAACATGGATAAGGCATGGAAGGAGATCGCCTATTTCCAGATTGGGGATAATCCCGGGCGAAAGGAACCCACTACCGGTGAAATCAATTATTTGAACGTGTTTAAGCATATCTATGATAAAGGGTTTAAGGGTGTTTTGGGGATGGAACACGGGAACTCCAAACCGGGGAAAATGGGAGAAATAGCGGTCATCGAAGCTTATCGTCAAGTGGACAATTTTTAAGGAGAAAAATATGAAATCAAGAATATTTTTATGCATCTTAATGATTGGTGGGATTGGGGCCCAAACCCGATTTCTGCCGGCTGATACAACGGTAGTGACCGATCATAAAACTACCATTAAGGGAAAGCGGGTAGAATATACCGCCACCACAGGCACCCAGCCCGTGTGGAACGAGGACGGGAAGTCCATCGCTTACGTTCATTATACCTATTATGAACGGACCGATGCAAGGGATAAAGCTGTACGACCGATTATGATCTCCTTCAACGGCGGTCCCGGCTCCGGTTCGGTGTGGATGCACATGGCTTATACTGGTCCGATGATCCTGAATGTGGATGATGAAGGATTTCCCGTCCAGCCCTATGGGGTGAAGAACAATCCATATTCTATCTTGGATATGGCGGATATTGTCTATGTAAACCCGGTGAATACGGGCTATTCCCGGATCGTGGATAAGGAAGCAAAGAAAGAAACCTTTTTCGGGGTGAATGCGGATATCAAATACTTGGCTGAATGGATCAATACCTTCATTCAGCGTGTAAATCGTTGGGAATCCCCAAAATATTTAATCGGCGAAAGTTATGGCACTACTCGTGCGTCGGGGCTTGCTTATGCCCTCCAGGGCAGCCAATGGATGTATCTTAACGGTGTTATTTTGGTTTCACCAACTGAACTGGGAATTGATTCCGGTAGTGGAAGGCGGGCCGGGCCGGTGGGCGCCGCATTGCGCGTCCCCTATTTTGCCGCTGCTGCATGGTATCACAATAAATTACCGCCAGACATTCAGCGCAAGGATTTGTTGGATGTACTAGATGAAGCGGAAGATTATGCCGTGAATGATCTCATGGCGGTCATTGCAAAGGGCGGCTTCGTGGATGAAAAAGAGCGGGATAACGCAGCGGCTAAAATGGCACGCTATTCAGGGATATCAAAAGAGTCCATTCTGTCTTATAACTTGGATGTGCCCTCTTCGTTCTTCTGGAAAGAACTCCTGCGAGAAGAAGGTTTCACCGTAGGCCGTTTGGATTCCCGCTATAAGGGAATTGATAAAACCAAAGGGGGCGACAGTCCTGACTTCAATTCTGAACTCACATCCTGGCTTCATTCCTTTACCCCTGCTATCAATTATTATTATAAAAATGTGCTCAATTTTGAAACGGACATAAAATACAATATGTTCGGCCCCGTCCGGCCCTGGGACAGTTCTGATAATAGAACAGGAGAGAACCTGCGCCAAGCCATGGCCCAGAACCCCTTCCTTCATACCATGATCCAATCTGGTTACTACGATGGCGCCACAAAATATTTTGATGCAAAATATACTATGTGGCGCCTAGACCCCAGCGGTAGGATGAAAGATCGCTTGAACTTCAAGGGCTACCGCAGCGGCCACATGATGTACCTGCGAAAGGAAGATCTGAAACAATCCAATGAAGATATCCGAGATTTCATTAAGAAATCCACACCTAAAAAAGGCGAACCGGCAAAATATTAAGTAAAAATCATTAAGTTGGTGTTAAGTTCTGGGAAATGAGATCATCAGTACTAACATTTGCCACCGGTATTTTCGTGGCCCTTTTTGTTATGGGGTGTGCTTCCACATACGGGCCGCGGGGACCCATGGGTGGATATGAAGATAAATCTGTCGGTGATAATATGTTTGAAGTTCGCTTTTACGGCAACCAGCACACGACTGCCGATAAAGTAACACAGATGCTTTTATACCGCTGTGCAGAACTGACCACATCGAAAGGATTTGATTCTTTTGTGGTGCTCCAGGATCAGAGCTACAGCAATACAGCAGTTCACAACCCGACTATTGATAAACCCTTTAAAACAGTGGAATCAGAATCGGTGGGTGTGCGAACGGTGGTTTCCCCGGACTTTACCCGGGCCACCACATCCACTGATTGGGTGGGTATTTATGTCATATCTATGTATAATGAAAATGATTCTCCCTTTTCGAAGTATAAAAAAAGCCGCCTGGATGCGGCGCAGATTATCAGTGATTTAAAATCGGAATTGGAGTAAAAAGTAAAGTCACAAAAGGAGACCTCTGGAGCCAGAGGCGTTTCATTTAATCTTTATATCTTATATCCCATTTAAGTGGCTTATCTTTTTGGTGGTAATATCCATTGGTTTTTTTAACGGCTGACATCCCAAGCCATCCACATAGTTCCAATAACCATTAGGAAAAGTAATATCCCTACTAATCGTCCATACTTTGGTGGAATTTTATCATATAGATTTTTCATTTTTTACTCTTTAATATTTACCTACAACGGCCAAAAATGTAAGATCAATGGTGTCCCTGCTGCGACAATAATTATCTCTAAGGGTAGTCCCATACGCCAATAATCACCGAAACGGTAACCCCCTGGGCCTAAAATAAGCGCATTACACTGATGGCCAATAGGAGTTAGGAA
>CEQE01031323.1_pt1 | contig 11393 bp, 11 predicted proteins | sample 356201 | NCBI WGS metagenome assembly CEQE01 (sample SAMEA2619970, study PRJEB7988) | marine metagenome | biome: marine biome (ENVO:00000447); feature: mesopelagic zone (ENVO:00000213) & marine oxygen minimum zone (ENVO:01000065); material: "saline water (ENVO:00002010), including plankton...
ATTCCGGTAACTGTTGAGGAGGAGTAAGACATATCGCGGAGAAGCCGGATGCACAGACTGGCTTTCAATGCCAAAGTGGCCGCGGAGATGGTGAAGGATGAGGGCACAGTATCCCAGCAGGCCACAAGTTAGAAGGTCATCTCGTGCAGGCCAAGCGTGAAATAAGTCGATGGAGAGGCAGGGGTTTCGGGTGGATGTTTCGTCAAATGCATTATGCTGGGATTGACGACCAAATTTCGGTAACAGGGTAGAACTGGACGGGTTAGTAGGTAAATAGACCAGCCATTTTAGAGATGAAATGAGATTAGACGTGATGCGCTGTCACGGGTTACGACGGCCGACGTCGGGCTCAAAAATCGACATTGCCGAAGAATAATTAGACAACATCACCCATTCTTGGAATACATTTTTAAATTAATCTAAAGTGACTCTTAATAGCAGGTTTTTTTGTGTTTACCGACCACGGGGAAATAGACAAGGTACCGAGTGATTATATTCGCGTTGCTGAAAGACACGGTTAACAAGGGAACGAGATGAGATTACTTCGCCAGAGTAATAGTATCTACCGCGGCTGGTGGCTAGCTGGGCTAGGCGCGGTTGTCATGGCGCTGGGGACTGTCCCCTTATTTCAAGGCATGCCTGTCTGGAATCCAGTACTGAGAAACGCGTTTGGCTGGACCGCGGGGCAGATGTCTTGGGCATTCGCTGTAACTCGGATCGAAGGAGGTCTTCTTGGGCCGTTAGAAGGACTACTTATAGAACGTTTAGGTCCTCGTCGGATGGTCGCAATCGGCCTGCCGATTCTGGGTGCCGGTTTTATAATCCTGAGCCAAACATCCGAACTTTGGCACCTCTACGCATCTTTCGGGATAATGAGCTTTGGAGCAGCCTTAGGCGGCTGGCTACCTATGATGACCGTTATGAACCACTGGTTCGTCCGCAAGAAGACGAGGGCTATGGCGGTTGTCATGGAAGGTTTTGCTGTCGGAGGAATCGGTATACCTTTCCTCTTAGCTTGGTGTATAGGAGGAACTGATCCAAATATCTCCGAGAGATTCGGTTGGAGCACAACCGCTCTTGGCGTGGGCGTCACGATAATAGTATTTGCCTTACCCCTTGCTTGGTTGGTACGAAATAGGCCAGAAGAAGTCGGGTTACGTCCGGATGGAGATAAAGATGACGGATCTGAAGATCTGACTGGTTCAAACCCTCCCGAGACTCCAAAAATAGAGCCGGTCGGTTATTCCTGGCAGCTAGCCATAAGGACTCGCACATTCTGGTTGATCAGCTTCGGCCATGCATGCTCATCTATCGTCATAGTCAGCATCATGGTGCATCTAGGATTACTTCTAGACGACAGGGGCTACTCCTTGCCCACGATCAGCGCCATCGTCGGTACGTATACTGGTGTTAACGCGATATTCATCTTGATCGGCGGTTATCTGGGCGACCGTGTGCCGATACGGTACGCAGCATTCGGGTTCTCGGCTATACAGTCGATTGCAGTAGTAATATTGATCTTTAACGACGGTATCGGGATGGCGTATCTGTTCGCGGTTATCTTAGGGATCGGATTCGGGGGCCGAACCCCTGTTACGACATCTATCAGAGGTGTCTATTTCGGTCGTAAGGCGTTCGCCGCTATAACCGGTATGTCTATGGTGCCTATGAATGTCATGTTATTTGCAGCGCCGCTTTTCGCCGGTTATATGCGAGACAGCACAGGTTCATACACCATCCCATTCTTAACCATTGCCATCGTTTGCATGCTCGGATCTTGTTTATTCTTGCTTTTAGGGAATCCGCCCACGTTTCTTGAACCAGACCGGTCTTCCCAACACTAAGACCTTCACGCTCCGGCTGCCGATCCCCCTACCCTCTACGTACCCCGCCCCGGGTGGTCTTCCGGGGGTGAGGTGTTTGGACTCCTGGTGCGGCATGGTCAGAACGTGGTAAAACGAAATGGCTGAAACATAGAAATTGTAATGAAGCGAAATCCTCCTTGATGGACTTTGACGATTGGTCACATATAAGCCTACAAATGCTAGGTATTGGTGCGTTGTTGACTTGGAATGTACCGGCCTTGAGCCGGAAAGGCATGAAATCATCCAGATTGCCCGGGTAGTAATAGACACCGTAGAAAAAACCATAATCCCCGGCCTGACGACGTCCGAGTACATTCTACCCACACGCTGGTATCAACGCGATCACGCGGCGATGAAAGTCAATGAGCTCACCATCGAAAAGCTTCAAGCCGAGGGGATCTCAGCAAAGCTGGCATTGAGAGACTTCGGCAGTGGGGTGAATTGGAGCGAAACGGTACTTGCTGCTTGGGGTGTGGACTTCGAGACCAAGTTTCTCCGGGATGCATTTCGGCGTATCGACAGGGTGGTACCATTCACTTTCAAGGTGATCGACCTACGTAGCCTAGGCCATCTCCCGCGAGCGAAGCTGGGTTTCACGGATTATATGGGTCTAGGTGAATCGTGCGATTATTACGGCGTCTCCTTCGATAGTGGCAAGGCCCACGATGCCCTTTATGACGCCACTAAGACGGCAGAGTTGGCCTTGGCGTTGTTGAAGTTGGACTAATTACGTCCACCTTCCACAAGTTGATTTGGTATAAGACGAGGGTGATAAATGGCCTCACCGGAACAGCGCATAGAACTGGTTAAGTCAGAATCTCAACGGATCCTGCATTACCTCGAAGGCCTTTCAGATGGAGATTTGATCCGAACCAGTGCTTGCGATGCCTGAGAGGTCGGAGACGTGGTGGCCCACTTAGCAGCCGCCGTTGATTTATATGAAGCAGCCATCTCCAAAGGCATCACAGGGGATTCAAATCCGCCCGAAGGTTTATCTGCGGCAGGCGTAAGTTCTTTGATGACCCGGTTGGATGAGAATACCCAGCGGGTAATCAACCTGCGGCAAGATATGGGAGACCAGCTCTTAACCGCCTTTTCCAAAAGGTGCGAAGACTTGACCCAACTTCTCGAAGGTTTAGCCGACACGGATTGGCAAAAACCCTGCTACCATCCTGGAAAGGTGATTCCTGTTGCCACTTATGTGGACTTACGTCTGGCAGAGTTGGCCATTCACGAATGGGACATCCGCTCCAAGCTAGACGTATCGACCGAACTATCCGCCCTATGTCTTCCGGCGGTGATGGACTTTATCTCTGCGTTCGTGGTTGGGACTATGTTCCGACCAGGTATTGGTCAGACTGAAACGATTCGCTTCCGATTTGAGTTGACTGGAACGGTCCCTAGCAGCCATGACATAGTGGTGGAGAACAGAAACGCCCACATGGAATCAGCTCGAGAGGCGACACCTAACGTCACGTTCAGATGTGATACGGAAACGTTTGTCTTGGTTGCTTATGGCCGCATATCCCTGAACAAGGCCGAATCGGAAGGACGCTTGATTGTTAAAGGAGACCGTGAACTCGCTTCTTTATTCAGCAGTTAGCTATACACGACCTGGCATTGTCCCAGCGACGAATCCCCACTAACCACACCCCCACCGTCACCAGTACCCCACCCCCGGTGCCTTCCCGATGGACCCCCTTAGATTAGTGCTCTAGGATACGATGGCGATCTTGCCAACTTCTTCATATCTATCAAATAGCAAAGGCCCCGGCTTATCACCGGGGCCTTTTTACGCCTGAAATTGATAGGAGGTTGAAAATTGGTGGGCATTTGGTGGGCATTTCTCGGTTATCGACCTCTGTGATTTTCCGAAATCTGCTTGATTTAGCCTCTAAAAAATGGAGCCGGTGATGGGAATCGAACCCGCGACCTGCTGTTTACGAAACAGCTGCTCTACCACTCAGCTACACCGGCCTGATGATGACGGCAACCAGTCGAGTAACTGGGGTTGACTCAGCAATTATCTTAGCATACGGCCGTGCCTGTAGACCCCGTAAACAATACTGTTTCTTGGCGGCAGGCCAGCTACCAGGAATAGGACTTGCTCGCTATGTCGGCACCCTCGCGCATGGCGGCCAACTTCAGCCAAACTATGTCCTTGTCCACCCGGTTGGAGCCTGCCGAAGTGTCGAAACCGCAGTCGGTCCCGGCCATGACTCGGCTGGGGTCGCCGCCCGCCGCACCCACCGCCCGCCGCAGCCGGTCGGCAACAACCTCCGGGTGCTCCACGTAGTTGGTCTTGGTGTCGATCACCCCCGCCACCAGCAGCATGTGCTCCGGCAGGGGATATTGCTGGTACACCTTGTACTCGTGGGCGTGACGGGGGTTGGCCATCTCCATCACCAGCGCGCCGACATTGGCCTCGTAGACCAGCGGGAGGATGTCCTCTAAGGGCACGTCGTAGTGGTGGGGGCCTTCAGTGTTGCCCCAGCAGACGTGGAGCCGCACCTGTTCCCTAGAGATGTTGCGAATGGCGTGATTGATTGCCTTGATGTGCAGCGCCACGACATCCTGGAAAACCTCGATGGGGTCATCCTGATAGGCCACATGGCGTTCCATGGCCAGGTCCGGGCAGTCCAATTGCAGCACCACCCCCGCAGCCGTGATGAGCTCGTACTCCTTGCGCATCTCCTCGGCCAGGGCCATGACGTATTCTTCGTAGCTGGCGTAATGGATGTTTTCCATGGTGAGGGCGATTATTCCCGGCGACGCCGCGCTCATAAACATGTCTTGGTGGGACGCGCCGGCCTCAGTCACCCAGTTGACCAGACCGGCCAACTCGCGCTCCGCCAAGTCGGGACGCTGGTATTCCAGGGGGCCGGTGCATTGTGGAACGTCCCGCATCAGTTGCACCACTCGGGGCCGGGCGATGTTGGGGAACTCGTTCTGGTCCTTGTGCCCACGCCTGGTCCAGGAGCCGCCGAACCCGGCCATCCGCTGGGTCACGTAGGTGGAGAAGCTCACTCGCGACTGCTCGCCGCTGTTGATCACGTCCACCCCGGCCTCCGCCTGCTTGCAGATGACCTCCAGGGTTGATGCATCGGCCAGGCGTTCCAGGGCGAGTTCATCCACTGGTTCGCCGCGGGACACGGCGCCGAGCAGCTCCACCAATCCGTCAGGACGGGGAAGGCTGCCGGTGTGGGTGGTGAAGATGCGGCCTTCGCTTTGTTTCATGGCGGTTTCCTTTCGACTAGTGGCGGGGTTGAGTTAGGTTGGGTGAGAGCAGTTCACCCGCATCTCCGACACAGTTGTGAGTCTAGACTTCGTCGAACCTAACCTTCCCCCTCGAGGGGGGAGGGATTATTTCTCTGCGACAGAGTCGGATGTTAATCGAAACGGCTGGGGCGGTAGTCTGCCAGGAGGTCTACGTTGGCGCCGTCTACGATCTCCATGGTGGCCATCTGGGCCATCATGGGCGCCAGTGTCACTCCGCTGTGGGTTAACGCCAGGTAGACGTTGGGGGCTTTGGGCGAGAAGCCGATCACCGGAAACCCGTCAAGAGGCATGGGACGGTAGCCCACAGACACAGGGACGGCCGACGCTCCCTTCAGGCCTGGAACATACTCCGCTGCCCGGGCCAACAGTTCATCGGCGTGGAGCTGGGTATCGTTTCTGGCCAGGCTCTCTTGGGTTCCCTCGCCAATCAAGGCCGAGCCGTCCAGGCACTGGCGCAAGTGGATCTCGGGCCTGCCGGACTCCAAGGGCGGAGCGTACACCACCGACACGTGTGTCAGCAATGGCTGCGAGATGGGGTTGGTGCGGATAACCACGCCTGGGCTGTCCTGCTGGGGGATGGTTATCCCGGCCATGGCGGCCAGTTGTGTGTTGTCGACGCCGCCGGCCAGCACGACTACATCGGCGGCGATGGTCTCACCTCCGGCCACAACCGTGGCGGAGCTTGAGTCCACTTTCAGGCTGGATACCTCGGTCTCGAGCTCGACCGACGCGCCGTGTTTGGTGGCGGCCTTGATGCAGGCCTCGGCGGCAACCGTTGGCTCGACCATGCCGTCCAATTCGCAGTAGATCGCGGCCGTCACGGTTCCAGGGGTTAGACCAGGCTCAAGTTGGGCCATCTGTACGCCGTCGAGCATCTGGCAAGGATAGCCCCAGGCCTGGAGTTGGGCGGCGCGGGACTCCAGCTCTTTAGCGCTCTCGCCCGTGGCGACCCATTCCATCTGACCGCCCCACCGGAGCCCCACATCGGTATCAAAGTCCTTGGCGAACCGGTCCCACATGCCCAGTGAGCGCCGGTTGAAGTTGTGGTACGAGACTGGGTGCTTGGCGGTGGCATTGATCCAGGCGAAGGAGTGGCTGGTGGCCCCGCCGCCGGGCCTGCCTCGGTCGATCACAGTCACGGCGGCGCCGCGTTTGGCCAGGGAATAAGCGATGGCCGCCCCGACGATTCCGGCGCCGACGACGGTGATGTTGAGTTGCTTCTTAGAGGGGCCGGTTGACATAAACAATCCTCATGCTGGTTGGACAAATCGACCCTATTATCCGGTCTAGGGTGCGGAAGACTCAAGGGGTGGCGCCAGCAGATTGAGGCTGGCAAAGCTTGATTACGGAAAGCCGGTCTAATTTCGATGCGGCTATCTTTAATCCTACTGCAACATTGAAAATATGGAACATAGAACCGGAACTCCCTCAGCCCTTGCCTATAAGTTCTAACTGGGAACCCCCCTTGGGGTAGATATCCGTTCATAGGCGAAGCAGCCAAGTTTTGATACACGGCACCAAGAACACAAGATAGTCCATATCTTGAAATCAGCCATGACGACGGCTAACCGTCTCCGCCAGAACTAACGGCGAGTCAGCCAAGATAGTGGTTTCGGACATGGGAAGCGCTATCTCCCCGGAGACCATCGAAAAGATCTTCGACCCGCTATACACAGAAAAATCGAGTGGGACTGGGCTGGGCTTGGCAATCTGCCACGAAGTGATCAGCAATGATCATGGCACAATCTCAGTCGAAAGTGAGATCGGCCGAGGCACTTCCTTCACCACCTGCATCCCATTTGCGACCCAAGACGACGCCCGGTCGGAAAGGTCGGTGGCAGCCTAGCTCGGGGAAGAAACTACAGGGCTTTCGCCTAGGTCCGCCCCTCAACCTTGGCATGTTCCCAGCCAGCCAAGTCGGCGTGATAGCCTCGCATCTCGTTGGAAAGCACTTCGATGAAGTTCCGCACAGCCTGACCCAGGAACTTCCCCTTCAGCGTGCAGACACCGATCACCGAGGACTCGAAGATGTGATCCAGGCGCACCACTCCCAGGCGGTCATGGTCCTGCTGATGGAGGGTGAAATCGGCGCAGACTGCCACCCCCATCCCCGTCTCGACGTAGCGTTTGATGGACTCAGTGTCGTCCAAGGCCAGCACTACGTCCCAAGTCACGCCTTGGTTCCTGAGTTCCTGCTCTACCTTTTGGCGGGTTAGGCTTTCGGGCCCAGAGAGAATCAGCGGCCAGGGAGCCAGGTCGTTCAGAGTGAATTCGGTCCGTTCCAGCAATGGATGCCCCAGTGGGGTCATCAGCACAACGTCAAACTTAAACAACTCTTGGAATTCCAGGGCCGGGTCATCCAAAGGCGGCGGGGCGCAGAATGCCAAATCAACCTCACCGGACCTAACCAGGCGCAGCAGCGGAGTGTACGGCCGGGCCAAAAGCTGTATGCGCACGTCAGGATAAGTGTTTCTGAACACCTGGATACCCGGCGGAAGGTGGTGTATCACCAGGTCTGGGTAAGCGCCCACCACGAATGACCCACGGCGTTCGCTGTAGTCCATCTGCGTCTTGAGAGCATCCACAGCCTGAACCACCGGGGTAACCAGTTCCAAAAGGATGAAACCCTCGGACGTAAGCTGAATTGGCCTTTTGATACGGTCGAAAAGGATGATCTCGAATTCGTCTTCCAGCTTGCGAAGGTGAGTGGTTACTGTTGGTTGGCCCAGTGCCAGTGTACGGGCCGCTTTAGAGACGCTTCGCAGCTGTGCAACGTGGTAAAAACTGACAAGCTGTCGTAATTCCATTTGGCATTGCCTCCCCAATGGGCATCACGACTGCCAATATAACATATCATCCAACATTAGGGTAGTAGGGCTGAAATACCCGCCAATTCCATTTGTTTTCACCGGTTTCGCTCGCGATTCCATCAGTTGGAAACGGGCTGAAACGAAGCTATAGTGGGCACCGTTAAAAGCCAGAATCGGAGAGCACCAGAGTGCGAAGAACGCTGGAAAGGCCGCAGAAGATCACCCCCGATGGCGATGATGGCTATTTTGAAGAGTTGACCAAGGCAATCTTCCGAGCTGGGTTTAGTTGGGCTGTGATACGGGAGAAGTGGGACAACTTTGTGGAAAGCTTCGACAAGTTCCAACTGCCCCGGGTGGCGTCTTACGGGCCCGACGACTTGGAACGCCTCTTCGAGGACCGCAGCATAGTTCGCAACCGTCGCAAGATAGTGGCGACGGTCGAGAACGCCCGCACGATGCGGTACTTCATAGCAGAGCACGGGTCGTTCTACGCCTACCTAAGGACCCTGGACCACCTGGATTACTACACTCGCGTCAAAGTGTTGACCCGCCCATTCATTGGATTGGGCCGAACCTCCGCCTTCGTGTTCCTACATTGCGTCAATGAGGAAACACCAGACTGGCAGGACAGGTAAGGCCAAGCTCAATACCGGCGGTTTAGCTTAACGGCCTTCTTTGATCCAGTCGGCCACCTTCTCGCCGATCATGATCACCGTGGCGTTGGTGTTGGCACGGATGCAGTCCGGCATCACCGACGCGTCGGCAACTCGCAGGCCTTCGATCCCACGCACGCGGCAGAACTGGTCTACCACCGTCATCGGGTCGGATTCGGGACCCATCTTGCAGGTGCCGGAGATATGGTGCGATGTTCCAGTGTTGCGCATCAGCCAGGCGTTCAACGTCTCATCGGAGACCAGGTCTGGCTCGGTGGGATTCACTAGGTCCAGGAGGATGCTGTTGAAGCTGGCCTGCTCGCATATCTGGATGCATAGCCGCACCGCCTCCCGCATGCGCCTCCGGTCTTCCTCTTCCTCGTAGTAGTTGTAGTTCAAGAAAGGTTGCACATGGGGGTCAGTGGAGGTCAGCTTCAATTCGCCCTTGCCCAGGGCTAGCTGCAGGCTGGCGCTGAGCCCGATGTAGTTCTCATCGTCGTCGATTTCAACCTGGGCGGGCCGGTGCTCGCTGGTCATCAGCATTGGGCTGATCTGCATGTCGTTGCGGACGTTGGAGTTCTCAACGGTATAGCGCAGTCCCACCTGGATGACCGGTGCCTGGACATCGGGCCGGTCTCCGGTGGCCCGGTACAAAACGGCGACGGATGGATGGTCGCGCAGGTTCTGGCCAACTCCCGGAGTGTCTTGGACCACGTCTATCCCCAGTGAATTCAGGTGATCCGCCGGCCCGACGCCCGAGAGCATCAGCAGTTGAGGCGAAGCAACCGCCCCGCTGCAGACGATGATCTGGTCTCCCTCCACGGTAAATACCTCGCCGCCGCTTTCGGCTTCGATGCTCACGGCGCGATTGCCGTCGAACAATATTCGCCGGGCGGTGACGCTGCCACGAATGTTGAAATTCAACCGGTGCCGGGCCATGTCCAAGTAATTCAGGGCCATGCTCATGCGCACGCCGTCGATGGTGTTCCTGGCCCTGGGCGAGACGCCGCTGGAGTCCGGATGGTTCATGTCTTCGTCGATCTCGTATCCAATGGCCACGCAAGCTTGTTCAAAAGCACTGGCGTAGGGCAGCCACTCGCTACGGGGATAACGCTTTACCGGCACCGGACCCTCAGTGCCGTGGAAATCGCCACCGAAGTCCAAGTCGGTTTCAAGTTTATTGAAGTAGGGGAGGACTTTGGTGAAGGCCCATTCGTCGTTGCCCATCTCCGCCCAGTTATCGTAGTCCTCGGGGATGCCCCGGAAGAGCACCTGGCCGTTGATGGCGCTGGAGCCGCCGGTCGCCTTGCCCCTGGGGATGGTCAGGTTTGGCTGCTCCGGAGTCACCTGGGCCACGTAATCCCAACTGTGGGGTCCGTAGGCCGATAACCACACGTTGTTGCCGTACTTTATGTCTTCCGGAAGTTGCTCAAAGTTTGGGTAGTCCGGGCCCGCTTCCAGCAACAGGACCGACTTGAACGGGTCTTCGGACAAACGAGTTGCGATGGTGCATCCTGCCGACCCACCGCCCACCACGATGTAGTCGTATTTCATGGTCTAGCCCTCCTGAAATTTCGCTGAGTTAAGGCGATGCCCAGCCTCGCTCCAGAATGATGCAATCGCAGGCTGGAAGAATACGCCCCTGGATTTAATCAGCACATGATAGTACAAGCGGAGAGCTAACGCACGCAGGCCAATTGGGGTTTCAGCGACGGGGAGGGAGGGGTAGCAACTTTATTCCAGTTCTATCAGAGGATCGTTGGTTCGGACGGTATCCATGGGCTGAACCAGGACCTCTTTGACCACGCCGTCGCGGGTGGTCCGGATGCTTTGTTCCATCTTCATGGCCTCGACCACGCACACTTCTTGACCGGCGGTGACCTGGTCGGCAGGCCGTACCAGGATCGAGATGACCCGTCCGGATAGAGGGGAAGTGATGACGTTTTCTGGCCCGACTGCTGCAGAGCTACGGGTAGGCGGAGGTGGGACCATTATGCCAGGGGTTTGGGTCCTGCCGCGGCGGGGGCGTGCCGGGGGTGTCGTGGGCAGGCCTTCGACTTCCACCAGGAAAACTTCGCCTTCGACGGTGACCTCGACCGGGGAGTGGGCCAGTTCACTGACTTCGACGTTGTACCAGTTCTCCCCAACCTTGATCCGGAGAGTGGTTACTGCCAACCCCGGTTCCCCAATGTCCGGGAGAGGAGTTGCTCCCGGCGCCCGTACAAGCGCCAGGGGCTGTAGGCAGGCGGCGCCACGGGCTGGGCGAATTTAAGGGCCATAGCGAGGGAGACGCCGATGGCAGCGGCCATCTCTCGCTCGCTGTTTTCGTGTCCGTTAGTCTGCCCGTTTTTGTGCCCGTTGCCGTTCTTATGCATCTTTCCATTGGCGCATTTGTCGAGAGCGCGAGTCTTGAATTCTTCCAGCCAGATGGGCATGGAGCCAGTGTGGTGCGTGGCGGCTGCGAATTCCATGGTGGCCAGTACGTTCCGCAGCAATGGGACGTTGAGCTTGACGCCTTCCACCCGGAACTCCAGGAGGGCCTTTTGCAGGGTTTTTATCGCTTGGTTCCGATCCTCCCCCCAGGCCATTATCTTGGCCATCAGAGGTTCGTAGTCTAACCCAACAGTATACCCGTTGCAAAGCGCGGAATCGATACGGATGTGCTCGCCCTCAGGCTGATGCAGGTCAGTGACGTTGCCGGCGTCGGGCATGAAAGTATCGGGGTCTTCGGGGTAGACCCGGACCTCGATGGCATGTCCGTTGACCGAGACATCTTCCTGGCTGAT
>CEQE01131307.1_pt1 | contig 11377 bp, 12 predicted proteins | sample 356201 | NCBI WGS metagenome assembly CEQE01 (sample SAMEA2619970, study PRJEB7988) | marine metagenome | biome: marine biome (ENVO:00000447); feature: mesopelagic zone (ENVO:00000213) & marine oxygen minimum zone (ENVO:01000065); material: "saline water (ENVO:00002010), including plankton...
GTTGCTTCAGAGTAAGCGTAAAGAACCTTTGCACCGTGCCTTATTATTCCATTATGCTCCTGGTTGACACCTGGTAAGTATCCTGTAACGTCTACTAAATTTATTATTGGGATATTGAAAGCGTCGCAAAAACGTACAAACCTTGCTATTTTGTCTGAGCTGTTAATATCTAAGCAGCCAGCCAATACTTTTGTTTGGTTAGCGACTATTCCTACAGATTGGTTGTTTAATCTTGCTAATCCTACTACTGCATTTTGCGCGTATAAAGGCTGTACCTCTAAGAAAGTGCTTTTGTCTACTATTTCTTCTATTACCTGCTTTGCATCATAAGATTTCTTTCTGTCTTTTGGTATTATGTCCTTTAGTTTTGTGTTTGATCTTTCTTTGCTGTCGCTTGTATTTATTACCGGAGGATTTTCCATATTGTTTTGTGGCAAGTAGCTTAATAGAAGTTTAATTGTTTCAAAACATTCCTTTTCGTTCTCTGTTATGAAAGTTGCTACTCCACTCTTTTCATTATGTGCTGTTGAACCTCCCAGACCTTCAAAATCAATCTTTTCTCCGGTTATGGTCTTTATTACATCAGGGCCAGTTATGAACATGTAGCTTATCTTCTTTGTCATGAAGATGAAATCTGTTAAAGCTGGGCTGTATACTGCAATGCCTGCGCATGGTCCCAGGATGACTGAGATCTGAGGTATTACTCCTGAAGCTAGAGTATTGTTCTTGAATATCTTTCCACCAATATCTAAAGAGCTAATGCCCTCCTGGATCCTTGCTCCTCCTGAGTCGAATAAACCAATGATCGGAACTCCTATCTCTAGTGCATGCTCCTGTATTAAGGCTATCTTTTTGTTATGGATTTCTCCCATAGAGCCGCCCATGAACATGAAATCCTGGGCATAAATGCAGACTGGTTTTTCGTTTATCTTACCATAGCCGGTAATTACCCCATCTCCAGGCTGTTTTTTATCTTGTAAATCGTAGTTTGTGCTTGTAAGCTCCATATCTGCATTTATCTCTGTAAAAGAATTCTTATCTAACAGTGCTTCTATACGTTCTCTGGCTGTTAATTTGCCTTTTTGATGCTGTTTTTTGATTGCTTCTTTATCTAACTGTGAGTTATTTCCCATGTTATTTAACCACCCTTAACGACTAAGAAGTTAGCTATATCGCTTTAAAAAGGTTATGGAAAATGGAGTTTTTCAGAACAATTTGAAACCACGACCTTCTTTCGTCCCTAGAATGCCTCCTTCTACTATTTTAAAGGTTATTTCTTTTTCTGCCGGTAAATGTCGGTGCTTCTTTATTATTACTCTACGGTTTCCGGAAGGGGTTGTTTGTAGCTCTAAAAGGCATTTGCTGCCGTATTTCAATAAGTCTCCACCTACAATATTTATCTTGTCTTTGTCTTCGAAATCTGCATAAACCTGGTTCGTGATTAAGACCGGAATGTGTTTTTTGGAAGCTATCTCTTTCAGATAAGCAAGCTGAGCACCTAAAGCCCTGTTTACTTCATAGACATCCTCATTTTTCCCTAACTCTAAGCGGTAAAGCATTGCAACAGAATCAAATACAATCAAACCGACTTTGTTGTTTACAATATCTTTCAGCTTCTCAAAAGTTTTTTTCTGCTCATCAAAGGTTGCAGGCCTTAAGAAGACAATGTTATTCAGAAGCTTTGCATAATTTTGGCTTATAGATTCACATATCTGCTTGAACCGTTCAATAGAAAAATTATTTTCTGTATCAATGTAAACAACTTTTTTTCTATTTCTGGCAGTATTTGTAGCACATAAGAGGCACAAATTTGTCTTTCCAGCACCGGCAGGACCATAAATGGTTGTAATCACATCTCTCTCATAGCCGCCATCCAGTAATTTGTCCAGAATCCTGCTGCCAGTTGGTATTTTTTCCATATTTTTGTGGTAATATGATTGATTATTAATCTTTTTCTAATTCTCTGAAGTAAAGATGTAATATTCACAAGAACCGTGCCCGTCATATAACCTCAGCTTAAAATTTTCTTTAAGCAAATCAATGAAATCATCATGTTTTTGATTGCAAGCAGTATCTGAAGGGGGACAAGGCAATAAATCACAAGTATTGATTAAAATATGTTTTGCATCATCAATATTGAGAATCAATTCATCAACCTTTTCTGAATTATAAAGAGGAAAATATATTAACTTATCTGCTCTCTCGTTGGAAAATGTAATAAATGCTGGATTTGATATCCAAAGCTCATCATCTATTTTTTCAGTCCCGATATAATCATAGAATTGATCTAGGCTATCTTCGTATGTGTTGAATTTTATGTTTGGTGTACTAAGAATCAGAAAACTAAACAACAATAAAGATAAAATCAATGTCCCATTCTTTTTAAATAAATTAATGAAATAAAGCATTCCATAACTCGTTAAAATGTACAAGAAAGGCAATGCAGGAACCAGTAATCTCATCTCTTTATGAGCAACTAAAGTATATGGGACAAAAATGAATAAGAATGCAACAGTAATAGACGTTTTTCTAAAATCTGGTTTTTTGAAAACGAATAATAAACCTATAACGGAGAATAAAACCAAAATGTTCTCTCTTACAAGATTGACAAAATAAAACCAAAATGGCTGGAAAAATATCCAACCAGTATTCTTCGACATGAAAGCTTGCAATACAAATGGATAGAAGATATCATTATACAGGAAATAATTTAAAATTAAGTATGGAACTACTGGAATCAAAAAAAACAACGAGAAATAAAACAATACCTTGTAAGGCACTTTTTTCTTCATAAATAAATAAAATAATATCAAAGATAATGCAATAAATATAAAAACCTGAAAAAATCTTGTCATGAAAGCTATGCCTAAAAACAAACCCGAAAAATTATATTTTTTCTTCATGAATAAATAAAACCCGAGCAAAGCAAAGAATGTGGAAGGAATCTCTGTATGTAGGATATTTCCAAAAAGAAAGAATGTAGAAGATAGAACAAGGAATAAGGAAGAAATAATTGCAACTTTTTTATTGAAAATATCAAGAGCAATAAGGTAAGTTAAGAATAATACCCCTAAACTGAATAACATCATAGATAATTTCCCAAAGAAAATAACATCTATTCCAATCTTCCAGAAAAACCCTAAAATCAGAGGCCATACCAAGGGTCTGGAAGATTCCCATAAACCCACTTCGCTAAATGAATAGATATACTTTCCCATTCCAATGTATACAGAAGAATCCCACCATATGTCATGAGCAACAAACAAAGAGAATAATTTTACAATGAAAAATACAAAGAAAACTAATAGAAATATCTTATGATTTTTTAACTTCATATTATAGTCTGGAATACTGCTCTTTTTTTAACTCTTTCTTAAGAACACAGCGAAATATCATCATGTTCACAAATCAAATCAATCAACGCATCTTTGTCATGCAGCCCACAATAAGTCTTGTTTTCCACCACAATACATGGAAAAGAGTCAATTCCATAGAATAATTCAAGAGTATCTACAGATGGGAGCTTTAAATTAGAGTCAAAAGAAAAAATAGCTATCTCCTGGTCTATATCCTTATTTAGGTCAGTCAAAACAAAAGACTGTGCATCACATTCAGCACAATCCTCTTTTTTCTTGTAAAAATAAAGGATAGTTGTCTGGTTAAATGTGCACCATTGCTTCATATTCTCCAGCATAGACAAGTAAATAATTTCGTTCCTGTTGAATTTCTTCTTCTGATCTAGATAAAAGGGGTCTGTAATAAATTTCTCTGTAGCTTCCCTGTACATGTCAATCTTTATTCCTGTATCCCATAAAGTCTTGTCCATATGCGCCAACCTTTTTTCTAATGAGATGCATGTCATTTCCTTTCCGAAGACTTCGGACATCAAAGATAAGGCCTGTAGTTCCTGGTATTCGTCAAGGACCTGCTCCATCCTTTCTATAATGGCACGTTCCCTTTGAGTATTTAGGAATAAGTTAAAGGAGTAAATTGAGATTAACAGTACTATAGTTATTATAGCTGCTACAACAAAAACCCCTTTATTGGCTACCACCTTACTTTTCTCCTGAACAATACCAGAAAAAAGGATGTGAGCCAGAAAAACTGGTACATAAAAAAGAGCAGGAAATACCCAAAATAAATTGAAATCCTCCTTCGAGTATTATTTCTTATTGCTTTTAGTCCTACTGTAATCAATATAACTACACTGACTATGCTAGACAAAACAAAAATAGACAATACGCTTGTTCCTAAGAGATCAAATTCGAACAGAAAACTAGAGAAAAAATTATAATTTGTAAAGGAGTATAAAGAAAGATTTCTCGCTATGTTGGATACTAAAAGATATGTGGATAATATGAAAAGTCCCAAACCAGAAAGTATCAAGGTATAGTTAAAAGGCACAAAATAACCGAACAATCCTGCTTTCTTTGTCAGCATTATGTCCTTGTGTTGCCAAAAGGTCATTATTGCTCCGGAATACCACCTTTTCCTCTGCCTGTATAGCGACTTTAAGTTTCCAGGCGTTATAGTCTTGACGCAAGTATTCATACAATTAGCTATCTTGTAACCTGATTTGTGGATTCTATATGCTATTTCCAAGTCTTCTGTTATGTTATTGACATCAAAATAACCGATTTTGTCAAGAAGAGACTTCCTATAGATAGAAAACGGTCCCGGTGTTACGTGAACACAGTTGAAAGATGAAAATACCCTTAAGAAAAGAGAAAGGCCAAGCATATATTCAATCTGTATTATCTTCTGCAAAAAGTTATTGGTCTGCTTCACAAGGACGGAAACTGTGACAGACCCCATCTTTTTGTCCTTAAAGTAAGGGATTGTCTTTTTTAATATATCTTCTGCAACAACTGAATCGGCATCCATGCACGCAATGTAGTCACCTTTTGCTATCTCTATTCCCTGATTGAGGCAGGCAGCTTTTCCTTTGTTCTTTTTGTTGTCAACAAAAGTAATATTATCTTCATGGGCATATTTGAGCATGACTTCTCGTGTTTTATCTTCACTGCCATCATTTACAACTATGACTTCATACAATTTTTTCGGGTAATCAATCGATTTTAGAGATTCTATAGAATCAGAAATCTTTTCCTCTTCATTGTAAGCGGAAATAATTATGCTTACTTTTGGCAGCTGTTCATTATCATCAAGAACAGGGGAATCATAGAGATTATTCTTAGTTTTTAATAATATCAGCAGAAAAACCACGATGAAGTAAGTAGACAAAAACCATACAAAATGTACCAGAGCTGCATAACCTACTTCCATTTTAATTGTTATTTATTGTTATTTGCGTTTATAAAGGTTTATATTATTTCTTCTTTATCTTTATAAGATCCCCTATTGTAAGAGAACCTGTTTTTGAACGTTCTTGCTTTTCGTGCTCTTCCTTATGCTCTTCTGTCAACCTTATCTTAAGGAGATTCCCTATTTTTTTTGCAAGCTGCAATGAAGGTTCAAAATGTCCCGATTCCATTTTTTGCACTATCGATTCCTTTTCATTTATCTTTCTTGCAAACTCTTTCTGGTTTAAACCCGAGCTTTCTCTTTTTTTCCTTATTTTTTCAGCATAATCATCAACCACAATTTCAATTATCTCTTCTTGAGGTTGTTTAATTCCAACAGTAGCAGGGATATTATCTGTCTTTTGCTCTATAATCCCTACTACCTTTCCGAATTTGCTGCATTCATGGCATAAACTAAGCTCTGCTCCTTCTACTATTGTCTTGTATAATTTTCCCGTAGCACTGCACATATCACATTTCATTTAATCACCAATAACCTGGACAATTATATTTCTTTTTCTTGGCCCATCCAGCTCTACAAGCATTGGGCTCTGCCATGTTCCCAGTTGCAATTCATTATTTTTTATAGGTATGGTCTCTTGAGGTCCTAATATGGATGACTTTATATGGGCATCAGCATTTCCATCTAACTTGTCATGGCGCCACTTTCCTGTCGGTATAAGATTGTTCAGAGCTTCTAATAAATCAAGGCATATGTTTGGATCAGCATTCTCATTAATTATTATAGCTGCGGTTGCGTGCATTGCATAAATGGTGCATATTCCTTCCTTTACTTTTGATTCCTTTACAATAGAATTAACTTTATCGGTAAGGTCTATCAATTCCTGTTTTTTTGAGGTTGAGATGGTAATTGTCTCCTGCATATACTGAAATTAATCTTATTCAATTTAAAATATTTTTCTTTTTACTGTCAAAATAGAAGAATGTTTAAAAAAGGAGGTTTGTTGATAATATCATATGAGAACAATAATTGTTACTGGAACTCCAGGAACTGGAAAGAGTACATTAGCAAAAAAGTTAGCTAAAAAGCTACATTTCCATTATTTGGATGTAAACGAAATAGTGAGAAAATATGACATCTCTGAAGGTTATGATGAAAAGAGAAAAACTAAGATTATTGATGTCAGAAAACTGAATGTTGCACTAATAAAGGAAATACACGATCATAAAGCGGAAAATGGGATGATAATAGACTCCCATCTTTCACATTATCTTCCAAAGAGGCATGTGGATGTCTGTATAGTTGTTAAATGCGACTTAAAGGAACTGGAAAAAAGGCTAAAAAATAAAAAATATTCCAAGGATAAAGTTAGAGAAAACCTAGACTCGGAGATATTTGATGTTTGCTTAAATGAAAGCAAAGAGAAAGGACATAGGGTCATTGTTGTGGATACGACAAAAGGCATAAATATTGGTAGAGTGTGCAAGGAGATTGGACTATGAAACAGTTATCTTCACTTGAACTGAGCTTTTTGGCAAAAGAACTCGAAATAGTGAAAAATTCAAGAGTTGACAGAATTTATAACAGCGGCAAGGAGGAAATTTATTTACAAGTCCATAAAAGCAATGTTGGCAAGAAAATATTGAAGATCATTCTTGGGAAAAGCATTTTTTTGAGTGGAGAAAAGTCTGCAGATGATACTCCTTCAGGATTCTGCATGCTGCTTAGGAAGAATCTTGAGGGCAAATTCCTTGATTCTATTGATCAGATAGAACCTGAAAGGATATTGAAAATAATTTTTAAGTCAAAGAGTGAAGAGAGGCAGATTTATCTCGAGTTTTTTGGAAAAGGTAATGTAATTTTATGCAATGATGGTGTCATTTTAGACTGCCTAATCAGACATAAGTTCAAAGATCGTTCTGTTTTGCCAAAAGAGAAATATGAATATCCCAATATGGAATATAATCTTTTTGATATAAATAAGAATCAACTTTCAGATTTGTTAAAAAACTCAAAAAAAGATAAGATTGTAACTAGTTTTGCTACAGAACTGGGTTTAGGGGGGGTTTATTCCGAGGAGGTTTGCTTGTTGAGCGATATTGAGAAAAGTACATTACCGAAAGAAATCAATAATAAAGAAATTCCAAAAATAATCTCCTCAATAAAAAAACTAATCAATAAAAAAATAAATTCTCAAATAATCTATAAAGACAAAGAACCTATAGATGCTGTTCCGATAGATTTGGAATTGTACAAAAACTTTGAAAAAAAAGAATTTGCGAGCTACAGCGAAGCGTTACAGGAGTATTCTACTTATGAGTCGAAGCTAACCAAGAAAAAAGACAACCCTTATACTAAAAAAATTAAAGAGCTTAAGTGGATTATAGGAGAACAGGAAACTACATTAAAAGGATTAAAAGTAAAAGAAACTGAAAGTAAAGAGAAAGGTGAGCTGATCTACCATAATTATCAGCTGATTAAAGAAATCCTGGATGAGATAAATAAAGCAAGCAAAAAATATTCCTGGAAAGAGATTAAGGATAAGTTGAAGGGGCATAAAGTTGTCAAGGATGTTGATGTTAAGGAGAAAAAGGTTGTTGTTGAGATAGATTAATTATAGTTAATCCTATCTAATTGAACTTCATGTGGATTTGTAAGGTATAAATCAATTAAGTCAGTTTTTTGGAAATAATCTGATTTATGTGGCGGTCTACAACCAGTATTAATAATTGACATGTTACGTTTTTCTTGTGTTCCCATTGGTAAACCCTCAATTACTTTCTCAATTGTAGAAGTACTCAAATTTGCTTTTCTAAGAGTTGTGAGTATGTTTAACGCATGAGTTAAATCTTGAGTCATGTTGGTAGTATTACATTCTTTATTAAAAACATTTCCATTGAGTTGAGACCGTAACCTTTTTAAAACCAATAATATTACTTATTCTTGGACGGCCATAGGGGCTTGGTTCACCGGATCCCATTCCGAACTCCGAAGTTAAATGAGCTTCCGTTTCTAGGTGTACTGTGCTTTTGCATGGGAAACTAGGAAAGCTGTCCACCTTTTTTTATTCTGAAACATACTATTTATGGTAACCTTTTTAAAACCAATTTCTTTCCAGAATATAAAATGAAGATTTCGGTAATTGGGGTTGGATATGTGGGATTAGCGACAGCAGCTGTACTTGCAGAGTTGGGAAATGATGTCATTGCTGCAGATATAGATAAGGAAAAGATAGATAACCTCAATAATGGAATAATGCCAATATTCGAGCCAGGACTTAAAGAAATAGTTGATAGGAATTTGAAAGAAAAGAGATTGAAGTTTACTTGCGACAATAAGGAAGTCATTAACCATGGTGATGTTATTTTTATCTGTGTTGGAACCCCTCCGAAGGATAATTGGGAGGTTGAACTAAAATATGTTGAGAATGTTGCAAGAGAGATAGCACAAAACATGACATCCTATAAGGTTATTGTGCACAAGAGCACTGTTCCTGTCGAGACAGGAGATGATGTTAAAAAAATAATCCTGGAAAATGTAAAGGAGGATGTTGATTTTGATGTTGTAAGCAATCCAGAATTTTTGAGGGAAGGCACTGCAATAAAAGATACACTGGATCCGGATAGGGTTGTTATCGGGGCAGACAGTAAAAAAGCGATAGAAGTCATGAAGAGCATTTATAGCCCTATGAAGGCACCATTGATAATTACAGATATAAGAAGCGCAGAACTCATCAAACACGCATCCAACGCATTTTTAGCAACTAAAATCTCTTTTATCAATTCTGTAGCCAGGATATGTGATATATCCGGAGCTGATGTAGGAAAAGTAGCAGAGGGGATGGGTTACGATAAAAGGATAGCAAAAGGATTTCTGAATGCAGGTATAGGTTATGGGGGTTCATGCTTTCCAAAAGATTCCCAGGCATTCATTAAGATAGCCGAGAAATATGGCTATGATTACAAGCTTCTAAAAGCAACTAATGAGATTAATGAAGAACAAAAGAGAAACTTCATGGACAAAGTAAAAAAAACCCTGAAAAACATTAACGGAAAAACTATTGGAATTCTCGGATTGGCCTTTAAACCAAATACCGATGATATGAGATTTGCTCCCAGTGTTTATATAATCAAAGAGCTGCAGAAAGAAGGAGGAAAAATAAAGGCTTATGATCCCGAGGCAATGGAAAAGGCAAAAGAAATTCTTGATGATATAGAATTCTGCAATGACCCTTATGAAGTTTCAAAAGATGCAGACGTTCTTCTTATACTGACTGAATGGAAAGAGTTTAAGGAACTGGACATTAAAAAAATCAAATCATTGTTAACAAGCCCAGTGATTATTGATGGAAGAAATATCTATGATCCCGAAGATCTTAAAAAAGAAGGATTTACTTATATAAGTGTGGGAAGGAAAGATGTGGTGTAGATGAAATGTATCATACTGGCAGCAGGTTATGCTACAAGACTGTACCCATTGACAAAAAACACACCAAAACCTTTGCTTAAAGTTGCCGGAAAGGTGATGGTAGAGCATATAATCTCCAAGGTGGAAGAGCTGGATCATGTTGATAACATCTACATTGTTACAAACGATAAATTTTCACAAGATTTTTTGGATTGGCTTCATAATTTTGATGCCAAAAAAGCAATAGAAGTAATAAATGATGGAACCAAAAGCAATGAAGATAGGCTAGGGGCTTTGGGCGATGTCAACTATGCAATAAACACAAAAAACATAGATGATGACCTAATTGTTATAGCGGGAGACAATCTTTTCGAATTTTCGTTGAAGGACGTTGCAGATATATTCAAAAAAACAGAGTCTAATCTTGTCGTACTGCATGATGTAAAAGATTCCGAACTGGCAAAGCAGTATGGGGTTGTCTCAGCTGAGAAAAATGTTGTTGTTGGTTTTGAGGAAAAACCTTCAAGCCCAAAATCAACACTTATTTCAACAGGAGTATACATTTTTCCAAGAAAAACATTAGATTTAATCAAAAAATATATAGATCAGGGAAACAATGCAGATAAGACCGGGGATTTCATAGCATGGCTACATACCAGGCAAACGGTTTATGCACATATAACTGATAAGACATGGTATGATGTAGGGAGCTTAGAGCAGCTGGAAAAGGCAGACAAGAATTTCAAAGGATAATATGAAGACCGTACTTATAACTGGAGGGGCAGGCTTTATTGGAAGCCATTTATGTGAGTTCCTCATAAAAAAAGGGTTTAAAGTTATTTGCATTGATAATTTTATAACTGGGAATAAGAAAAATGTAGAACATCTGACAGGAAATAAAAACTTTAAATTGGTTGATCACGATGTATCAAAGCACATAGATATCGATGAAGATATAGATTATGTCATGCATTTTGCAAGCCCTGCGAGTCCTGTAGACTACCAGAAAATCCCTATACAGACACTGAAAGTGGGGAGTCTTGGGACACATAACACTCTAGGTTTAGCTTTGGCTAAGAAAGCAAAGTATGTTTTAGCGTCCACATCTGAAGTTTATGGAGATCCATTAGTCAATCCACAGCCGGAAAGCTATTGGGGTAATGTTAATCCTGTTGGCCCCAGGGGCTGTTATGATGAAGCGAAAAGATTTGCAGAAGCGCTTGTTATGGCCTACCATACAATACATAAAGTGGATGTAAGGATAGCCAGAATATTCAATACTTATGGCCCAAGAATGAGGAAAGATGATGGAAGAGTTGTACCAAATTTTATAAGCCAATCATTAAGCAACAAGCCTATTACAGTCTATGGGGCCGGAAAACAAACAAGGAGTTTTTGCTATATAAGCGATATGGTAGAGGGGGTGTATAAGTTGATGATTTCCAATATAAATGATCCTGTGAATCTTGGAAATCCTGATGAACATACAATAAATGAGTTTGCAGAGATCATCAAAGAACTTGCGAATAGTAAGAGTGAGATCGTGTCTAAAAAGTTGCCTGTAGACGATCCTCGTGTAAGATGTCCTGATATAAGTAAGGCAAAGAAAGAGCTCAAATGGTACCCTAAAGTAGATTTGAAAGAAGGACTTACAAAAACTGTTGAATGGTTCAAAAATAATTAATCGTTTCACGAATAAAATAAA
>CEQE01041338.1_pt1 | contig 11363 bp, 10 predicted proteins | sample 356201 | NCBI WGS metagenome assembly CEQE01 (sample SAMEA2619970, study PRJEB7988) | marine metagenome | biome: marine biome (ENVO:00000447); feature: mesopelagic zone (ENVO:00000213) & marine oxygen minimum zone (ENVO:01000065); material: "saline water (ENVO:00002010), including plankton...
CCCCAAGCAATACCATCTGCGTTACCACGAACCATTGCACCCCAGTCTGCGAGCGGCGGCTGCAATCCTAGACCTAAAAAACTTAACCCACTGATTAATAGAAACACAAAACAAAAGCGCAACCCAAATTCTGCTGCCAACGGCGTCAAGGCGTTGGGAAGAATTTCTCGCCACATAATCCACCACAGGCCCTCACCCCGTAATCTCGCAGCCTCGACATAATCCAAGATTTCGATGTCCATCGCGACCGCCCGAGCGATTCGGAAGACCGGCATGGCATAAATAACCCCGATCACGGTAATCAGTACGGGGATCGAAGTTCCGGCAGCAGAAAGCACAATCAGGGCGAAAATCAGTGTTGGAATAGAGATAATGATGTCAACGAATCGACTCAGTATCTGATCGACCCATCCTCTCATGGTAGCGGCCAGGAATCCCATCAGGGCTCCAGATAGAAATGACAAAGCCGTTGTGAGAAGCGCTAAGGAGATGGTATTTCGCGCGCCGTAAACCAATCGACTAAGAAGGTCGCGCCCGATCTGATCAGTTCCAAAGAAAAATGTCCCACCAATTGGTTCCCACACGTCTCCGACGATCTGGCTCTCGCCGTACGGCGCTATCCATGGTGCAAACAAAATACACATTGCGAAAAAGAACAGGATGAACAGGCCAATGCGTGCACTACCGGGCAATCGACCAATGGCTTTGAAAAAGCTCATCTTCATCTTACTTTCTATGACGCAAACGTGGATTGGCAAGAATCGAGAGGATGTCTGCCAGCAAATTGAGCAGCACATAGGTGGTGGCAAAAACCATTGCAGTCCCCCGCACCATAGGCATGTCTCGAAACAGAACTGAATCCACCATGAGGTACCCCAAACCGGGGTAGACGAAGACCACCTCCACAATCACCACTCCGACCACCAGCCAGGCGAGGTTCAATATGACCACCTGAATTATTGGCGCCCATGCATTTGGGAGTGCATGCCAGACGATAATTCGAGCAGGGCGGATGCCTTTCAGCTTAGCCATCTCGATGTACGGGCTCGCCAAAAGATTGACAATCGATGCCCGGGTCATTCGCATCATGTGCGCCAATACCACCAGCGTCAAAGTCAACACTGGTAGTGCCGAAACCTTCACTCGTTCGAAAAATCCCATGAAACTGTCAACATTAGAAATCGCTGGAAATACCTGAAAATTAACCGCAAGCAATGCCATTAGGATGTAAGCAACAAAGAATTCCGGCACTGAGATGGTGCTCAACGTGGTAATAGAAATCACCCGGTCGAATGCTGTATTTCGGTACAAGGCGGCTAATACACCAAGACCGATGGCAAGGGGCACTGAGACCAGTGCCGACATCCCCGCCAAAAACAGTGTGTTGCCAATCCGCCTGCTGATCAGCTCGGACACCTCCCGCCTGTTGGCGAGGGAAACGCCCATGTCCCCATGCAGGAGATTCCAGACCCACTCCGCGTAACGAATATGAACAGGCCGATCTAGATTCAACTCCGCGCGACAAGCAGAAACTGTATCTGGTTGGGCCATCTGGCCCAACATCTCGGTGCAGACATCACCTGCGAGAAATTCCATACCAACAGTGATCAGCAGGGAGATCGCGAACAGGGTCAAAAGGCCAAATCCGAGCCGCTTGATGACCATTCCCCACAACTCGCTATTCACTGTGTCGGCTCCTTAAGAAAAAAGTGGCCAGGGTAGAAACCCTGGCCACCTCGTCAATACTTCATCGAATAGATCAGATTACCGTATCAAGCAAACCACCATCGCTCACAGCTCCGGCAACCATCGAGCTCGAAGTTACCAGCGAGATCGCCATGAGCCAACTTGTCGGACCGCGCATCGACGTTATTGGCGAAACAGGGAATCACGGTTCCCCCTTCGTTGTGGAGGATCGTTTGCATCTCTACATAGATATCACGGCGCTTGGCTTCATCCAACTCAGCCCGACCCATGACCAGGAGTTCCTCGAATCGTGCATTATCCCAGAACGTTTCGGACCAGTTACCACCAGCCTTGTAGCCAATGGTAAACATCCAGTCGGCCGTCGGTCGACCACTCCAGTAACTCGCAGACCAAGGAACCTTCATCCAGGTGTTCGACCAGTAGCCATCCGCTGATGCTCGCGTAACCTTGATGTTGATGCCAGCGGCCTTGGCGGACTCTGCATAAAGCGCCGTCGCATCGACCGCGCCAGCAAACGCTGCGTCCGAGGCATGAATCTCTACATCGAGACCATCACTATAGCCCGATTGAAGCAGATACCACTTGGCCTTATCAGGATCGTATGCACGCTGGGGTATTTCAGTAGCGCAATAATTTTGCGACACACTGATCGGGTGATCGTTACCCAGTGAGCCGTATCCACGGAGAACGGTGTCCACAAATGATTGGCGATTAATCCCCAACTTCAGTGCCATCCGAACGTTGTTGTCAGTGAACTTGCCTTGACGAACATCCATTGGATATGTGAAATGTTTGGTACCAGCCACCTGAAGTATTTCAACGCCCGGCTTCTTTTTAAGCATACCAACTGTTTTCAGGTCGCATCTCGCAATCGCATCAACCTGACCGGTTGCCATCGCATTCATTCGTGCCGCTGCATCATTAATTGCAATCAAACGACACTCATCGAAATGCCCGCGGCCCTCTTTCCAGTAGTTAGGATTACGAATCAAATGTGAGCCAACACCCGGCTCGAAACTCTTGATGCTGTACGCGCCGGTGCCATCACCGGCTGTCCAATCGATATTGCCACTGCTGTCAGCAGGCCCTATCAGGATGTGGTAATCACTCAGTAAGAACGGAAAGTCCGCGTTCCCTGATTCAAGTTCAAAGATCACCGTATTTGGACCATCCTTTCTAATGTTACCCATAGACTTTGCTACGGCGTTGGCAGCTGAGGTTGATCCCTCACGAGAGTGCCACGCAATTGATGCGATGACATCATCCGCATCGAATGTCTTACCACTATGGAATTCGACGCCTTGTCGAAGTTTGGCCACCCAGGTCTTGGCATCTGCAGAGGGCTCGAGACTCTCAGCCAGCTCAGGAACAGCCTGCCCCTTAGCATCTACTTCGACCATTGCATTCTTAACAGCACCCTGGTTCATGGTGATCATGTAATGGTCACTGTTGAGACCGGAATCGAGGGTGTCCCCGGTATTGGCAGCTGGTAATCCCAGCCGGTACACGCCGCCTTTCTTTGGCGCTGCCTGGGCGGCCTGGTTATACAGTGCCGGCGCCGCTGCCATAAGCCCCATGGCGGACGCTCTGGACAGGAACTCCCGGCGGCTCATCGTGCCGCGAGTGACCTGCCGCTGCATTCGTTGAAGATCTTTCTGTAGAGTTGACATCTGGTAGTACCCTCCTAATTGGGTGAATTGGTGTTTACACCTTATACGTACGTATATTCATGCTCATCTAACTGAATCTATCGTACTTTTCATTGCAACAGGCAGACAGTTGCATACTTGCTGTAGGAATTCAACTATATGCCTGGAATAAAAGTGGGGCACAATCAAAAACAGCCAAATATCCCGATATACCAAATATTTGAGGCATTTCGACCCAATTCTTGGGGACTGCATGCCATCGGGTGTCCGACCCAGACTGAAAAGATGATACTTCCAGCGATACTTTTTTGAAAAAGCGGCTGACCCAGCGAAATCCGCAAATACCACGCCCAGCTGTCCAAGCGCATGAAGAGCGGTTAACCCAAAATAAACATCACGCCACTTCTTGTCCGATCACCAGTTAGACGGATTTTTTCCGCATTACTGCCCCTGCCGGGAACAACCGAATCGGATATCTTTTCGCAATTAGGCCCCATATGCCGTCTGGCGCCCATACTATTACGGCAATTGCAACTGAACCCAGGGTAATAATGTACCAGGTTCCAAAATCGGCGAGCCATTCGCGCAGGAAAAAGTATACCAGGGCCCCTATCACTGGACCTTCAATGGTGCCAATTCCCCCTATGATAACGACAAAAATAATGAACGCAGACCACTCGATACTAAAGGCCGCACTGGTCGTAACAAACATCGTATTCAGGTAGGCGACGGCGCCTGCGCAGCCGGTGATAAAAGAGGCGATGACAAATACCATAAACTTCACACCCCTGACATTCACGCCTACGCTTTCGGCGCTGGATTCGTTATCTCGCACCGTTCTTATGGCCAGGCCAAATCTCGAACGCAGCAGGACATAAACCAAAACTAAAGTGGAAGCCGCCAAAGTCAGGGCAATCCAATAAGTCGCATCGTTGCGAAAATCCCGTGGAATCTCCCTTAAGACTCGGGCGAGTGTCAAACCGCTCGCACCCCCGAAATAGTCATTGTTGGTGATGAAAATTCGAAATAATTCGGCCAATACCCATGTGCCGATGGCAAAGTAGGGACCGCGAAGATGAAACAGGGCCGGTGCAGCAATCGCGCCAATCAGCCCGGCGCAAACTCCACCCAGCAAAACAGACGAAAATGGATCAATGCCCCCCTTAAGAGTCACCATGAACAGGCCATAAGCGCCTATTCCGATAAAGGCCTGCTGGCCAACAGAAACAAAACCCGTATATCCCGCCAGAAGGTTCCATGCCTGGGCCATAGCAATCATGGCGAATATTTCAACCATCAGCCGCATGGTGCCGGTACCGCCAAAAAACGGTACGGCAGCCAATGCAATAACCAGAAGCGCCAAAAGGGCTGGTCCGATGAGTGGTGTCTCGATTTTCCAACCGGAATTGGAAAGCGTCTCGCCCTCACGCATGTTGATCCCCCTTGGCCAGCAACCCGGAAGGTTTGACGAACAGAAATGCAAAGAAGATCAGATGACCGGCGAACGCTCCCCAACCAGCATGAATTTTGAAGCCAATAATCTGTGAGATCCCCAATGCCATACCGCCTAGCATGGTCCCCCAGATTGACCCCATGCCGCCAATGATCACAGTTTCAAAGGCAAACAACAACTGGTCACCACCTGTCATAGGGCTGAAGGAGGATTTGATTCCATAAAGCGCTCCTGCGATGCCGATGATCGCCATGGATAGCGCCATGCCCAGGCTATAGATTTTCTTGGTATCGACGCCCATCAGGGAAGACACTTCCGGGTCATCCACGGTGGCGCGCACGATGCGCCCAAATCGGGTGTTATGCATAATCCGGTAAAGTGCGCTGTAAACCACAAAAGCCACGACAAGGATCGATAGCGGAAACAATCCAATATGGATATTTCCTATGGCAATGCTGGCGATTTCGATAGAACCTGCGTCCAAGCTCTTGAAGTCAGCCGAGAAAACTTCCTGCAATACATTATGTAGAATAATGGAAATGCCAAAAGTTATAAGCAACGGCGTCAATTCACTGCCACCCACCGCTTTGTTCAGCAATGAGCGCTGCAAGCCATAACCGGCTGCGTACATGACTGGGGCAATAATGGCGATAGCGATTATCGGGTTGATTCCCACCAACCCAACGATGACAACGCCCAGATAGGCGGCGACCACAAGAAAGTCACCGTGCGCAATATTGACAATGCGCATAATACCGAAACTCAGTGAAAGACCAAGGCCAGATAGAGCGAAAAAGCCGCCAAGCAAAATGCCTTGGATAAGGGTGTCTGTCCATTCAACCATGATGGCTAATTCCCAAAATAGGCGTGGGCTATCTTGGCCCGATCCGCCTTTTCCTTGGTGCCTTTGAGAACCATTTCCCCTTCGCGCAAGCATAAAAAATTGTCGCTGGAATTTATTGCTTGGTTGATGTCCTGTTCGACCACAATCAGGCTCACGCCTGTTGCAGATACAGATTGCAGGGTTTTGTAAATATCCTGAACGATCATCGGCGCCAGCCCCAGCGACAATTCGTCGCAAAGCAACAACCGTGGATTCGACATCAATGCCCGGCCAACCGCCGCCATTTGCTGTTGTCCACCGGAAAGCATGGTCGATAGAAGAGATCGTCTGTCTTTCAAAATTGGAAACAGGTCATAGACCTTAGCCAGCGTCCATGGCCCCTTGCGTCGCGAGCAAGCTCCCATAAGGATGTTTTCCTCAACGGTGAGGGACGGGAAAAGGCGACGCCCTTCCGGCACCATTGCGATGCCTTGGGCGGCGATTTCGTGGGGGTCACGACCGCCAATGGATCGCCCTTCATATTCAATCAAGCCCTCGTTTGGTTTGATAAGCCCGGAAATGGCGCGAAGCAAAGTTGATTTACCGGCTCCATTGGCTCCGATCAAAGCCAGTATTTGGCCCTCATCCACCGACAAACTGACGCCAAATAGGGCTGTAATTGGGCCATAACCGGCGTGAAGTTCATGAATTTTAAGCAGCGTCATCGACATCAAGACCCAGATAAATTTCGTGGACTTCCGGCAAGACCATTACCTTTTTTGGATCGCCATCGGCTATTTTGGCCCCGAAATTAATGACAATCAGGCGTTCAACAAATGACGTTAAAGCATGGACGATATGTTCAATCCAGATAATGGATATGCCGCGTCCGCGAATCTTCTCAAGGATTTCAATTAGTTCATGAATTTCATGATCCGTAAGACCGCCCCCGATCTCATCCAGCAATAACAAGGAAGGGTTGGTCGCCAAAGCACGGGTCAATTCGAGGCGCTTGCGATCCAAAAGGGTCAGATGGGCGCAAGGCGTATTGATACTGTCCAGTAAGCCCGTAGTCAGAACAGCATTAATGGCGAAATCATCTGCTGCGCTTCCTTTCATGCCACCGCCGAAATTAGCGGCGACTCTGGCACTTTCAAATACGGTCATGCCCTTAAAGGGCCGCGGCAACTGGAATGTCCGCCCCATGCCGTCCAAACATCGCCGATAGGGGGGCGCTTTGGTTATATTTTTTTCATTGAAGTAAATCTTACCGCTATCAATGGCTACTTGTCCGGCAATTGCGGAAAAAAGGGATGTTTTTCCTGCGCCATTAGGGCCAATCACCCCAAGAACTTCACCGCTGGCAACTTCCAGGGAAAAATCATCAACAACTTTCAGGCTACCATAACTTTTGTTGACTTTCTCAAGTCTTAACATCTTATCGTTTCCAAAGAAAGCTCACGGTATCCCCACGTCTAGGTAGGGATACCGTGCTTAGGATGGCTACAGATTAGTTTAGCTCGTTCATCAATTTAACTTCAGCCTGAACTGGAATGTTTGGCGCAGACTTGTTATTCGTGATCAGCAACTGATACTTATGTTTACCGCCCAGGCGCCACTGCCCGCCGACAACTTTGGTCTTGGCGACATTCTTGATAGGAGTATCAGCCCAATTGATGTGGCCGACGATGGTGGTCATTTTCATGGTTTTAAGAACGTCGCGAACGGCTTCCCTATTGTGAGGATCACCAGCGCGTTTTAAGGCTTCTACGCCAATCTCCCAAATCGCATGAGCATAACCAAGCGGCTGAGTCCACTGCTTGCCGGTTTCATTCTCGTATTGGGCCGACAAATCGGCAGCGCTTTGATTGGTCAGCGTAGATTTGTACGGGAAGTTGGGTGTCCACCAGACTTCTGTTGTCAGGCCGTCACCGCGGTCGCCCTGGGTTTCCAGTCCGGAAGGGAAAAGCAAGGCGGCGGCAATAGTAACAACTTTAGGTTCAAGCTTTTGCTGCGCAGCCTGGGCCCAGAAGGTGGTGAAATCGGGAACGTGGGCGTGACCGGCGATAATATCGACGCCTTCGGTTTTAAACTTGGCAATCTGGGGTGAGAAGTCGGAGCTGCCTTCCTGGAATTTGCCTGTTCCGACATATCCAAAGCCCATGGTTTTCAATGCAGCCGGAATACCAAAATCGGGGCTACCGAACGCCTCGCCACCAGGGTCCGCCGAGTAAATACCGCCTACCTTTTTGTTTGTCTCAACGGAAGTCCAGATTTCCTGGTAGGCGCCGATGACGTCCTCAAGTCCCCAGAAGAAATGGTAGCTCCACTCAAATCCAACTGCCGGGTCCCCTTTGCGCGGGAACATCCAGGCCTGCCACGGCATCATGGTTGAAATGGTGGGGACACCGTTCAATTCACCCTGATCGGCAGCCGTTATGGAACTCAGGCTGTCCTGCACCAACAATAAATCAACTTCATCTTTATGGATTAGCTGTGCCGCCAGGTTGCCGGCGCGGTCGGTGTTGGACTGACTGTCTTTAGTGATAATTTCGACATCATATTTTTTACCACCAATTTCCAGGCCTTGTCCGAGCAATGTCTTCATTTTCTTCAACACAAATGGATCGGTTTCAGAGAATTCGGCATGGGAACCGGTGAGCGGACTGATGTAGCCAATTTTGATGGTGTCGGCGAATGCCGAACTTAGGCCCATTGTTGCGGTGAAGGTAATCGCCGAAAGCGCAGCTGAGCCCAATAGGCGTTTATATCGAGTGTTCATGGAAGCCCCCTGTCAGATATTCCTGTTATTTCGATTAGCAAGGATACCAGCGAATAGATCAGATGCTCTTGTTTGCGTCTGCTATCCTGTTGTTTTTTGCCTGAATCTTGATGATTTGTGCCAATCCGGTACTCCAGTGCCGGTTTTCTTGTGTTAAAGGTGCCAGTTTGATAGGTTTTATCATCGCCAAGTAAAGCACCTTGAAGAAGGAGTTTGCGCTTAAACGTCGAAAACAAAAACAGTGGGGGCTTCGACATGGGCGAATTAGATGGAAAAGTAAGCGTCATTACTGGTGGTTCAGGAAGCATCGGCTTGGCAAGCGCGCACCGTTTTGTAAAAGCCGGCGCAAAAGTGATGTTGGCTGATTTACACAAGGACGATCTATCTCGCGCCGTACAAAGCCTCGGAGAAAAAAATGCGGCGTGCGTTGAAACCGACGTTACTAATGAACGTTCAGTTAAAACACTCGTTGATGCGACCGTCGAAAGATTTGGCAAAATCGATATCGTCTTCAGCAATGCGGGAAATTTTGGCACAGTGGCGCCCATTGCCGACTATCCAACTGAGATTTTCGAGGCCGTTTATGAGGTCCATGTCAAAGGCGCTTTCCTGACATGTAAATATGCCATACCTCATATGAATGATGGCGGCAGCATCGTCATAACCTCCAGCGTTGCGGGAACCCGCGGCGACCCCGGCGTGTATGGATATATCACGGCGAAGCACGCGCAAATCGGTCTAATGCGTTGCCTTGCCAAAGAACTTGCCCCGCGGCGGATTCGTGTAAATTCGATTCATCCTGGACCGATTGATAATGCCTTCCAGCATGCTGTTGAAGATGACTTGAGCAATATTATTGGACGCGATGCCGGCGAATTTTTTGATGAGCAAACCCCGCTGGGGCGTCATGGGCAAGCCGACGAAATCGCCCAGTCGGTCCTTTATCTGGCATCAAACCGCTCTTCATACACTACCGGTTCCATGCTGATGGTCGATGGCGGAATGAGCGCGTAAATTCAGAACTGCCGGGGAACTTTTCGCACAGCTTGCAAGAGGGCGGGAGTTAAGGACTTCACCTTCCATGATCTTTATTACACCTGTGCTTCCTGGCTGGTCAACGACAACGTGTACTTAGACGTGCCGGGACACAGTTCTGCAGTTATGAGCGAATGCCATGCCCATATGAATAAGCGCAAGATCCACGACGCTGTTGTTGTGCTGGATGGCAGTCGGCCAGATTCTGGTCACAGTGATTTACAGATGTCCGAAATACCAATGCTTAGGGAGCCGTAATTAACTCAAACTTCCCCAAAGCACTGACTGGCGCCTGCATGTTACCTTCACCCTATCGAGACAGAACACGTCTGGAAAAATGATCCCGGTCAAAATGGAAACATCTCCACAGCTACTTTCCACGACTGAGCCAGAAAAAAATCTCGATGTAGTTAGCCTCACGGCCATCTGGGCACTTTCTCCGCAGGAAAGTGAACGTTTGGGCCAAGGTCAATATGAGGTTAGCGTGGACCTTCGTACTGCTGACCTAAATCCAGACCAGTACCTCCCGGACACCGATCAAAATGATCTCTACGTGGCGGTCACCGATTGGTTGGATGAACTGCAACCATAAACCAGCGGTCTATTCTCACGCCACATTAGTCATAAAAGGGGTTCTCGGTTGACGGCACCTCAACACCGTCTCCTGCCGGTCCCGTCAGCGACGTTGGGAACCGCCCCGGCTAGATTTCGGCAATAAGGCCCCGGTGCCAGCGTTGGCAGCCGGGCACTGAGATCGCGCGGGGCAAAGGCGACGTCGGTGGTGCCGTCAATATCGGGGGGCCTTCAGGCGATGGCGCAGTGACCGATGTGGTCCAGAGCTTGCTTGGCGCAGGCATTTGTCGACATTGAATATTTCGTTTCATCCGGCGGTTTGGCTGGAAATACCGTGAACGTAGCGTTCTATTCAGGGATGCAGCAGATTGCCCAAAAGCTTCATAGAGAGGACAAATTGCGCGAAACCGCATTAAGGGTGGGCTGGCACGGATATTGCTGATAGATCGGGTGACTTGACTAATTGGCGCTGCCCGGAGCGGTTTTGGAACTGCAAACACGTTTTCTTTTCGGAATTCGGACAATCTTGGGCTATACCCCCCCGTGTGAGGCAAAAAAAGAGCCTTCGGAAGGACCTCTGAACGCTCACACCGCTCAATCGAAAGTCGGCAAGGGTTCTTTCGCCCGCCTGATAGGGGGGCTGATCGTGCTTGTGTTTATTTACGTTTCCGGGATTGGTATGGCCTATGCCAAGGATGGTGCGATCTCCAAAGGTGACATTGAAGCCTTAAATGAGGCTCGCGATATTTATCACGCCAACTGCGCCATGTGCCACGGCTACGACGGTGTACCGATCTTGCCAGGTGCCCCGAATTTTGCCAGCGGCGAGAGGCTGGATAAGCCCGACCCGGAGCTATTGGCGTCGATTCGAGATGGGCGCGAAACAATGCCGCCCTGGGGCGATGTTTTAAGTGACGGGGAACTGCTATCGGTGCTCGCCTATACACGTTTGATCAGCGGTGACGAGCTGTTTCTCGAGCACTGCGAGCGCTGTCATGGTTCGAGCGTGCCACCACTTGTGGATGCCATCCCTAAGGGTCAAAAGAAATTGAGCAACTATGGCGGCCCGTGGCAACTGTGCAGTGGCGATGAGATAGAGGAAATGATGCAGCGCGAGGACATCATTACTGTAATTCAGTTCTTACGTAGCGTGCCCGGGGCAGAGCTGAAAGGCATGCCAACCGAGGCCGGAGGGTGATTTCTACGTTTGATACGAATACTAGACGGCCTTTCTTCTATTGGTTGGCTTCCACCTGGCTGGTAAATCGGCAGAAGGCGGGCAGCCTGAAAAAGAACACAGTCCGCAGCATTATTGGTTGAGGCAATGGAGTATGGGTACTG
>CEQE01018284.1_pt1 | contig 11347 bp, 8 predicted proteins | sample 356201 | NCBI WGS metagenome assembly CEQE01 (sample SAMEA2619970, study PRJEB7988) | marine metagenome | biome: marine biome (ENVO:00000447); feature: mesopelagic zone (ENVO:00000213) & marine oxygen minimum zone (ENVO:01000065); material: "saline water (ENVO:00002010), including plankton...
TATGACATGCATGTAAGAAGAGAATTAATAAAAATTTCTGAAACGACTATAGATAATGCATCAAATAAAAATATCAATTTACCTGGTGAGAAAATAATTGAAGACTCGGAAAAATTATTATTTGATTTAGCAGAAAGAGGATCTTTTAGAAAATCATTCGTTAAGTTTGATACTGCTCTCAATCAAACTATTGAAATGGCATCCAAGGCTTTCAAAAATGTTGAAGGTATTGTTGGAGTTCCCACAGGATTAGTTGACTTAGATGATCGCCTAGGAGGACTACATAATCAGGATTTGCTCATAATAGCTGGAAGACCATCGATGGGAAAAACTGCTCTTGCAACAAATATAGCGTTTCACGCGGCAAAAAATATTCAAGATAAAGGTTTAAAATCTTCAGTAGCATTTTTTTCCTTAGAAATGTCTTGTGAACAATTATCGACAAGAATTTTATCAGAACAATCTAGAATAAAATCAAATGATATTAGAAGAGGAAAAATTTCCGAGGAACAATTTGATAAATTTATTGAAACCTCAAAGAATATTTCTGAATTGCCACTTTATATCGACGAAACCCCGGCAATATCAATTGCTGCCTTAAGTAATAGAGCTCGGAGAATAAAAAGATTGTTTGGTTGTGAATTGGTGATAGTTGATTATATACAATTGATGAGAGCTACTAACATAAGAAACGACGGTAGAGTTCAAGAAATTTCAGAGATTACACAGGGTCTTAAAGCGTTAGCTAAAGAGCTCAACATACCAGTGCTGGCTTTATCTCAGCTCTCTCGAGCTGTTGAACAAAGAGATGATAAAAAACCTCAATTATCAGATTTAAGAGAGTCTGGTTCAATAGAACAAGATGCTGACGTTGTAATGTTTGTTTATAGAGAGGCTTATTATTTAGAAAGAAAAGAACCTCGACCTGCAACTATCGAACATGCTGAATGGCAAGCTAAGATGAATGAAATTTCGATTCTTGCCGAAATTATGATTGGCAAGCAGAGGCATGGTCCAACGGGTAACATAAAGGTTGAATTTGAAGCTATGTTCACCAAATTTAGAGATATTCAAACTAGCTAAATTAAAATATATCTATTTTGATTTAGAAAATGTTCTCAAAAAGCTATCAAAATATTGTAATTCAAAAACCAAAACTAATTTTGACACTATTATTTTTAGTTTTGTTGAGTTTTGGTTATTTTTCAAAAGATTTTAAGCTTGATGCATCCTCCGACACTCTTTTATTAGAGAACGATCCTGACTTAAATTATCTCAGAGAAGTAACAAAAAGATATGGTTCTAAGGATTTTTTGGTATTAACTTACACGCCTGAAAAAGAAATTATTAATAGTGACACAATTCAAAATTTAATAAAACTAAAAAAAGATATTCAAAATTTAAGCTGGATCCACAACGTTATCACTATACTTGATATACCTCTCCTAAGCAGTTCAGATGAATCTTTGATGGAGAGACTAAAAAATTATAAAACGCTTAAAGATGACGGCATAGATAAAAAAAGAGGATTCGAAGAAATAATCAATAGTCCGGTATTTAAGGAGTTTATTATAAGTGAAGATGGTAAAACAACGGGAATAATTGTTAATCTAAAAAGTGATAATAAATTAAGAGAATTTATTGAAAAAAAAGATTATTATTATAATAAATCTATAACCGAAAATCTCAATTCAGAAGAGAGAAAAAATTATTTAATATTCCTAAATGATTTTGAAATTTATAAAGATTCTATAAAAAAGCAAAATCATGAAAATATTTTAGAAATTAGAAATATTATTAAAAAACATCAAAGTTTTGCAAAAATACATTTAGGTGGAATTCCTATGATTGCGGACGACATGATGACATTTATAAAAAACGACATAGTAGTTTTTGGAGCTGGAGTATTTTTATTTATTGTTGCTACACTCTGGTTTATTTTTAGAAAAATCTTGTGGATAATAATTCCATTAAATAGTTGTTTTTTTTCTGTATTAATAATGATGGGACTTCTTGGGCTGCTCGGATGGAAGGTAACGGTAATTTCTTCAAATTTTATTGCTCTTATGCTTATTCTGACTATGGCTATGAATATACACATGAGTGTAAGATATCTACAATTAAGAAGAGACTTTCCTGAATTAAGTAATAGCAAAGCTATATTACAAGCAACACAAAAAATGTTTTGGCCAATTCTCTACACAGTTTTAACCACAATCTGTGCTTTTTTATCTTTAATTTTTAGTGATATTAAACCCATCATAGACTTTGGATGGATGATGACACTTGGTCTAATTACTTCTTTCACTGTTACATTTACATTGTTACCAGCAACTTTAAATTTTGTAACCAATAACACGCTAATCATAAAAAAAGAGGGTAATTCAAAAATTACCAGTATTTTAAGTAAAATTTCACAGAAAAATACTAAATTAATTTTTGGAACAACTTTTGTAGTAATTGTTTTGAGCGCAATAGGAATTAGCAGACTAGAAGTTGAAAACAGTTTCATAAACTACTTTGATAAAAAAACTGAAATATATAAAGGTATGAAATTGATCGATGATAAACTTGGAGGAACAACTCCATTGGATATCATAATCAAGTTTCCAAAAAAAAAACAAAAAACAGTTTCGGACGATGATGAATTCGAAAGCTGGGATGATGAAGAAGATGAAAATAATCAAAAATATTGGTTTACTAGAGATAAAATTGATAAAATTGATATTGTTCATAATTATTTAGATAATTTAGAAGAGGTAGGAAAAGTTTTGTCTTTTTCTTCTATAGTTAAGGTGGGAGAACAACTAAATGATGGTAAAAAATTACAAACTTTAGAACTTGGAGTTTTGTATACTAAGCTACCAAAGGCAATAAAAACGGAAATTATTGATCCCTATATTTCCGTAGAAGACAACGAAGCAAGAATTAATTTAAGAATCAAAGACTCGAAAGAAAATCTGAGAAGAAACGAATTAATCAAAAAAATCAACAGTGACTTGGAAAACAAGCTTGGTTTTAATAAAGAAGAATTTAAGTTAGCTGGGATTCTAATTTTGTTTAATAATTTATTGCAAAGTTTATTTAAGTCTCAAATCTTAACATTGGGATTTGTAATGGCTGGAATATTTATAATGTTTTTAGTATTGTTTAGAAATCTAACATTGTCATTTATTGGAGTGGTGCCAAATTTTATTGCTGCGTTTTTTATATTAGGGATTATTGGTTTATTAGGAATTCCACTAGATATGATGACAATTACCATAGCTGCGATAACAATAGGAATAGCTGTGGATAATAGCATACATTATATTTATAGATTCAGAGAAGAGTTTCAAAAAAACAATAATTACAATCAAACAATTGATAAATGTCATTCAACTGTCGGTATTGCAATTTTAAATACCTCGATAACAATTGTTTTTGGTTTTTCTATTTTATTTTTATCAAATTTTATACCCACAATTTATTTTGGCATCTTTACTGGGATAGCCATGATGCTAGCTTTAATTTCAGTTTTAACGCTTTTACCAAAATTAATTTTATTAATAAAACCTTTCGGTAATAGCTAGCGTGCTAGAATTTATACAAAATAATATCTCGGTATTTGATCTCACTGTTTTTCTAATTACTATTTATTCCGTAGCTCAATGTGCCGCGAAGGGCTTTACGTTGAGCTTATTATCTTTTTCGAAATGGTTGATTGCTTTAGTTATAACAATCGTTCTAGTGCCAAAACTAAATCCTTGGGTACAAGATTTTATAGAATCAAAATTTATTGCCGATATTGGTTTGGGGATTTTTATATACATAATTTCACTTTTTATAATAATCAATATAGGAAAAGCCGCTGGTAGCGCTGTAACTTGGACGGGATTTGGTGCCGTCGATAAAACTTTTGGTTTAATTTTTGGAATCTTTAAAGGATATGTATTTTGTGTATGCTTTTTTTCTTTACTTAATTGGTTTTATCCATACCAACGATGGCCCGTAAAAACTGAAGGTACTTATTCCTTTGAAATAATATATAAAGGAAGTGAGTTTTTGGTTGAAGAATTTCCAAAAAGTGATGAATATTATGATGACACGAAAGAAAAAATCGAAAAAATTTAATCCAAAACTGAAAGAAGAATGCGGAGTATTTGGAATAAGTAATAACAATGATGCTGCCACTTTAACTGCGCTAGGATTGCATGCGCTCCAACACCGAGGACAAGAGGGTTGTGGAATAGTATCTTTTGATGGAAAGAATTTTCATTCCGAAAAAAGATTAGGATTAGTAGGAGATAATTTTACAAAAGGAAAAACTATAGAAAAGTTACCGGGCCAATTTGCAATTGGACATAACCGGTACTCAACTACAGGCGGAACAACATTAAGAAATATTCAGCCTTTTTTTGCAGATCTTCACGGCGGAGGAATAAGTATAGCGCATAATGGAAATCTCACAAATGCCATTACCTTAAGAAAAAAACTTGTAAAAGATGGAGCAATTTTTCATACGACTTCTGATACAGAAGCCATTGTCCAACTTATAGCAAAATCAAAAAGGCAAATAATGATCGATAAAATTGTAGACGCCCTGTTTCAAATACAAGGTGGTTATGCTTTAGTAATGTTAATAAATAATGTTCTTATCGCTGCAAGAGATCCTTTTGGAATTAGACCTTTAATAATAGGAAAATTAAAAAACTCCTACATATTTGCTTCCGAAACTTGTGCACTAGACATTGTAGGTGCAAAATTTATCAGAGAAGTTGAAAACGGGGAAATAGTAGTTGTTGAAAATGAAAAATTAAAAACTATTAAACCTTTTCCTAGTAAAAAAGCAAGACCATGTATCTTTGAATATATTTATTTTTCAAGGCCGGACAGCATATTGAATAATAAATGTGCCTACGAATATAGAAAAAATTTAGGATATGAGCTGGCAAAAGAATCTCATACTGACGTTGATATTATTGTACCCGTTCCAGATTCAGGGGTGCCTGCAGCAATTGGTTATAGTCAAAAAATTGAAAAAAATTTTGAATTGGGATTAATTCGAAATCATTATGTGGGAAGAACTTTTATTGAGCCAGCCCAAAGCATCAGAAGTTTTGGCGTAAAATTAAAATTAAGTGTAAATAAATCTTCCTTGATAGGTAAATCTATCGTTTTAATCGATGACTCGCTGGTTAGAGGCACGACCTGCCACAAAATAGTAAAAATGTTATATGATGCAGGAGCAAAAGAAGTCCATGTCAGAATAGCTTGTCCAGAAATAAAATTTCCCGATTTTTACGGAGTTGATACTCCTACAAAAAAGGAATTATTAGCCGCAAACAATAGTATCGAAGAAATGTGTAAATTCATTAATGCAAAATCTTTAAAATTTTTATCTTTAGAAGGTCTCTATAAAGCCATGGGTTTTGATAAAAGAAATAACCTTTACCCACAATTTACTGATCATTATTTTACAGGAGATTATCCGATAAAACCAACTGATGATCTTGGTGACAGTAAAATTACACAATTATCACTCTTAAGTAGTGTTCAAAAAAATTAAAAAATTACGCTTTATCTCCGTAATCTCTCATATGTTTTGCTATGCTCTTATTGGTTCCATAAATAAAATGAGTTGACATATCTTCTTTATACTTGCTGGCAGGCACTTTCAATCCAACTGACTCAGCGACTTCTCTAATCAACATTGGGTTTGCACCACAACAAACTCCTAAATAGTTTACACCAAGACCAAAAGCTTCTTTTGCAAATTTTCTAATTTCATATCTATTACATTGAAGAGGATCCAATGCGGTAGGAAATGTTCTTCCGTGAGGTGAATGACATGCACATCCATTATTGTCTGGTAAATTAAAAAAGGTTGGATGCTCTTCGGTTGTACGAAAATTAATGGGTAAAGCAGCAACATGACATTTCAAAGCTTTCCTAACTTCTTTTAAGTAAGGCATCATGGTAGCGGGACCTCTAAAACAATTCATTCCAACAACATCTCCGCCAAGTTGCTCCAATTCTTTGCAAGTATCCACAATAGAAACCCCATCTCTCATTATATTTTCACCCATGGGTGCTATTGTAATAACACATGGAAGGCCTGTTTTTTTCATTACCTCTAAAGCTTTATAAGCTTCTTCAGCATAATAAAAAGTTTCTCCAATTAACATATCCGCACCTTCTTCAAGAGCCCAACCAACCATTTCTGCGAACATTTTCTCAACTTCTAATTGTGATTTTGAATCATTCTCTTTCCAAATATTTGAATTTGAAATATTTCCAGCCATCAAATTAGGTTCAATTCCTTTTGGAGTACTTATTGCAACTTTTTTTGCTATTTTTAAAGCGGATCTATTTAAGGGTTCTAATAACTCTTCTTTACCGATCACTCTCATTTTTTCACGATGTCCATTGTAAGTAAATGCCTGAACAATATCAGAGCCTGCATGTTGAAAATCTTTATGAAGATTTTCTAAAGCTTCGGGATGTTCCAAAGATACCATGGGAACAAATTGTCCTGAAGACATGTATCCCCTTCTTTCAATTTCAAACAAAAAACCTTCAGCACAAATTACTGGGCCCTTGTTTAATCTTTCAATTAGTCCTTTTGTTGACATAAATTTTTTTTTATCTTTCCTTGGAGAAACGTAATTGGTGTTATATATGATGTCAAATAGTTTCTAAATTGCTATTATTAAGAGTTTTTTTGGAATATTTGACCAACTAAATGATAACCACTAAGGAAAATATTATTCAATACTTTCAAGAGGGAATTAAAAATAAAAATAATCTTAAAATAGGAGTTGAGCATGAAAAATTCATCTTTAACAAGTTAAGAAAAAGAGTGGATTACCAAATTATCAATAAAATATTTGATTTGTTTAAAAATTCTGGTTGGCATCCGATCTTCGAAGGAAATGATATAATTGCATTAAAAAAAAATGATCAACAAATTACCCTTGAACCTGGAAATCAAATTGAGTTATCAGGTGCAAAATTAAATAATATTCATGAAATTTGTAAAGAAGCACACGATTATATATTTGAATTGAAACAAATAAGCTCTAAGCTAAATCTTAGAATTATATCACTTGGTTTTGATCCAATTTCAAAACTGAATGAAATCCCAAGCAATCCAAAAAAAAGATATGAAATAATGACAAAAGAAATGCCAAAAAATGGCAGACTAAGTTTAGATATGATGTATAGAACTTGCGGAACACAAGTTAATCTTGACTATTCCTCAGAAGAAGACTTCACAAAAAAATTTAAACTTAGCTGTTATTTAGTACCATTATCTATGGCATTATTTGCTAATTCATCAATTGTTGAGAAAAAAAATAGTAATTATTATTCATACAGATCCAAAGTTTGGCAGGAAACTTCGAGGGGAGGTTTGCCCATTGAATTCTTAGATAATATGGATTTTGAAAAATATGCAAAATTCATAATGAAGATTCCTATTTTATTTGCTCAAAGAAAAAACAATTATATTGAAGTAAATGGTAAAAATTTTGAAGATTTTATGAATGGAAGATTGGATGAAATCAACAACGAATTACCTGATAAAAACGATTTATCAAATCATTTAAGTACAATTTTTACTGAAAATAGGCTTAAACAGTATATCGAGATTAGATCAATTGATACTTGTGATTGGGATTGCTTGTGTAATGCTCCCGCATTCTTTGTTGGACTTTTGTATGGAAACCTTGAAGAGTCGCTTGAAATCGTATCAAAGTGGAATAAAAAAAATCTGCTAAATACTTACATTGAAGCACCCAAGAAAGGATTAAGAACTGAACTCGAAGGAAAAAATATTGGTGAATGGAATAAAATATTTTTTAAATTAGCAAAAAAAGGGCTAGAAAAAAGAAATCAATTAAACAAAAGTAAAAAGAATGAAACAATCTACCTAAATTATATAAATCAAATTTTAAACTCTAATAAAACAAATGCTGAATTAATGCTAGCTAAATTTCAAGATGATAAGGATCTTAACTACTTGTATGAGAACTAAAATCTTAGCTATTCAAGGTGATAGTTTAAATAATCTAAATCCAAAAACTGATACAACCATTTTGCTAGCACTTGAAGCCCAAAGAAGAAATTATCAAATATATTACTATAGAACAAAAAACCTAACATATATTAAAAACAAGGTCACAGCTAAATGTGATGAAATTTCATTTATCGAAAACAGTAAAAAATTTTATAAAATAAAAAGAAAAACAAATTTAGATCTTTCAAAAGCAAAAGTAATTTTAATGAGACAGAATCCACCTTTTAACATGGATTACATCACTGCCACTTATTTGTTAGAAAAACTTCCAAAAAAAGTAAAAGTAATTAACAATCCAAAATCTGTTAGGGATATTTCTGAAAAACTATATTCAACGAATTTTATTAAATTTATGCCTCCTACAATCTTTACTCAAGATATAGAAGCTATCTTCAGATTTTTTAAAAGATTTAACAAAATTGTTATCAAACCAATTCATGGATATGGTGGAAATGATATACTATTAATCAAAAATCACTTTAATAAAAAGATAATCCAAAATTTTATAAAGAAAAATGAACACATCATGATACAAAAATTCCTCCCTGAAATAAAAAATGGAGATAGAAGAGTTTTTGTAATTGGAGGAAAAATTAAAGGGGCAATATCTCGGATTCCAAAAAAAGGATCCATTTTAAGTAATATGAGCAAAGGAGCGAAAGCTAAAATTGTTAAATTAAATAAAAAAGAAACAAATATTTCTAATTTGGTTTCAAAAAAATTAATTAAAAATAAAATTGTTTTAGCCGGAGTTGATTTTATAGGAAGTAAGCTAAATGGAGATTTAAATGTTACTTCACCAACTGGTTTGAAAACATATAAAGACCTTTCTGGTATAGATTTGTCTAAAGATTTTTGGAATTACGTTGAAAACAAATATGCAGTTAGCTGATCAAAAAAAAGGAACTTTATTAGCATTTATTGCAATAATGTTTATCACCCCTGATAGCTTGCTTATTCGTTTATCGAATACAGAATCTTGGAACCTTATCTTTTACCGAGGAATTATTCCTTTTTTTGTAGTTTTTATTGGCCTTTTAATTGTTCAAAAAAGTCAAATTGTTTCCTCTATTATAAATAATGGTTGGCACGGTGTTGCTTATATTTTTACTTTTGCCATAACTAATATTTTTTTTGTTATTTCAATTGAAAATACAAACGTTGCAAATACTTTAATCATGATCAGCCTATCTCCTATGCTTGCTGCAATAGTAAGTTTTGTTTTTCTAAAAGAAAACCCTGATAAAAAAACATGGCTAGCAATTATTGTTACAGCTCTGGCTGTTATCTATATTTTTTTTGATTCATTTGAAAAAGGTGATTTTAAAGGGAATTTTTTTGGATTTATTTGTGCCTTAGGCTTGGCGGCTGGAACTGTAATAATTAGATCTGCAAAACGGTTAAATTTGGTTCCTTCAGCAATGATAGGTAAATTATTTGTTGCATTAATAGTGCTAATTTTTGTGGACAAGCTTAAATTAGAAGGAAAAGATTTACTCATTATCCCAACCATGGGCATTGCATGTGTAGCAATACCATTCGTTCTGTTGACCTTGGCCCCAAGATATATTACCGCACCTGAAGTCAATCTTTTCTTCTTGCTTGAAACCATTTTAGGTCCTTTATGGGTTTGGCTCGTAATTCATGAACAGCCAAGCATAGAGACCCTTATAGGGGGAGGAGTAATCATTTCCACGATTACTATTCATTCGATTCAAGCCTTAAAAAAAACATAAATCAAATTTATCTACTTGCTTTTTTAAACAAAAAGCATAGTCACTCAAAATAATGGGAAAATTATTTAGAAATTCTTGGGCATTATTTACTGGTATCGGGATAATTATGATTGCCCATGGTCTTCAAGGAAACTTGATGGGTATTAGGGCAGTAATGGAGGAATTTAATTATTTTTCCACAGGCATAATGATGTCGGGATATTATGTGGGATATTTTTTGGGTTCTAATATGACTCCTAAACTTGTTTCTAGAGTGGGTCATATTAGAGTCTTCGCAGCCTTTGCTTCTTTATCGTCTTTAAGTATTTTGATTATTGCCGCATATGTAAATCCTGTTGTATGGACTCTTGGAAGATTTTTGACAGGATTAAGTCTAGTTAGTTGTTATATTGTTGCCGAAAGTTGGCTTAATGATCGAGCAAATAATAGAACACGGGGCAAAATACTATCTGCCTACATGTTTGTAACTTACATAGGTTTAGCAATTGGAATGCTTTTGTTAAATTTTGATAGTCCAGAAAATTTTAAACCTTTTATTTTAGTTTCTATATTGTTGTCGGTTGCTTTGATTCCTATCTTGCTTACAAAACGTAAGGCACCAAAATTTAAAAAAATAGGTACTCTAAAAATAAAAGAACTTTATAAGATTTCCCCTTTAGGTTTCGTAAGTTCTTTTTGTACAGGCATAATTTATTCGGCATTATTTACCCTTGCTGCAGTTTATGCTTCCATAGTAAATTTTAGCGTTTTTGAAATTTCTTTATTATTATTTTTGATTACTGTTGCGGGTGCAATAGCTCAAGGACCGATAGGCTATTTTTCTGATCAATTTGATAGAAGGACCGTTATCATTCTATGTTCTATAATTTGTGTCATTTTTTGTTTTTTATCAATTTTTGTATCAGGAGATACATTACAATACATAAATATAGTTGTAGATCCCGGATCTGACAAACTGATGTTTTTTATTTTTGTAACAATTTATGCTGGAGCTTCACTTTCTTTATTTCCGCTCAATCTCTCACATACAAATGATTTTGTTCCAAAAGAAAAATTCGTTGCTGCTGGAGGTGGTTTGCAGCTTGTTTTTGGATTAGGAGCAATGGGAGGGCCGCTAGCATGTTCTTTTTTCATGAATATTTTTGGACCCAATGGATTCTTTTTTTTTCTGAGTATCTTTCACGTTATTATTGCTCTTTTTGGAATTTTTAGAATCTTTATAAGGCCAACTATAGATAACCCTGAATCAACTTTTACACCTTTGCCAAGAAATATTACTCCACTAGGCATGGAACTTGATCCGGATACTGGAGTTGATTTATCAAGCTCTGATAAAAAGTAAATAAAGAAAACGCAAGTAAACTCTGGAAAATCATACAGAAAACTGACGATTATTACAGAAGATAGGTATGAGCAAATTACAAGTTCCTCGAAATCCTTGAATGATATAGTGTTATAAAATCATGTTTAAACCTGGGGATATAATTAATTCAAAAACTCGCAACATTGAAATGAATGAAGGAAGACATAATAGAGCTAAACTTGGTTTTAT
>CEQE01148863.1_pt1 | contig 11345 bp, 5 predicted proteins | sample 356201 | NCBI WGS metagenome assembly CEQE01 (sample SAMEA2619970, study PRJEB7988) | marine metagenome | biome: marine biome (ENVO:00000447); feature: mesopelagic zone (ENVO:00000213) & marine oxygen minimum zone (ENVO:01000065); material: "saline water (ENVO:00002010), including plankton...
GATTACTGGAAAAATAAACTTCATAAGAAAATTTTCAATAAAATAACATTTTTATCTCTGATTGAATTAATGAATGATTCTATATATAAGCAATTTAATGGAATTGATTCATCGCTGATAATATGTGGGTGGTTGAACAAAAATAATATGCAAAGAATCATATTTAATCAGATAGCTTTTTCTGATCTACAACTATTTTTTTATAAATATGAGTCTGATTGGTATGGTTTTTCCATGAATTACTGGTCAAAATTGTATAGTTCAATGAACATTTCTGAAGAATTAATTGAAAAATACCAGATTAATGAAGAATCAAATGTAACCTACAGTATATTTTCTGTTCATGAGAAAAGCACAAGTAATAAAAATGATGATATTTTTAAGCTCGAAAAAAGAATTCGTAGTTATTCTAACTTTCAATACAAAGGGTCTGATAATTCAACTCATGTAAAAACCAGAAAATTGAGCTTCAGTTCTGATAAGATAATGTTTGCAACAGAATCTCACGTTTTTTTCATAATTAATGAACACGAACATATACATAATAATGAAAACTTAATTGATTTCAAAACACGTGATAAACTAAAATTCGGAGATAGAGTAATTTTAAGTCGCGCTGAAAAACAGATTCTAAAAGAAAAAGCTGATGAATTACTTGCAAATGATGGATTAAGTGAGTCGAGGCAATTAGCCTCACTGTGGAAATCAGCATTGTTAGATTTTTTTATATTAAATGATCACAATACGGGTAAAGTAAGAAAAAAACTAAGTGATGCAGGATGTTTAATAAATATTGTCACTTTACGAGGCTGGCTTTTTGATGAAACCAGAATTGGGCCTAGAAATGAAAATCATTTAGATGTTATTAGCAGCCTTACAAATAATTCTGATTTTATTTATCAATTAGATAATGTTAAAAAATCTATAAGAATGATCAGGAGTTATCATCAAAAAGCAGCATTTGCCATAAAAAGGGATTTCATAAAAAATCTGTCAACAGTTTTTCAAAGTTCAGATCTAGAAATGCTTGAATCAAATGATTATTATGAAACAAATATTGATCCATATGGAAAGATAGTAATTCTCAAGCTTATAGGTTCTGATCTTTCAAATGAATATATTGATCTTCAATTTGTAAATAAGTTAATAGATGAGAGTAATTAATGGCAAAAATGCTGCCGAACAGATACAACCCATTAAACACTAACTACGGTGAAGAACTTGTTTACAAATTATTAAAAGATTCTGAAAATACTAATAAATGGACTGTACTTCATTCTCTTCTTCAGCAGAAACATATAAAACGAAAATTTGGTGAAATTGATTTTTTAATAATTTCACCTGGTAACGGCATATTTATACTTGAGGTAAAATCTTCAAATAAAATTTCCAGGAAAAAGGGTGTCTGGTATTATTTTAATAAAAACGGACAGCTAGATTATAAAAAAAATTATGGACCTTTTGAGCAGGCGCATGATTCCATGAATACCCTAAGAGAATATATTTCAGGTAAACTTGGTCAAGATTCTAAAAAAATGAATTACGGATATGGTGTTGTCTTTCCAAGAATGAAATATGAAGTAAAAGGTCCTGATGAAGAGCCGTATATGATTTATGATCAGGTTAAAATGAAAAATGTCTCAATTAGTAAATACATCGAAATACTCTCAAAGAATTTTCAGATTAAATCAAAGTCTAAAATTAAAATTGATAATAATTATTTAAATCAGATAGTAAACATTTTAAGACCTGACTTTGAATGTATAACAACTACAGAATCATTAATTGATGAGGAAAGAACAAAAACAATCAAGTGTACAGATCAACAATTAATGATTTTTGATAGTTTTAGACTTAATGAGAAATTATTAATTAATGGAGGTGCTGGTACTGGTAAAACTGTTATAGCCATTGAAAATGCACGTCAAAATGTATTTGAAAAGAAAAGCACACTATTTACATGTTATAATAAGCAACTTGGTTTGTATTTAAAAAAACAGTTTAATAAAAACGATAGAGAATTCATAACCGTCGGAAATATTCATTCAATAATACATGATATATTGATGGAACACAGAATGACATATGATTTTGAAAATTTTGAAAATGATGTAATAATTAAATTTCTTGAACTAATTGAAGAAAAAAAACTAGAATATTTTGATACATTAATTGTTGACGAAGCACAAGATCTGATTAGTGATAACTTTTTACTGTTATTTTCATTATTACTGAACGGTGATGACGACGGTCTAAAGACTAAATCATGGAAAATGTTTGGAGATTTTAACTTTCAGGCTATTTACTCTAAGAAAAATATTAATAACATGTTCAGCAGACTCAATCGAACGTCTGGTTCTACTGTCCCAATATGTCAACTTGATTTAAACTGTAGAAACACGAAAGAGGTCGCTTTACATGCATTATTTTTATCGGGTATTAAAAGAAAACCATATAATATATCTTTCGCTCGATCTCATCCCGTTACAGTTGATTATTATAATAATGATATTCAACAACTTGATCTATTGAAAAAAAGAATAAAGCAGTTCAGAAAAGAAAAAATACCATATAATAAGGTTATAATTCTATCTCCATATAAATATGAAAATTCTATAATAAGTAAATTTAAAAACTTTATAACGGTTTCTTTATTTGATGTTGAGAAAAATGATAATAATCTTAAGTATTCTACAATCCAGTCATTTAAAGGACTTGAGTTTGAACATGTAATAATCGTAGATATAGATAATATTTCAACCAAAGAAAGTATGGAACTATTTTATACGGGCGCTACCAGATCTACATTCTCTTTGACATTATTTATTAATCAATCTCAACAAATGCTATTTTATGATCACATTAAAATAATCACAGAGTTATATAAAGATGAATTATGATACAAGACAAAGTCTGATAGAACTTGTCAGACAGGAAGTATTAGGACCAGAACCTTCTAAAGACCCAGAGTTGAATCAAGATAACGGGGAAGAGATATTACTAAATGTGTTACCCAAATCCAGATATGGTGCAGGTGTTTTATTCCCTCAAAATAGTGTATATGAAGCTATGGAAGAAAATTCAGATGATGATATTGACTTGTCGCATGTTGTACAGGAATATGAGTATGAAGAAGATAAAAACAATGACACCGAAGAAGATTCTGGAAGTAAGCATGACAGATCTTATATGGATGATAATGAAAGTGGGATTTCTGATCATCTTGTAAAAATGATAAATGCTCATAAACCATCTGCGATGGGTTTAAGCTGTATTTTAAATAAAAATACCGATAAAGTTAAAATAACAGTCGTAATGGCTGTGTATAAAAAAAGAGAGTATCACTGTAAAAAGTGTGATAATAGTGGAATAAGTAAAACCGATATTAATAAAAAGGGCTGTCGTTACTGCAATAATGGTTATTTGAACGAAGGATACTTCAGGGTCCCTCTTCAATTTGAATTTGATTTATCAATTAAAGACATCCTAAAAAATGGAAAGTATGAAAAAGTATTTATTCTAAATGAATCTTCCCTGCCAGTTGATTCTACACTTGAACCCTTACCAAAAAATAAAGGAATTACTTTTATTGCAACAAAAAGAAATGGTAAAGGTGTACCAGAAGATGGAGTTTTAATTACCTTTTCTGTAATTAATAACAATATTTCAAAAGTAATTCAAGAATCAGGTAGACCCATAATTAAAAACTGGCACTGTTTTTTCCAGTCAGGTGTTACTGTTGAATTACAAGATAATAAATATAATTTTATCCCGCTCCGTTCTAATAACGGTTTACACACACATAGAGACAAAAAAATAAATGAATTACTTTATAGAAACAAACCATCTTATGCCGTAGGTCATGGCTGTGCAGCCAGCTACAACGAAGAAAAATCTCATCTTACTCTTGTTAAAACTGATTCTTTCCCGGAATATGAAATGATGAAAATTGATCCCAAACAAGAGGAGAGGTTTAGCGAAATAAATCTGTCATTTATGCATTTCGCAGATAAACCGGATCTATTTATTAAAGATTTAAAAAGTCTTACAAAGAAATATGAACAATGGCTTTCAAAGTTGAAAAATAAAGCAGAAGCACTTTCTGACGAATATAAAGAAACTGCTTTTTCAAATATAGAGTCATGTTCTAAGACGGTAACAAGGATGAAAGAAGGTTTAAAAATACTTTCAAATAATGAATTTCCTCATGCTGTAACAGCTTTTATTTTTATGAATAAAGCAATTATGATGCAACATCTTAGATCAAAACAGAGCATTAAAAGATGGCATCAAAAAACAGATTTTACATTCGAATTAATTGATGATTATGTAGATATTGATATATATAATGAAAAAACATGGCCGGAAAGAATAAATTATAAACCAAGTTGGTATCCTTACCAGCTCGCATTTATCCTGTTAAATATAAAATCCATTGTCTATCCTGAGTCTGTTGAAAGAGAGTACGTAGAGTGTCTCTGGTTTCCTACAGGTGGAGGGAAAACTGAAGCGTATTTAGGTCTTATAGCATTTACAATTTTCTATAGAAGACTCTTAGATCCTGAGTGTCGAGGTGTAACAGCAGTCATGCGTTATACATTAAGATTACTAACAGCTCAGCAGTTTCAAAGAGCTAGCAGCCTTATTGCAGCTTGTGACTTTATCAGAAGGGATAAGACTGAATTACTTGGCAGTAATGATAACAGGATAAGTATTGGATTATGGGTAGGTGGGACTGTTTCACCTAACAGTAGAAAAATAGCAGTCGAAAACTACTCAGATCTTGTGAATACAAATAAGATACAGAGTACAGATAATTTACTTGTTGTTACAAAATGCCCGTGGTGTTCAGCTGAAATGGGAAAAACATACGTAAAAGTTCATAATTCAAATACCAAAAAACACAGGTGTTTAAGCTATAAAAAAGTAAGTGCAGGGCGTGGTTCTCGCATAGCATATCTATGTAAAAACAAACAATGTCAATTTAGTACAATTGAATTACCAGTATATGTCGTTGATGATGACATTTATGATTACAAACCAACACTATTGATAGGTACTGTAGACAAGTTTGCACAATTACCATGGGGTAATGATATTAGAGCTGTCAATCTATTCAAAAGTTCTAATACCCAAGACTCTCCAGATCTAATAATACAGGATGAACTTCATCTGATTTCTGGTCCATTAGGATCAATCGTGGGCATATATGAAAACACAATTCAAAATATTTTCTCAAAAGTATCTGTCAAAAAGCAAATTTATCCTAAAATAATTGCCTCAACAGCAACAGTAACCAGAGCATCCGAACAAATTAATTCACTGTACAATACCGGTATAGATAAGAATGTTTATATAAAAGAATATGTAAATTTATTTCCTCATCCTGCAATTGATTATGATGACTCTTTCTTTGGAAAGGAAATAAATGATAATAATCAAAGTAGAATATATATTGGATTAAATCCAACAGCCTATCACGACCCTAAAACTGCACAAGTAAGGATAATATCTTCAATTCTACAAGCAGCAAAAGATATTGAAGTAGATGAGGAACATTTAAGGGACCCATATTGGACTCTACTTATATACTATAACAGTTTAAGAGAATTAAGTGGTGCATCAGCTTTACTTGACCAAGATGTCATTTCATATCTTAAGAAAATTCAAAGAAGGAAGAATGCTGATGTATTAGAAGAAATATATAATTTGGAGAAATCTGAACGTAAATGGGATCAGACATGTCTAAGAAGTCCATTTATTTATAAAGTTGAACTGGCAGCCAGACAGACAAAGGATATAGGTAAAGCTCTAGAGCAGCTGGAAATTGAATATCCCAGAAATGATAAAAAACCTGTAGATGTATGTCTAGCTACAAATATGGTATCAGTAGGTGTAGATATTTCACGGCTGGGTGTAATGCTTGTTACAGGTCAACCTAAAACTACATCGGAGTACATCCAGGCCACTAGCAGAATAGGTAGAGCCCATCCTGGCGTTGTGTTTGTCTGGTATAACAATTCCAGACCCCGAGATAAATCTCACTTTGAACAGTTTATGTCTTATCACCAGCGTATTTATGGGCTAGTAGAACCTACCAGTATAACTCCTTACAGTATACCTGTTAGAGATAGAGCATTACATGCACAGATCATTACACTTGCAAGATATTTCGGAATTCGACATGCTTCTGACATAGTTAATAATGATGTAAAGGAAAAAATAAAATCTGTAATAATGTCAAAGGTCTCATCAATTGAAAAAAGTGAAGTTGAAGGTACAGAGAAAGACATAGAAAAAATATTTAATAACTGGGAAAAATTTGATGTAACCAACTGGGGTACTATGTCAGGTTATCTGCCAAACAATGAAGAATGTTTTCTCATGTATCCATACGGTAAAGAACCACCAGATAATATGAAATCACGTACTTTCAAAACATTAACTTCAATGAGGAATGTTGATGCTGATTGTGGATGTGCTGTCATTTCTGTTTATCCAGAATAGATAACTATTATGAATTACATTAACAAAATAAGGAGAGCACAGTCAATTTATACCTGGGGGATAGGCCAGACAATAGATCTTGCTGATGGAAGTTCACTTATGCTGGCAGGGCTAGATGCCTGGGATAGTATGTTAGAGAATGCAGACGATAGAAGCGAATTCAAATTCAGAGATATACGTTTGCAAAAAAAATTAGGAGTTAACCATTTTATTTTGCCCCCTGAATATAGATCACATAGCAGGGGTATGAGAGTAAAGAATCCATATTTGACACTGCCTTTTGTGAGGTTTCCACTGTGGCATTATTGCCCATTCTGTGGAAATATGAAAAAAAGTGATTTATATACACAAGATTTGACGGATTCTTTAGATGGAATGATGTGTACATCCTGCAATTCAACAAAACCCATGACCCCTTCAAGATTTGCATGCATTTGTGAAAAAGGACATATTGAAGATTTTCCCTACGATTTATGGGCACATTGGGGTGGAAAAAAAGAGATAAATATATGCAGTGATCCCAAAATAAAAATGATAGAAGGATCAGGTCCTGATCTTAAGGATATTAGAATTATCTGTAATACATGTAATAAAAAGGGGAATTCACTGGGAGGTATGCACAGCGATATAAATAAAGTAAAAAAATGTTCTGGCCACAGACCCTGGCTTGGAGAAATTGAAGAAAATGATTGTAACCAAGAACTCACAGGCACATTAAGAGGTGCTTCATATGTATATAATCCAATAATAAAGCAATCTATATATCTTGCAAACACTGAAGAAATTGCAGATGTGCGTGTTCAGTCTATTGTTGATGAATTCTGGGATTTGTTAACAATGACTAGAGATATTGACGGGAATATTGGCGGCGACAATATCACATATATTTCACAGCGACATAATGTTGACCCTACAGTACTGACAAGAGCTATTAACAAACAATTACAATATGAAGAATTGGTCTCGAGCGAAGTAAATGAGAATACTACTGAAGAAGAATATCGAAGAAAAGAGTATAATGTTATCCTTTCAAAAGAAGAATCACATGAGCTTATTATGGACACTCATGATCTTTCTGACTATGAACACATTCAAGATTATTTTGATAATATAACATTAATTCATAGGTTAAGAGAAAGTATAGCATTTTGTGGATTTACCCGGATTAAACAACCAGGAATTGATGATACTATTCCAGCTATAAAGCAATTAAGAAAGAATCATTTCCGTATCCAGGAAAATGACAGATGGCTTCCGGGGACATGGTCTAGAGGTGAAGGTATCTTTCTGGATTTCAATTATGAAAGATTAAATAACTGGAAGAATCAATTATCTGTTATTAATAATACTAAAGACTTGTTAGACAGAAATCAGGAATATTATCATACTTTTGAGAACATTGACCAAAGCTTCATAATGATGCATACATTTGCCCATATAATGATAAATCAAATGGCATTTGACTGTGGCTATGGCAGTTCTGCAATAAAAGAGAGAATTTATTTCAGCAGTAATCCTAAAAAACAGATGAGCGGGTTATTACTATATACCACTGGTGATTCAGAAGGTTCACTTGGTGGACTTGTAAAGCTGGGCAAACCGGAATTGTTAATAACATTAATTATAAACTCATTAGAGAATGCTAAATGGTGCAGTTCTGATCCGATATGTATTGACAGTAAAGGACAGGGTGTTGATGGCTGTAATCTTGCAGCATGTCATAATTGTGCATTAGTTTCAGAGACAAGTTGTGAAAACGGTAACAGACTGCTAGACAGAAATCTGTTAATTAATGAAGATTCGGGATATTTTTGTGATTTTTAGGAGGGATTATGCCTAATCCATGGATCGAAACACCCAAAGCAGATGCTTTAAGTAAAGAGCAGCTTGATGTTTACAGTGCATCTCTAGATAAAAATCTCATTATAAATGGAGCAGCAGGTTCCGGAAAGACAATTCTGGGTATTCACAGAGCTAGACAGCTTGGCCTTAAAAACAAAAAAGTATTATTTATAACATTTACCAATGTTCTTACAGCATTCACAAAAGTGGCAGCGAAGGAATTTAAAACACCCAATGTTACAGTGTGTATGCTTCAGGATCTTACTTTCAAAGTATTTAGAAGACGATTCATAAACCCGGAAGAAATGACAGATAATCAACTTGCTAAATTTCTGAGAGAAATTAGAAAATATGATTATTTAATCATTGATGAAGGTCAGGATTTTGATTTGATAATGTATGAGAGGATTTTTAAAAAACTGGGCGAGAAGTATTCAATCTGTATGGATAGGAATCAAAGCATTTATGATGTTGAATTTAATGTTCGTGGTATTAAAAGTCTTCTTAATCCAATTGAAGAAATATTTCTTCAATTTACATACAGAAACCCCAGGAAGATTTTAAAACTTTCTATAGAGTTTTATAAAAACAGATACAGAAAGATTCCTTCAGATTTTGAAGGTGTTAAGGATAGTGATTTTAAGATTAAAGTATATAATAAAACTGAAGGTGTAATAAAATTATATCATACAGCAAATGAACTGGAAACTGTTACAGATTTAATCAATAACCGTGGTGATAATACTACAGGAGTTCTGTTGCCTACTAATAAGGCGGTAAAATATTTCAGTGACTGTCTTATAGAAAGAGGAATTAATAACATTGAAAAAAAGTGGAGTATAGGAGACAGATTCTGGGAAAATGATATCTCATTTGATAATACCAAACCCAAAGTTTTGACTTTTCATTCTGCAAAAGGTATTCAGTTTGATAATGTGATTATTCCTTTTCTTGAAAATGACTATCCGGAAGGAGTCTGTTATACGAATGCCCATAAGGAAGCCAAGGCATTTTACGTAGCGATAACGAGAACAAGAAAATCATTATTTTTCACAAAGCCACTAGAACATAGCTTCCCTTATGAGGAGGATCTTGATACCCAGTTTATTGAGGAGGTCCAAAAGGATGAAAAAGAAAAGTTAGAGATTAAAGACATTTATGATTTTGGCGATGATTTACCTTTTTAATATAATTAAAAATGAAGAATAAATTTTTCATCCAAACACATTATCGTAACCTGATATACTTTTATTCTTTTGGATATATTTCCCCAGTCAAATACGGCTTAAGCTGTTTTAAATATTATCATTTGCAAAATCTTCCTCTGGATAAAACACTATTATATCCTGAAAGACCCGATAATATATCTAAAGATACTGCTTTGATTGAGATATATCTTTATTATAAAAAAACTGATCTAAAAAAGATTAAGACAAAAGTCACAGTATATCAGTTTGAAAAATTCATATCATTGAACTCAATAATCAATATCCATGTTACTTCACAGGAGATTATTGATTCATTATTGCAAATGGAATTTTCAAGCAATATAGATTTTAAATCTGATATTTTTAAAATTATAAATATTGATAAAGTTGAAGACGACTTGGGAATCATTGGTAGCCAGAAAATCTCATTAAAAGACAGCATTAATAAAAATAAGATTACTAAAAATAATCTAAACGAATTCGCTGTTTTTAGCAGGTCTGCCTGCTGTCATCTGTTGATTATGAATTATGTTATAAAAAACAATCTTTTTTCGAATGAAATTTGTAATAAACTTCCCAAGTCATTCTCAAAATATCCTTTAATAGACGAACAGAAATATAATTTTATTAAATCACTGAAAAAGGTTATCAATGAGATACACAGTTCCAGAAAACCTGCAAGGGAATTAATAGTGGAACTGAAAAGTAACATGTCCGATGATATTTCAGAAAATGAATTACTGCTTTGGATTTCCGTTTATGAAAATCTATTCACCAGAGAAACAAACTTTAAAGTAGAAGAACTGGATGAAAATTACATTGATAACTCAAGACAGTTTTCATTTGATATTAATACTCTCAGATCAATTGGCAAAGATTATAAGGATTATATTATATCACTATTGAGAGTCGAAGAATCAGATCATGAAAACTATGTGAAGAATGATCCACTTATTTCTATTCTAGCACAGTTGGTAAATTCATTTGATCAATTAGAACTTAAATCTACAGAATTATTGAGTATGATTAATGAATCCAATAACAATCTTTTTATTCATACTGCTTTGTTCCTGCATGATTTGTCGAGATATGGTGATAATGTAGAATTAATTACGAAAAAGTTTAATGAATTAGCTGTATTAAATAAAGATCTGGATCTCCTGAGCGGTTTATTATTCAGTTTATATATAGGTCTACAAAATCTGCCAAAAGAATTAAAACAGCCAATAAACTCACAGTATTTATGGGGTACATTTGAAAATGAGATGATCCTTTCACAGTTTAATATAGACAAATCTTTAAAAAAAAGAATACCTGCTGCAGTAAAAAGACCACATTTTACTGATTACTTGGTGGAAGATACTCTTAAAATACATAAGAGCAGATTTTTAGTCAAAGACAAGGAGGTGGAAATATTTCCTGAAGAAGGAAAGGCATGTGTAACTCTTACTTTGGAAAATAACTATTCATTTCTGTACACATATTCAGAAGAAATACCATTAACTGAAACACTTGATATCCAAAATGTCGATTCTTTTATTGAATGGGTTAAACAGTTTCTATCAAAGACTGAAGATAAGAGTAGAAAAATAGAAATCATGAAAGATATCTACAATAATCTGAATGATATTGAGAAAGTAAATTATGCTGGTTTTAAAAAAAAAAGATCATCAGACTGATAAGAAAACTGGTTAGAAAGTCAGTAAATTTATTGCGAAGGACTGAATAATTTTTTCTAAAAAGAAATAAAGTAGAATGAGATGAAATACAGTTAGTTAATAATAAAAA
>CEQE01120435.1_pt1 | contig 11343 bp, 13 predicted proteins | sample 356201 | NCBI WGS metagenome assembly CEQE01 (sample SAMEA2619970, study PRJEB7988) | marine metagenome | biome: marine biome (ENVO:00000447); feature: mesopelagic zone (ENVO:00000213) & marine oxygen minimum zone (ENVO:01000065); material: "saline water (ENVO:00002010), including plankton...
ATCCAAAAACCCTGCACCATCACCACTTGTCCGGTCCAGTAGACGCGGTAATTGCGGGTTGAGAGGGCGCGGCCGATACCGCCGAAATGAGATAGTAGAGTGGCTGGGTTGAACATGGCGCCAATTTAGACCGCTATCATGGGTGGGTAAAACAATCTGATTGGCAAAGCGGTCTTTTTTGAATTAATCTGCCGCTACAGATTTTATAAATTAAGGAAAAAATAGTGAAACCAGAAGATTACAATTACAGTACCTGGAATCCGGGCAGTGAGAGTTTCGAAGACTTTGCCAGTGAGGCGCCCCAGGTCACTAGCCGGGCACCTTCCTTTCCGGTCGAAGATTTAGCCACCGGCGAGACCGTGCAATTAAAAGACATTTGGCGTAAAGGCGTTACCATCGTTGAATTTGGGTCATTCACCTGACCTTACTGTGACATGGCGTCCGAAGCGATGGAAGACCTCGCTGACCGCTATGCCGACCAAGCCGTGCGCTCGGTTTTTCTCTATACTCGTGAAGCCCATCCGGGCGAAAATTATCGCCACCATACTTCAATGGATGACAAACGCGCCAATGCGCGGGCTTTTAAAGAACACTCAAATATCAACCGTGAAATATTGCTCGATGATCTGATCGGCTCCGCTCATCGGACTTACGGCACGCTGCCCAATATGACCTGGATTATGGGACGCGGTGGTTTCATCCATTATAAATCCGCCTGGACGGGGGTCGCTGATGTTGAAGATGCGCTGAAAGGCATCATCGATTTTCAGGAGAATCGGATTAAAAATAAGTGGGTGCCGTTTTATAGTGAACGCAGTGCCTGGAGTACGCGGGACCCGGCATTGTTCCAAGCCGGACTGGCGCGAACCGGTCCGCAAGCCGTCGATGACTTTGCCAAAGTTGCCGCTTTTCGCAAGGCCGAAAAACCTTCGGAAGATATACCGCCCAAAATTCCAGGTAGCTTCTTTGAACCGGAAAACCCGGATAAAAAAGAATAGAGACCCGGTTAAGTTATCTCCACGCGGCTGATTGGGGTTTGAAATTGGCGGAATTGGGCTAAATTAGTCCCATGAGTAATTTTTTAAGGAACGCCAAATTTAGATGGATTATCGGGCTGGGTGTTGCCGCGGTATTGTTGGCGCTACTGCTTTCTTTCACCTATCAGCCGCGCAACGTTCTCGGCAACAATTCTGCAACCATGAGCCTGGTGCATAACCTGATCTGGCTGGTGGTGCTGGTCGGCGCGCTGGTCGTTCATTGGCGGACTAAGCCGGGCGAGGCAATTAAATATGCGGCCTTGTGGATTGCCATCGGTTCGGTTCTCTTTATCGGCTACAGTCTGCGCGATGAAGCCGTCGATTTCGGGCGCAAATTAAAGGCAGAGTTGTTGCCACATCAAGGATTTGTCGGTGAGCAGCGCATCACCTATCGGGCGCAGTCCGGCGGGCACTTTGTCGTCGAAGCAAAAGTTGACGGAATAGCGATTCGGTTCTTAGTTGATACCGGCGCGACCAGCGTCGTTCTCAGTCCGCAGGACGCCGAAAGGCTGGGTTTTGATCTCAAACGCTTGTCTTTTGACCGATTATTTCAAACTGCCAGTGGCACTATTCGCGCGGCGCCGGTAAAGCTTGGGCGGGTTTCAGTAGGACCGATTGAACTTATGGATGTGCGGGCGTCGGTAAATGGTGCGGCGATGAACACCTCTCTATTGGGCATGAGTTTTCTGTCCCGTCTCGGCGGTTACGAAGTAGTCGGGGACAAGCTCATTTTAAAGCGTTAAATTGACCTATGGCTGATCCAATATTCAAAGCTCTTGAGGTTCTAAACGATGCGCTCATACGAGACCCGGCGGCGATAACCCAATTGGTTAATCTACGGGTCGACTGTAATGCGCAATTGATTGATCATCCGCTCATCCAGTCGGCGGAGTATCATGGCGTCGCCAAAGTCGGTGTTTTAGGTTTGATCAACGGCATTGTCGGCAATTCGCCGAGCGGTGTCATTGGCGCTGAAGGAACCATTGATCGGGATACCGGTCTCTTTATTAAAATCCGGAAATTCGTTGATATGCGCAGCGACAAAACTGACGTTATTGCTTAATCTTTCAGCAGGTGATCAATCTCATTCTGATCCATGGTATTTTCGCTGCCATGGATGATACCGGAAGCGAAATCCATCAGTCGTTGGATATTGCGCGAGTAATCAGAAGACGTAATCCGTAAATGTTCGGCATCACCCGATGCGCTAATTTCATCCAATCGTCTAACCGCCGCTTCGATCAAACGGTCAATTTGTCCGATCGTTTGTTCAAAAGGCCTTTTGAAGCGCTCTGGCACGTGATTGTAGGCTTCAACCGCTAAATCCTTCTCGGTGAAGGTACTGTTGCGAAAATGTTCTTGATAGGATTTAGGCGCCCAGGCTTTTGCTTCTTCGATAATTTCCGGCATATCCGGCACCATCTCGAGAAGCATCACAATTTCATTGAAATGATTGAGGTAATCGGTCGCAAGCAGAGTCTGCTCAATAATATTAGTGCCCTGAATCTGCCCCTTAAATGACAGGTATTCCGGCGTTTCATCGCCAATAATGTCGGCCGTATCTGGCATCGGGTCTCTATTTTTTATTGTATGAAATATTGATTTATCAACTACCGTAATCAACCATATTTTATTAATTTAGGGTTGGCGATCACTGTTTCCAAGGTCAGGGGGAAAATATATATATTTTTACGAGTATAGGTAAAATAACTAATTTGATCAGAAAACCTTGAGATTTTGTGCAAATTTGTGCATTCTCCCGCGCTTTCCAGCGGTTCCGGCAAATTTCTTAGGTGGCCGCCATAAATGAACGAGATTATGTGACAATGAGCGATAAACGAGTTTACCTGTTTGATAGTACGCTGCGCGATGGTGCGCAGACGCAAGGTGTGGATTTTAATGTCGCTGATAAAACAGCGATTGCGCAGGATCTCGACTCGCTCGGTATTGATTATATTGAAGGCGGATGGCCGGGTGCAAACCCAACCGATGACACGTTTTTCGCCACTCCGCCTAAATTGGAACAAAGTAAATTTACGGCTTTTGGCATGACCCGCCGTCCGGGCCGCAGCACCGACAATGATCCGGGTTTAAGCGCTTTGTTGGATGTCAAAACGCCGTGCGTTTGCATCGTCGGCAAAACCTGGGACTTTCAGGTCAAGGTCGCGCTCGAAATCGATATGGATGAGAACGTGGCAATGATCGGTGATTCTATCAAACATGCCGCTGAAAAAACCGAAGAAGCATTGTTCGATGCCGAGCACTTCTTCGACGGCTATAAAGCCAACCCGGAATATTCGATCAAATGTCTGAAAGCCGCTTATGAAGCTGGGGCCCGCTGGGTGGTGCTCTGTGACACCAATGGCGGCACTTTACCGGATGAAATAGAGCGGATTGTCAGAGAAGTGATTGAGCATATCCCGGGTGATCATCTCGGCATCCATTGTCATGACGATACCGGTAATGCGGTGGCAAATTCCTTGGCGGCAGTGCGCGCCGGTGTGCGGCAGGTTCAAGGCACTCTTAATGGTCTTGGCGAGCGTTGTGGCAACGCCAATCTAATTTCACTGATCCCATCACTGATGCTTAAAATGGGCTTCGAGACTGGTGTCTCCAAAGACGATTTGACCAAACTTACCCATGTCTCCCATACGCTTGATGAACGTCTCAACCGGGCGCCGGATCGCGGCGCACCTTATGTCGGCGAATCGGCTTTTGCCCATAAAGGCGGTTTACATGTCTCGGCGGTCGAAAAGGATCCAAAATGCTACGAGCATGTCGAGCCGGAAGTGATTGGTAATCATCGCCATATTGTGGTTTCCGACCAGTCGGGTAAATCAAATATTCTCGCCATGTTCCGCGATATCGGGCTCGAAGTAGATGCTAAAGATCCGAAAGTTACGCGCCTGGTCGAACAGGTGAAGGAGCTTGAGTTTGCCGGTTATGCTTATGATGGGGCGGAAGCGAGTTTTGAGTTGCTGGCCAGGCGCGCGCTGCATACGGTGCCGGATTATTTTCGTCTCAGCAGCTTTCGGGTCATCGATGAACGCCGCTGGAATGCCCGCGATGAATTAATCACGTTGTCCGAAGCGACCATCAAAGCTGAGGTTAACGGAGAGCATTTCATGACCGTGGCTGAGGGTAATGGTCCGGTGAACGCGTTGGATACAGCGCTCCGGGAAGTCCTGTTGCCGATCTATCCGGAACTCGAAGATATCCGCCTGGTTGACTATAAGGTGCGAATATTGACCCCCTCTGATGCCACCGGCGCGGTCACTCGCGTGATGATCGAAAGTGCGGATGAGCAGGGTATGCGGTGGTCGACAGTAGGCGTTTCGTCAAACATCATCGATGCCTCCTATGGTGCGCTGCGTGATGCAATTGTCTACAAGCTCTACCGTGATGGCGCCAAGGCCGGCGGCAGCCTGAACGGTGAGTCCTAAATTCGATGGCGGGCACCAACCGCAAACTAGCAGCATCCAAATCTGGTGCCGGGGCCGCGGCGGAAAATACGCCGGCAATTATTCTTATTGAGCCGCAATTAGGCGAAAATATCGGCATGGTCGCGCGCGCCATGTTGAATTGCGGGCTCACTGATCTGCGTTTAGTGCGGCCCCGTGACGGCTGGCCAAATTCGCGTGCCACTAGTACCGCCTCAGGTGCTGACATGGTGCTGAAAAACGCCAAAATATATGAAACGACTGAAGCAGCAATTGGCGATCTCAATCTTGTCTATGCGGCGACGGCACGCGATCGGGATATCACCAAGGAAGTTGTCACGCCGGCTCAAGCGGCAACGGAATTTCGCCGCTCCGGAAGCACAATTTGCGGTATCTTGTTTGGCGGCGAAGCCATGGGGTTAAACAATGATGATATTGCCCTCACCAATAAAATTGTTATGGTGCCGCTCAATCCCGGCTTTACGTCGCTTAACCTGTCGCAAGCTGTGTTATTGCTGGCGTATGAATGGTTCAAACTGGCCGATCAAACACCAGCGGCTGAATTGCGGATGAAAGACTCTCAACTGGCCGACAAGGCAGAACTGATAGGGCTATTTGAGCATCTTGAAAGCGAATTGGATGCGCGTGGCTTCTTGCGGGTAAAAGAAAAGCGCCCGGTGATGGTGCAGAACATTCGCAATGCTTTTCAGCGTGCCAATATGACCGAACAAGAGGTGCGGACTTTCCGCGGTATTATAAAAAGTCTGACGACATTTCCCAGAACGGAAGATTAACGCACTAAATCAACACCCTGTCGCGCCAGTTCATCGGCGCGCTCATTTTCCGGATGCCCGGCATGACCTTTGACCCATTGCCAGGAAATCTGATGGGATTGGTTGAAGCTATCCAGTTCCCGCCAGAGATCATGATTGACCCGTAAGCCGCCACCCTTAACTTTAAAATCTTTGGCCTTCCAGCCTTCGAGCCACTCGGTCATGCCTTTTTGAACATATTGACTGTCGGTGTAGACGGTAACGGCACAAGGTTTTTTAAGCGCCTTCAGACCTTCGATGACTGCTTGCAGCTCCATGCGGTTGTTGGTGGTTTCTTCTTCGCCACCATAAATTTCTTTATCCCTATCCCGCCAGCGCAGGATCACCCCCCAGCCGCCCGGGCCCGGGTTGCCGCTACAAGCCCCATCAGTATAAAGCTCAACTCGAGTGTCATTGTTCTTTTCCGACATGCTCGCCTTCTAGCTTACGGGCCTTCATCTGAAAAGTGTTAATATGGATAATTAATCGACAGTCGATTAATTATGGCGATTAATTATGACGAAATTATTTCTTGTAATTGCCGTGATAATGATCACTTAACCAAGCAAGGTAAAACTGTATTCTTTAGTCATTCTAAGATTTGCAGTATAATATGTCAGCGAATCGTTTTATGGGTGGCCAATCGCCCAAAGGAATGTGATGCGACTTTTCATCTTCGGATTTATTATCAGCCTAGCCGTTACCGTGTTTGGTAGCCTCAATAACGTTGAGGCGGCGCGCATTATCGATTTCCTGGAGCAGGAAGAACGGGAACTTTCCAGTGAAAGCGAACTGATCGCGCGGATCCAGAAAATGCTCAAGAAGATGGACCATTTTTCGGGCCCTGCGGACGGCCGGATGACGGAAGATTTGCGCCAGGCAATCCGCGCTTATCAAAAAACACTGAGTAAGAAAGTTGATGGTTTGGTCACGGAAGAACTGGCCAAACACATGGAAACACAAAGCCGTGTCGGAGCGATGTTGTTGCGGCTTGATAAAATCAGGAAAACAGATATCAAGGCGGCACGCAAAGCCTTGGCTGGCAGTGCTGAAACCCGGGCGTTACTCAAGCACGGAGATATCGATGAAGTCGCCGATCCAACCCGTGATGCGAGCCCTTGCTTTCGCGATCCTAAAGAAAAATGTTTGTTGGAAGAAGCGATCGAGAGTGCCAAGGCCATCCACAAACGAGAACTCCGCGATTGGGCACTTGGTGAAATACTCGTTGCCCAAGCCAAGACCGGTTTTATCGATCAAGCTATCCGCACAGTTTCCAAGATCGGCGATGCGCGTTTGATAATAGTCGCGTTGCGCGATATTGCCCGGGCGCAAGCCAGGGCTGGCAGAATTGATGACGCTTGGCAGGCCGCGCACATCATTCCAAGCGCCTTCCAGCGGCTTGAAGCCTTTGCCTCAATCGCCGATATCCAGCTGAAAAATAAAGATCATGACGGCGCCCACGAAACGGCGGCCCAAATTATTCTCCAAGCCGATAGACTTAATAATCCGCTTCAACAGGTGACCCTGCTGGCGCAAATGGCCGTTGTTTTAGCCAAAATTGGTGATACCGGTGCGGCTGAAGATGCGCTCACGCGGGCGCAAGATCTGGCTCGATCCAAGGCCTTTGAAGACCAATTGAGCTCAATGGAACGCGGCGCTGCGTTGCGCCACGTTGCCTCGGCTTTTGCTGAAATCGGCCAACCACTTCGGGCCTTGTCGTTGATCGAAGAAGTATCTGGCGCTTACGATCGGACCGCCGTCCTGATGAGCGCGGCGACAGCCCAAGCCCAGTCCGGCGATACCAAGGCGGCTTTAGAGACAGCTCGGAAAATAATTAGCCGGCGCTATAGCTCAGTTATCCTGGGCCGGATTGCCGTCGCCTTGTCGGCAAAAGGGCAAAAGACGCAAGCCGCGGTAACCATCCGACTGGCGCTCACCAAAGCGGAAGATATTGAACTTGATTACGCCCGCTCCTATGCAATTGGCCAGCTGGCCTTGTCGCTGATAGATATTGGTATCCAAGACAAAGCCGCGACAATCGAAAATGCGGCTGAAACTGCTCTCGAGATCGAAAATGATCGTTTGCGCGCCTATGCTTTGTGGTCGGTTGCCGCTGCCCAAGCCAAAAAAGGCCTGACCGATGAAGTCAAAAAGACCGAAAAACTAGCCATTGATGCGACTGATGCAATTGGCAGTTCTTTAAGTCAAGTTTGGATGTTGGGCGATTTGGCAACGGAAAATATCCAAGCTGGACAGATGGTTCGAGCCGCCAGCGCTTTCAAACGGGGAATCGCCATTGCTGAATCAATTGATAACGCCTGGGGCCGAGCCCGTGCGCTCGCCAAAATGGCCGCGACCTTGCACGATTTCCGCTAAATTTATTTCTCCTCGACAGATAGTCTTGTAGCACCCGAATTGCTCAACTAAAGTCCCACCATAAAATCATTTATAGCAATCTCATTAGGGAGGAATTCAAATGAGTGATCCAGTTGTTGCCCAAACCAGCCCTTATCACGTTGACGTACAAGAAGGCGAGCAATACGCTTATTGCACTTGTGGTTTGAGCGATAATCAGCCGTTTTGCAATGGCGCCCATAAAGAAGCCGGTGAATTTAAACCGGAAATTTTTGTTGCCGAAAAAAGCGAAACCCTGCACCTCTGTGGCTGCAAACGGACCGGCAACGCGCCTCGCTGTGACGGTACCCATAAATCGCTCCAAGATTGAGCTGATTTAGACGGACGAAGATATGGTCGGGAGCGGCTTTAATGAAGTTTAAGTTTATTTTCAATTTAGCCGCTCTTGGCTGTCTGGGATTAATCCTCGCTGGCTGTGAAACGGCTGAAAGCCTCAATCCTTTTGCTAAAAAAAAGCCGTTGCCAGCCTGTCCTAAGGTTCAGCTATTGAAGGATACCGACATCATCACCGCCTATCGTGCGGGTCCGGGCCGTGATATTACCGACATTCGTTTTGAAGCCGAGCTCAGGGGGTTTACCGGTGAGTGTGAATATATTGGTGAAAAAGGTGTTTACTCGAAAGTTAATGTGACGATCAAAGTTGGCTTTGACATAACCCGGGGGCCGGCGGAAAAAAGCCGCGCAACAAATGTCAGTTATTTCGTCGCTATGCCGGAATTTTATCCCCGACCGCAAGGTCGCAAGGTTTTCACTACCAGAGTAAATTTTCCGGAAAATCGCAATTCTATGCGAGTTATTGATGAGGCCGTTGAAGTATCAATTCCGATTACGAAATCGCGTCCAGGACCGGGCTCGAAAATTTATATCGGCTTCCAGTTAACGCCGGAGCAAATAAAATTTAATCGGGAAAAGCGACGTGTGCCAAGCATTCGATAATTGGTATTCGATAACAGAGCAAGCAGATGAACGATACTTTACAGACAACCGTACTGCATAAGCTTCATGTAAGTTTGGGCGCAAAGATGGTGCCCTTTGCCGGCTATGATATGCCGGTACAATACCCAGACGGTATTTTGACCGAGCATCGTCATACCCGCGCCAAAGCCGGGTTGTTTGACGTTGGGCATATGGGCCAGGCTATCTTACGCGGAGATGATGTCGCAGCAGCGCTTGAAACGTTGGTGCCGGGTGATGTCGCCGGGCTTGAACAAGGCCAGATGCGCTACACCCAATTCACCAATGAGGCCGGTGGTATACTTGACGATTTAATGGCGACCAATCGAGGCAACCATATTTTTCTGGTGGTGAATGCCGGCTGCAAAGAAAATGATTTCGCTCATATCCAGGAACATATTGGTGATCGCGTGGAGCTTGAAATATTGGCAGATCGCGGTTTGATCGCTTTGCAAGGCCCGGAGGCTGCCGCCGTGTTGAGCCGTCATGCGCCAGGTGTTGAGGCGATGTCGTTCATGACCATGCAGGAAGTTGAAATCGCTGGTATCGATTGCTTGGTCTCGCGCTCCGGTTATACCGGAGAAGATGGCTATGAAATTTCGGTGCTGGGCGGAAAAAGTGTTGAGCTGGCCGAATTGTTGCTTGCCGAAGCTGCTGTTGAGCCCATTGGTCTCGGCGCCCGCGATACGCTGCGCCTTGAAGCCGGGCTTTGTCTATATGGCCATGACATCGACGAGACGACCTCGCCAATTGAAGCCGGTCTATTATGGTCGATCAGCAAACGCCGCCGCGAAGAAGGCGGTTTCTTAGGCGCCGAGCGAATCATCACTGAAATCGCCAATAAACCGTCACGCCGGCGGGTTGGTATTTTGCCGGATGGCCGGGCGCCGGCCCGGGAGGGCACTGAAATAACCGACCCATCCGGCAATAAAATTGGCGTTGTAACCAGTGGTGGCTTTGGCCCAACTGTTGATGGGCCCATCGCTATGGGTTATGTAAGCCGCGAAAATGCCGCTGTCGATACGACGCTTCAATTGACGGTTCGGGGTAAAAGTTTAAATTCAAAAGTAATTAAACTACCGTTCGTACAACAAAATTATTATCGTGGATGAGGAACAGGAAGACATAAGATGGCGACAGTGAAATTTACTGAAGAACATGAATGGATTGCCATGGATGGCGATATTGGCACGGTCGGAATTTCGGACTATGCGCAGGGTCAGCTTGGTGATGTGGTCTATGTTGAAGTGCCGGAAGCCGGCGCCAGCTTCAACAAGGGTGACGAAGCGGCGGTGGTCGAATCCGTCAAGGCGGCCTCCGAGGTTTATGCCCCGGCTGATGGCGAAATCGTCGAAGCCAACAAAGGTCTGGAAGACAATCCGGGCGCTGTTAATTCAGACGCCCAGGGCGAAGGCTGGTTTTATAAAATCAAACTCAATAATGTCGCCGATCTTGATGGCTTGATGGATGAGGATGCCTACAAGGCATATGTTGCGGAACTCGACTAATGCGCTACCTGCCGCTCACTGATCAGGATCGCCAAGATATGCTGGCGGCAATCGGCGCGCCCAATATGGCAGCGCTCTATAAGGATGTCGCCGCCGACGTCTTGCTCGATCAGCCGGTCGATTTGCCGGGCTTTAAGGGCGAGCTTGAGGTCGAGCAAATCATCGGTGGTTTGGCGGCCAATAATCTTGGCTCTGGGGCAGCGCCGTTTTTCCTCGGTGCCGGTAACTACTCCCATCATATTCCGGCCGCCGCCGATCATCTTATTCAACGCAGTGAATTTTTGACCTCTTACACGCCCTATCAGCCGGAAGTTTCGCAAGGCACGCTGCAGGCGTTGTTTGAGTTTCAAACCCAGGTCGCGATGATTACCGGTATGGAGATCGCCAACGCCTCGCTCTATGACGGCGCGACGGCAGCGGCTGAAGCGGCGATGATGGCGTGCCGGGTGACGCGGCGGAACAAAGTTATCTTGTCAGGCGGGTTGCATCCCCATTATGCGGAAGTCACCGCGACCAGTGCCAAGTTTCTCGATATCGAAATCGTCACCAAGACAGCCGATCCCTCTGCCGAAGAAGATTTAGCCCCGGACATCGATGATGAAACGGCTTGCGTGATTGTGCAAAACCCGGGCTTCTTTGGTCAGGTACGCGATCATTCCGCCTTGGCCGAGGCGTGTCATGACAAGGGCGCCTTGCTGGTCGTGGTCGTCACCGAGATTGTGTCGCTGGGCGCCGTATTGTCGCCAGGCGATATGGGGGCAGACATTGTCGCCGCCGAAGGCCAGTCATTGGGTAATGCACTTAATTTCGGCGGACCACATGTCGGGCTATTCGCCGTCCGGGAAAAGTATCTTCGCCAAATGCCGGGCCGCGTGGCCGGTGAAACCAAAGATATTGAAGGCAAGCGCGGCTGGGTGCTGACGCTGTCGACCCGGGAGCAGCATATCCGCCGGGAAAAAGCGACCAGTAATATCTGTACCAATTCCGGTCTCTGTGCCCTGGCGTTCTCAATCCATCTGACGCTCCTGGGCGAGGCCGGCTTTACCCGCTTGGCGCAACTAAATCATGCGACAGCGATTGCGCTCGCCAATAGGCTCGATGCGGTTACTGGTGTCGACGTAATCAACGACACTTTTTTTAACGAATTTACGGTAAAGCTGAGCAAGCCTGCGGCGGG
>CEQE01108504.1_pt1 | contig 11342 bp, 9 predicted proteins | sample 356201 | NCBI WGS metagenome assembly CEQE01 (sample SAMEA2619970, study PRJEB7988) | marine metagenome | biome: marine biome (ENVO:00000447); feature: mesopelagic zone (ENVO:00000213) & marine oxygen minimum zone (ENVO:01000065); material: "saline water (ENVO:00002010), including plankton...
TAACTTAAATTACCAATGTGTAAACCATGTCTATCCAAGTGTCAGTTGATTTGGAGTTTTCGCTTTGTCATTCATTGAATGTCAAATTAACTTTCCGCCGCTTCAATCAAATTATTTTGCGCCAGTAGCTCCCTGCACAAAACACTGCGGGGCAGGCACTTGGCAGAGCAATCCCGCAAATGCGTGATTGGTCAGGGGTTCGAAAATGAAGAACCCAGAATATTTTGCGCCAGTAGCTCAGTTGGTAGAGCAGGTGACTCTTAATCACTTGGCCGGGGGTTCAAATCCTCCCTGGCGTACGAGAATAAACCACTAATTCTGCTCTCCCGAGTTGGTTGCTTATTCCTTTTCATTTCCTTTCATCTCTAATTCTCAATCGGTAGAGTAGTCTCGCAAATGCGGGATTGGTCGGGGGTTCCCCGCCTACTCCCGATCCGCCAGCTGGCGGAGAGGGCGGGTAGGAAATCCTCCCTGGCGTACCAATCTAATCATAACATGTCAAGATATTAATTTCAATAACAAGTTCTTTTGCAAATTAAAAAAGTAACCTTTATTTTTCCCCCATGCCTCAATACACTACTGTCCATATAAGGTAGAATGAAATACCCTTCGCTTACAAACGTCATTAACGGCGAAACCGCACCCTCAAACGGCGAGCTGCTGGATGTATTTAGTCCAGTCAGTGGTGAACTGATTTCGAAAGTTCCCCTTTCTGCAGCCGATGTCGTGGATTCAGCCGTCCGCGCTGCGAAAGAAGCTTTCCCGGCATGGTCAGGATTATCCATAAAAGAGAGAGCGCAGGTTTTCTACCGTTACCGTCATCTTCTCGAAAAACACTTTGATGAACTTGCCGAACTCATCACAGAAGATAATGGAAAGACTCTTGATGAAGCCAAAGCGGAAGTGAGCGTCTCCATTGAAATGGTGGAATTTGCCACGTCCCTGCCTGAACTGACCATGGGAGAAATAGAAACGGTAAGCCGTGGTGTAGAGTGCCGGTCTGAGCGCTTTCCGTTGGGTGTGGTAGCATCCATCACACCGTTTAATTTCCCAAATATGGTGCCAAACTGGACTATCCCCAATGCCCTTGTCCTCGGCAACACAATGGTTCTGAAACCGTCCGAGCAGGTGCCTTTGAGCGCTAACCGGATTGCCGAACTGCTCGAAGAAGCTGGACTGCCGAAGGGCGTCCTGAATGTGGTGCACGGCGCCCTGGATGCTGTGGAAGCCATCTGTGACAATCCCGGAATTGAAGCGCTTTCATTTGTGGGTTCCACAAGGGTAGCTAAAATTGTTTACAAACGGGGGACGTCAAATTTCAAGTGGGTGCTTTGTCTCGGTGGAGCTAAAAATCACCTTATTGTCCTACCGGATGCCAACGAGGAGATGACGGCCACAAACGTTGCTGCATCCATGACGGGTTGCGCCGGTCAGCGGTGCATGGCAGCATCAGCCATGGTGGGCGTGGGAGATGTGGATTCCATTATTGAAAGATTGTGCGAAGAGGCGCGAAAAATTATTCCGGGAAAGAATCTCGGCGCTGTCATTTCCAGAGAAGCAAAAGTGCGGATTGAAGGGTACATCACAGAAGCGGAAGAATCGGGGGCAAAAATTCTGGTGGACGGTCGCGGTGTTTTGGTGGAAGGAAAGGAAGATGGTTACTATGTGGGACCAACGGTTATTGATCACGTTACACCCCGAATGAAAATAGCGAAGGAGGAAGTTTTCGGCCCGGTTCTTTCTATTGTACGGGCTGATAATGTTGATGAGGCCATTGAGATTGAAAATAATTCGGAATACGGAAATGCAGCATCGGTATTTACCCAATCCGGCGGACTGGCACACTATGTAGCCGAGCGGGCGAGCGCAGGGATGATCGGTATCAACATTGGTGTCCCCGTACCTAGGGAACCCTTTTCTTTTGGGGGGTGGAATGAATCCAAATTCGGAACCAGCGATATAACAGGCAAGAGTTCCATAGAATTCTGGACGAAGCTGAAAAAGACAACCACCAAATGGAATCCGGAAGCAAGAACAAACTGGATGAGTTAGGAAAAGATGGTTAATGGCAAACGATAAGTCCCACAACCTGCTCTACGGAATTGATGACGTTCCGCCTCCTGTTCAAACCGGTGTGCTGGGATTACAACATTATCTCACCATGTTCGGTTCCACACTCGCGATCCCACTTATGTTGGCGCCAGCCCTGGGCATCACCGATCCGGTGGAACTCGGGTGGCTCATTGCTACCATGTTTTTTGTCAGCGGGATAACCACACTGCTTCAAACCACTTGGGGTAACCGGCTTCCCATTGTTCAGGGAGGGACGTTTTCATTTCTGGCGCCTACCTTTGCCATTTGCGGAATGGCAGGATTGGCTCAAGCCGGGTGGGAGGTCCGGATGCAGCACATTCAGGGAGCCATCATCGCCGGGTCTTTCGTGGAGATTGCCGTGGGAGCCAGCGGACTCGTAGGGAAAATGCTAAAATTTGTAGGACCCATTACCATTGCGCCCACCATTGCGTTGATTGGATTGGCGCTATTCAAATTTGGCGCACCAACAGCCGGCGCTCACTGGCCCATCGGTGGACTCACCATCGTCCTGATTATTCTTTTCAGCCAATATCTGCGAACCAAACACCGGTCTTTTGAACTTTATCCAATTTTACTCGGCATTCTAACAGCGTGGGCGGTAGCCGGGATATTTACAGCGACGGGCACCTTTCCTGAAGGTCACCCTTCCCACACCAGTATGGAAAATTTGAGGAACGCTCCGTGGTTTCGGGTGCCGTATCCGCTGCAGTGGGGAATGCCTCAGTTTGGCGCAGCTGCTATCATTGGAATGGTTGCAGGGTACATCGCTTCCATGGTAGAGTCCATCGGGGACTATTTTGCATGCGCCCGCCTTTCAGGAGCGGAGGTACCGGATGAGCGGGTTATCAATCGGGGGATTACATTTGAAGGAATTGGATGTCTCATAGCAGGGTTGTTCGGAACAGGCAACGGTACCACCTCCTACAGCGAGAATATCGGCGCTATCGGGCTGACCCGCGTGGGTTCCCGGCGGGTAGTGCAGGCCGGCGCTGTTATTATGATAATCCTCGGGACTGTTTCAAAATTTGGAGCACTTTTTACCACTATCCCACAGCCAATTGTCGGTGGAATGTACTGCGCCATGTTTGGGATGATTGCCGCAGTGGGACTTTCTAATCTGCAGTTTGTTGATTTAAATTCTGCCCGGAATCTTTTTATTCTCGGCTTTGCTTTTTTTATGGGATTGAGCGTCCCGGAGTATTTCGCCATCCACCCGCTTACCTTCAAACCTGAATGGCTGGCGAACATTATCAACACACTGGGCAGTACAGGCATGGCAGTCGGGGCTTTCGTGGCCCTCCTTTTGGATAACACAATCCCTGGAACGGATGAAGAGCGTGGTCTGACAACGTGGGGCAAACAATTAACTTAACTGACGTAAGGAAAATTCTATGTCACTCTTGATAAAAAATGGCAGGGTCATCACAGCGGTGGATGATTACGCCGCAGATGTGTTTATCAATCACGAAACGGTGACCTTGATCGGGAAAGAGTTGGATGCGAAAGCCGATCGAGTCATTGATGCAAAAAGTAAGTATGTCATTCCGGGAGGAATTGATCCCCATACTCATCTCGACATGCCATTCGGCGGCACTGTGTCGGCAGACGATTTCGAAACGGGAACACGAGCAGCTGCTCACGGCGGTACCACGACACTTATTGACTTCGCCATCCAGACGAAAGGACGTTCCACTCTAGAAGCGCTGGAGACATGGCACAAGAAGGCAGAAGGAAAGACTGCTATAGATTACGGTTTCCACATGATTGTTACCGATATGGAGGACGACCGCCTTTCAGAAATGAAAGCGCTGGCGGATGAGGGCGTTACCTCTTACAAACTTTTTATGGCATATCCGGGAGTGCTTTATGCCGATGACGGCACTCTCTTCCGGGCAATGCGGAAAGCGGGCGAAGACGGGACGCTCATCTGCATGCACGCAGAAAACGGAATTGTCATAGATGAAATTGTAAAACGTGCGGTGAAAGAAGGGAAGACAGATCCCAAATGGCATGGTCTAACCCGCCCAACACGGATGGAGGCGGAGGGCGTTTATCGCTCCATTGCCATCGCTGAGGTAGCGAAAGTCCCCGTTTATATTGTGCACCTTTCATCTGCGGATGCGCTGAAAGAAGTAACTCTCGCAAGAGACCGTGGTGTGAGCGCTTTCGCCGAAACCTGCCCGCAATATCTGTTTCTCGATCATTCCTATTATGAAAAAGAAGGATTTGAGGGAGCCAAGTATGTCATGACTCCGCCCATCCGCGAGAAGTGGAATCAGGATGAGTTGTGGCGGGGGCTTCAGTTCGGTGATATTGTTTCTATTTCCACCGATCACTGTCCGTTTTGCTTCAAGGAGCAGAAGGAAATGGGTATTAACGATTTTACCAAGATTCCCAACGGGGGACCGGGAGTCGAGAACAGGATGAGTCTGGTATTCAATGGCGGCGTGGTAGACGACCGGATTTCAGTGAATAAGTTTGTAGAATTGACCTCCACGGCGGCGGCAAAAATGTTTGGTCTGTTCCCGAAAAAGGGCACTATTGCTGTTGGGAGTGATGCTGATATTGTCATCTTTGATCCAAACCGGAAGGAGACCATCAGCGTAAATAATTCCGTGACGCACCACATGAATGTGGATTACAATGCCTACGAAGGATTTGAGATCACCGGCGTTTCGGAGACCGTCATCTCCCGCGGGAAGGTGATCGTTGAAAATTGCCAATATGTGGGGAAGAAAGGCGATGGTCAATTCCTGAAACGGGGATTGTATTCGGGATGACAAAACAGATAACGGCAGTATCTCCTCTGTGCTTGACCGGACAATATAAGCTGAGATTTTGGGTAAAGAGTCTTTTGCTATGTTCTCTGAAACCGTTTGTAGACCCCCACTCAGTCTCCCCCATCAGGGGGAGAAGATGGACGGCAGTCATTATGGGGAGAAGTTTGGTAGTGGTGATTCTGAATTTAATTCTCCCCCTTTACGGGGGAGTAAGAGGGGGTAAGAAATGAGAATGTCAGAACTTCCCCCTTATTCCAAGGGTGCGATTCAAAGAGCAAAAAACCTTCGCAACAATATGACAGATGCGGAGTGGAAGCTGTGGGGGAACATTCGCAACAGACAGTTGGGTGTACGATTCAGGCGTCAGTGTCCAGTAGGAAACTACATAGTTGATTTTATCGCTCTAGAGGTGGGTCTTGTCATTGAAATTGATGGCGAACATCATTATTTAAAAGGGCAACGGAAAAAAGATTCTGAAAGGTCAGAATTTTTAGAAGGGTGTGGTCTTGAAGTTCTCAGATTTTGGAATGGTGAAGTTATAGAAAACATTGAAGGTGTTGTAGAAAAAATTAAAATAATGATCGAGGGATTGCGAAGGTGAAACCCCCACTCGGTCTCCCTCATAAGGGGGAGAAATACAACTGTAAGTCGGAGATAGATTCTCTCCCTGATGGGGGGATAAAAAGAGGGGATTCATTAAATTAAGGAGTAAAATATGCCAAGAAATGTAAAATCAGGACTGATTCAAATGAGCATTCCCATGAGTGAGGGAGATGGAACGATTGAGGAAATTAAGGAAGCGATAATTCAGAAGCATATTCCTCTTATTGAGGAAGCTGGCAAGCAAGGAGTTCAGATCCTCTGCCTTCAGGAAATCTTCAGTACTCCCTATTTCTGTCCCGGGCAGGATGAATCGTGGTATTCAGCGGCGGAGACGATTCCCGGTCCTACCATCGAGCGGATGCAGGAATTTGCGAAAAAATACGAGATGGCGATGGTGGTGCCTATATTCGAAAAAGAGCAGGCGGGTGTATTGTACAACACCGCAGCTGTCATTGATGCGGGCGGTTCCTATTTGGGGAAGTACAGAAAGACGCATATTCCGCACACATCCGGCTTTTGGGAGAAATTCTTTTTTCGTCCCGGGAATCTCGGATATCCTGTTTTCGAAACGAAATACGCCAAAGTGGGAGTCTATATTTGCTACGACAGGCATTTCCCGGAAGGTGCCCGGGCACTTGGGCTAAACGGCGCTGAAATTGTCTACAATCCATCTGCTACGGTGAAGGGGCTTTCTCAGTATTTATGGAAACTTGAACAGCCAGCTCACTCCGTTGCAAATGGATATTTTATGGGGTGCATCAACCGGGTCGGGACGGAAAAGCCGTGGAACCTGGGCGAGTTTTACGGTAGTTCATACTTTTGTGATCCGAGAGGGCAGATTGTGTCTATCGGTTCGGAAGAAAAGGATGAACTTGTGGTTGCCGATCTTGACATCGATATGATTGAAAAGGTAAGGTCAACATGGCAATTTTTTAGGGACCGAAGACCGGAAGCTTATGGTGAACTTACTTCCCTATAAACATTTTACATACATCCATTGGTCTATCCCTTCCCCACAGGTTCCTTCGGAAAAAGGGAGACTTATACTTAGGAGCTCTTAAATGAAAAGCGAAGACGTTCGAAAAAAACACAGTGACTATCTGTTTCCCGCAACGAAAAACTTTTATAAGGAACCAATCGTTGTCACAGAAGGGAAAGGCGCCCGGGTCAAAGACCTTGATGGCAACAGCTATCTCGATTTCTTCGGTGGTATCCTCACCATTTCTGTGGGACATGGTAATGAGGACGTAAATGATGCCATTATCACTCAAGTTGGCAACCTGACCCATATTTCATCGCTTTATCCTACAGTCCCTGTAGTTGAATTGGCGGAGAAACTGGCGCAGATTACGCCCGGGATACTTGACAAATGCTATTTCACTGCCTCGGGTACCGAGGCAGATGAGACTGCTGTTATGATGGCGCAGCTTTACACTGAAAACAGTGAACTGATTGCACTCCGGCATGGCTATTCAGGTCGGTCGCTTTTGGCTCAATCTCTGACGGGTCATGCCTCTTGGAGAGCTCTGTCCACACAGGTTTCCTCCATCAAACACGCCCTATCACCTTATTGTTACCGATGTCCTCTGAAGCTTACCTATCCGGAGTGCGGCGTTGCCTGTGCCGAAGATGTGGAAGAACTGATTCAAACCACCACAACAGGCAGTGTGGCGGGGATGCTGGTAGAGCCCATTCAGGGTGTGGGTGGTTTTATTACGCCTCCGCCGGAGTATTTCCAGATTATAGCGGAGATTGTTCGAAAGCACGGAGGTGTTTTCATCTCAGATGAAGTACAGACCGGATTCGGACGCACGGGGAAAATGTGGGGAATTGAGCAGTACGGTGTTGAGCCCGATATGATGACAATGGGAAAAGGCATTGCTAACGGAATGCCCCTCGCAGCAATTGTAACTACCACTCCTATTGCTGAAACTCTTACAAAAAATACCATCTCCACTTTTGGGGGGAACCCTGTGAGTTGCGCCGCTTCAAATGCCACACTTGATGTTATTGAACGGGATAATTTGGTTGAGAATTCCGAGAAAATGGGGAAAGTCTTGCGTGACGGGTTGGAGTCCCTTCAACAGAAATACCCGAAAGTTATCGGTGATGTTCGTGGGATGGGACTTATGCAGGCCATCGAACTCGTTGTCGATGAAACGACAAAAGACCGTACCCCCAACACCGGCGCCACGGATCAACTCATGGAACAGACGAAGAAGCGGGGACTCCTGATTGGGAGAGGTGGTCTTTATGGAAATGCAATCCGGATTTCACCTCCATTGAATATTACTGAAAGTGAAGTAGGCGAGGCGGTTAGGATACTCAATGACTCTTTCGATGCAATGAACGTATAGATTATTTTCGCCGTGCCGGATAACGATTTCAGAAAATCCCTCCCCGAGAACCGCCTAGAAAAACAATTCAAGGATTCCAAACCCCTCTACACGGAATCAGAAGCGGTCATCGAGGCGAACCGGTGTCTCAATTGCTACGATGCGCCGTGCATCTCTGCCTGTCCTACGGGCATTGACATTCCAGCTTTCATAAAAAAAATAGCCAGTGGAAACATCCGCGGCAGCGCAAAGGTGATTTTTGAGGCGAACATGCTGGGCGCCTCTACTGCGCGGGTCTGTCCGGTTGATGAGTTGTGTGTTGGCGCTTGTGTCTATAATGATTTTAATCACTCGCCTATTCAGATCGGTCGGCTCCAACAATACGCTGTTGAGAAGGCGAAGGCAGAAGAAAAAACCGGCAAAAAACTGTTTTTTCCGACAGACCAAAACAGAGAGAAGAACGTTGCCTTCATCGGCGCCGGACCCGCCTCCCTTGCCTGTGCCGCCTACTTGGCACTTGAGGGTGTCAAAGCAGTAATATTTAATAAAGACGACTTGCCGGGTGGGCTAAATACTACTGCCGTGGCGCCGTACAAATTCCAGACAGAAGATACCCTGAATGAAGTTGAATGGATTCTCAATCATGGCGTAGAACTCAGGACAGGTGTCGAAATTGGTAAAGACATTCAGTTTGATCAATTGGTCGAAGATTATGACGCCGTTTTTATTGGAATCGGCATGGGAAAATCGAATTGTCTCAATCTACCCGGAGGTGATTGTAGTGATGTTTTTGGAGCTATTGAACTTATTCAACGGATTAAAAACGAGGGGGATTTTCAAATTCCGAAAGAGGTGAAATCTGCAGTCATCATCGGCGGCGGAAATACGGCAATCGATATTGCACGGGAATTGGCAATGCTGGGAGTAGAAGATGTGAAAATGGTCTATCGCCGGAGTCGCAACGAGATGTCCGGTTATGAACATGAGTTGGCAGGCGCAAGTCATTACGGTGTTCGGCTAGTTGATAATGCTATTCCCGTGGAAGTCATTTGTGATAATGGAAAATTGAAATCGCTGCGAGTTAAATTGACGATGTCTGATGAGACATTTGAAATGCCGTGCGATTGGGTGGTGGAAGCCATCGGTCAGGCGAAACACGCGGTGGACATATCTCCGGACATTGAAGTTGACAACATGGGACGAGTTATTGTTGATTCTGTGACGAAACAAACCGGTAATCCCAACGTGTACGCTGGAGGAGATTGTATTAATGGAGGCAAGGAAGTGGTCAACGCCGCAGCGGATGGACGGGAAGCCGCATTCCATATGCTGAAGAGTTGGGGTATTAAACCCAGTTTGCATGGAGACAATTATTTCAAATCTGTGAACAGAAGTTCGTAAGAAGAAGTGAGAAGAGAGAAGTGATGAAGTCTCCGTCAAAGAGTTTCCGTGATCTTATTGTTTGGCAGAAAGCACACCAGTTTACATTGGCTGTTTACGATTTGACCCAATCTTTTCCGAAGCAGGAAATGTACGGATTAACATCACAATTACGCAGATCGGCAACTTCAGTGTCAGCAAATATTGCTGAAGGATTCAGAAAAAGAGGAAAAGCAGACAAACTCCGCTTCTATAATATTGCACAGGGCTCTCTTGAGGAGTCATACTATTATTTGATATTGGCAAAGGATTTAAATTACTGCAACAGCGAACCACTGCAGGAACTTTACCAAGAAGTCGGTAAGTTACTTGAAGCATATTCGAAATCAATCCGAAAAGTAATCAGCTAAATGTTAACTTCTACCTACTACATTCTCACTCCTAACTACATTCAATTTATGACCATTGAGGAGAACATAAATAATGGCTGATCTATCAATTGACATTTGCGGTATTAAGAGTCCAAACCCGTTTTGGCTTGCTTCAGCGCCGCCTACCAATTGCGGCGAGCAGGTGATGCGTGGATTCGATGCGGGCTGGGGAGGCGCAGTCTGGAAAACGCTGGGAGAACCCATTGTGAATGTTGATTCCCGGTTTGGTGCATTGGACTATGCCGGCACAAAGGTCATAGGTTTCAACAATATTGAACTTATCACCGATCGGCCATTGGACTCAAACTTTAAGGAAATTTATGAAGTCAAAAAGCGCTATCCCGATAATGTTGTAATTGTGTCGCTCATGGCGGAGGAGAAGAAAGAGTGGCGGGAAATGATCAAGCGTTCTGAAGATGCCGGCGCCGATGGATTGGAACTTAATTTCGGCTGTCCCCACGGCATGTGCGAGCGTGGGATGGGGAGCGCAGTAGGCGAGGAACCAAAAGTGCTGCAGGAAATCACCTCATGGGCGAAGGAGTTCGCCACGGTCCCTGTTTTTGTTAAGCTGTCGCCGAATGTTATTTCAATTCTTGATCCCGGTGTGGCAGCAGTGAAAGGAGGATGCGACGGCATTGCTCTCATCAACACAATTAAATCAATCATTGGCGTGAATCTTGACACACTTGAGCCAAAACCAACTGTCGGTGGTGAAAGTACAAACGGCGGCTATTGCGGTCCTGCGGTGAAACCCATTGCTCTCCATATGGTTGCAGCGCTGGCTCGGCATGAGCAAATCGGTGTTCCAATTTCCGGGATCGGAGGTATTGCAAACTGGCAGGATGCAGCGGAATTCATGGCGCTGGGCGCTAGTACGGTTCAGGTCTGCACAGCCGTGATGCACTACGGCTACCGCATTGTGGACGATATGATAGATGGACTCAGCAATTATCTCGATGAAAAAGGAATGGCATCAGCAAATGAATTAATAGGAAAGGCGATTCCCGGTTTTGTGGAGTGGGGCGACCTCGACCTCAACTACGATCTTATTGCTAAGATTGATCCGGACAAATGCATCGGTTGCGGACTCTGTTACGTTGCCTGTCTCGATGGCGCCCACCAGTGTATCCATACGCAAAAGGGACCGTGCCACGCCTACCACGGCGAATCCGATCACGGGGTGAATCCCCGCATTGAAGTCAAACCCTCTGTCCGGCATGAACCGGAAAATGCATCTTTTGATTTCGTTCCATTTGTAGATGAAGAAGAGTGCGTCGGATGCAACCTTTGCCAGATTGTATGTCCCGTCTCCGACTGTATCACCATGGAGGAAGTCCCCCATTCACTTGGGAAAGAATCATGGAACGACCGGGTGGCGAAGGGTGGCGCATGAGAATGGATTTCTTTAGAAAGGTATTTTTCGGAATAGACTTGGCAAGCCACCACAACTCGTAAGATTGATTTATTGCCTTTTTTTTGTTTGGGGAGTAGATTCGGGTAATGAAGAGAATAGCATTACTGCTTGCTGATCACTTTAGTTATAACATATAGTGTAGCACACCAAATAAGAGTACCATATGGCATTTGGGCATTATATTAAGTAGTATGAAAACTATTCAATTATAAAAAACAACTTATAAATTGGAGGTGTTAGAGATGAAATTACACAGTATAGTGTCTTACCATAGACATGGTTTACAGTTTTGGGAGTTAAAGAA
>CEQE01148716.1_pt1 | contig 11340 bp, 12 predicted proteins | sample 356201 | NCBI WGS metagenome assembly CEQE01 (sample SAMEA2619970, study PRJEB7988) | marine metagenome | biome: marine biome (ENVO:00000447); feature: mesopelagic zone (ENVO:00000213) & marine oxygen minimum zone (ENVO:01000065); material: "saline water (ENVO:00002010), including plankton...
TAACCATTTGAATCTGATCATTGGTAATATTTTCGAACCCCATTGTTTTTGGGAAATATCGGCGAATAAGACCATTGGTGTTTTTGGTCAAGCCTTGTTCCCATGCATGGCAGGGATGGGCGAAGTAAAACCCTGATTTAAGTTCTTTGGCAATTCGATCATGGTTGGTAAATTCTTTACCATTATCCGATGTAATGGTGAACATTTTTTTCTGGTATGGCTCAAACAAATTAACGGTAGCATCGGCAATTATATTGGCCTTTTTATTGGGGGCCTTTTTGATCAAGGTGAATTTAGATTTGCGATCCACCGCTGTCAGCAAAACACCTTTATGGTTTTTCCCAATAAGAGTACCGATCTCCCAGTCACCGATCCGCTTTTTGGCTTCAACGATGTCTGGCCGTTGATCGATGCTCACACGGCCTGGTATTTGACCGCGCAGGCTTTGAGAGCCGTAACGTTTTTTTCGTTTTCTATTCGAACGTCTTAAATGCTGATATAGATTTCCACCTGTGATTTTATCGGATAAAATGTGCTGATAAATTGTTTCATGGCTGATTCTGATACAGTGATTTCTTTTAAGTGCGCCAGATATCTGTTCCGGACTACAATCGTTTCGAATCAAATTATCAATTATGGTAATCAGCTGAGGGGTCATTTTAACAAATTTATCAGCCCGATGTCGGCGAGTTATGGCCATGACATGAGCTTGCTTGGGACGATAACCCTTTTTACCTAAATTTCGTCTGATCTCCCGGCTAACGGTTGCCTTATGAACGTTAATTTCCAATGCGATGGCTGATTGTGAAAAACCTGCTTTCAAAAATGCGTAAATCTGATATCGTTGTTTTTGAGTTAACTGCGTATATGATCCCATAAGTGCTCCTTTCTCGTGGTGGTTTAAGGAACACTTAACATATCGCAGTTAACTCATTCCGTCACCACCTACGTGTTGCACTTATAAGTTGAATTCAGAATATTTAATAATAAGACAGAAACCGGAAGAAAGGAAATGATCCCAAATGAAGAAACTAAAGAAAATAAATAAAAGTAAAGAAAATAAATACAGCGGGCCCGTACTGTCCATTGTCCCACTTACCACACATTCCACACAATTCCTGTCCCGCCCACCCATTCCACATTCCACATACTGTCCATTCCACTCTGTCCTAACAAAAGACAGAAACCGGAAGGAAGGAGATGATCCAACATGAAAAAAATAAAGAAAGTACAGATATTACCTTGGCACCTGACAATGTGTGAAGTAAGAAAGTACAGAAATTCTCCAGATATTCTCAACCTGAGATATTCTCTAGCAAAGATGTTATATGAGAATACAAAGTATAGATATTCTCAAATGAAGAAAGTACAGAAGGAAAGTACAGATATTACCCTGGTGACAAATGAAGAATGTTTTGTTATGGATATGGGTATTGTGATGGTGTTTTGTTAAGTATTTTGTTATGTAAATGATAAGAAAGTACAGATATTACCTTGGCACCTACCTGTTGGTTGTGTGCGAAAAGCTGTCCAATTATGTATGATAAGACATCGCTTTTTTGATTCAGACACTTCGAAAAAGCAATGTCTTATCATACAAGAAAACATATTAGTTCGATTGGGTTCTTTACACTCGATTTTTAAAACATAAAACAGGTTCATAATGCTGCACGAAATTACCTGTCTTGAAGAAAGGAGGAATCATGCTATCTACTGTTGAACTAAAAGAACAAGTTCAGGCCATTGGTGCAGACTTGGTGGGTGTCGCAGGGGTTGATTCACCTTTGTTGCAAGAGCATGGTGAACAGCCTGAAAAACTCCTACCTCGTGCTAAGTCGCTTATCAGCATAGGTGTCGCTTTGAACCGAGAGGCTGTATGTTCCGGTAATCTTATGCTGAACCGCTATGACACTATGTGCGTTTATGAGCGCATTAATCATGTTTGTCTGGAAACCATTCGATTGCTTGGAAAGGAGGGGGCCAAAGCCGTCAGCGTGCCGCCTTATCTTCCAGTGGATATGGGATCTGAATGGAAAGGCATGAAAGGTGAAATCAATCACAAAACAGTGGCAGCTATTGCGAGTTTAGGTGGTATCGGCTTGAACCGATTGCTCGTCACTTCTGAATACGGTCCCTTTGTTCGCCTGGGCACCATTCTTACCGATGCTTCCCTGAGTGCTGACCAACCTCTTGATGAAAATCCTTGCGATGAGTGCCAGGCGTGTAAAGATGCTTGTCCAGCTGAAGCCATCCAGGAAGATGGAACCCTTGAATACAGGGCCTGTGCTTCTTACATGATGCCGAGTGGATTGCCAGGAGTCATTACCGCAACAAGAAAACTTATCGGAGCTGATGAAAAGGCGGTCAAAAGCATAGTCTATAGCCCAGATTTCTGGGACATGTGGCAAGCTGCTACTTCTGGCTTATTTTACAGCTGTTCCGAATGTATGGCATCTTGTCCTGTCGGTTCCGATTAACCGGCTTTCAGGACTGATGTCAAAACCAGCTGAAGGCACAATGTATAGGAGAGGTTAAAAGCAGCCCAAGATTTATGCAACTGCTATGCTTAGAAAGAAATGGGAGGCCGAAAAAGTTTAGTATTGTATTTGTATGTTGTAATAAAATCAGATAGAATGTGCGTACCCAATCTGGCACGTAATCTATCAAACACGGTCATAAAAGGCTACCGCAATATCTTGTGAACTTGCACTAATTTCGTAGAAACATCCATCGGAAACCAGGATGTGAAGGTGAGGATGGAACGCTAAAAAATCCCCGAACGTCTGGATGGCGACAACAGCTCCACAAACTGTCTTTGGATCCCGCAGTCAGGGTACCGCAACATCACCTGCCCGACATAGGGACGATAAAATCCGTATCTGCGCTCAAACCGTTCTTCGTAGACCTGTCCGGAAGTCTCGAGTCTATGTTACCATTGTCCGAAAAAACACTTACAAGGGGCTGGACAAATAAAAAATATGCACCTCTTTTGACCTAAGTCAATGAAAAGCATAAGTCCATGTGTAACAATATATCGGAGAAGTTTTCTCAAAGACAATTGGTATGTTCATAAGAACAGGAGGAGGAATCAGTTATGGGAAAATTGGAAGGCGTATGCAGAGAGGTTTTAGACAAGGCAGAGTGGGTTGCAATTGTAACCTCCAGCGGAGACAGTCCCCATTTGGTCGGAACCTGGGCAGAATATATAAGAAGTTTTGGCATAAAGGATGACGGCACACTCATCATACCCGCAGGGTATTATCATACGACCGAGGAAAATCTCAAAAAAGATAAGAATATCCAGCTTCTTATGGCTTCAAAAGTGGTACAAGGTACTTATGGGCCGGGTCAGGGGTGCATCGTTTACGGCCAAGGCGAAGTCCAGACAAAAGGGGAATTTGCTCAATTAGCCAAAGAAAAATTTTCCTGGGCGAGGGGCGCACTGGTTGTAAAAATAAAGGAATGTAAAACTCAGCTTTAGCAAGATGGAATGAAATAGGGGACGAGGGTGAAATTTTGACATTAGGTCTCTATTCGCATCATCCACTGCTCCTTATAATTTAGCTTTTAAAATATCCATCCAAATTGATATAAAAAAGTACAACTGCTGTTTCTGCTTTATCTTCAAGCCGATCCGCAGATTTATCTGAATAAAAGTGTCTTCCATGTTCTTTTGGATGTATTCAAGAAAAGAAAAATTCTTTAAAAAGGCGTCCGGTCAAGAAGCCCATACTTAAAGGGTACCCTTCCTTTCGAAAAAAGATAGAAACGATATTCACAACCTAAGTTTGGTCCAAAACATCACAGCGTTTTAAGAATGTAAAGAATACAATTAGGTTAAAATTTCGTTCGGTTCGATTTTATATTTTTTCCCAATCAACATCAGATATTTATCCCTAATACGAGGAGAGAGAACCTGAAAGGCCTCCATGAATCCACCACGGACAAATCGAACCGCCAGAATCACGATGGTGGCAAAAATAAGAAGGCTGTATCCCGCAACCCATCCCCTGAGAATTTCTGCAACGATCACCACAAAAAAGGCGCCCAGAACCGGCCTGTAAACCGTACCCAGACCCCCGATAATAAAGATCAAACAGAGACCTTACCCATCTCATCCAGGCCGCCAATGCTGGGGTCAATCAAATTGAAATAGTGGGTGTAAAAAGCGCCCGCCACCCCGGCCCAGGCACAGCCATACGCAAAACCGAAAACTTTCCAGAATCTGGTTTTTACCCCCATGCTTTCAGCGGTATCAATATCGTCACGAATTGCGAAAAGATAAAGACCCCATCGCGAGTGATACAGACGTACAGAAACAGCAACAGCAAGAGCATTCCCGTCCGCCTCAACCCGTTTGCCGGGGTCTTCGATCGCGTATCCAAGTATCGATCATATCTCTTCGTATAACGCCCTTTTCTCCGGGTGCATCGACACCAACCGCTTTATCGCCTCTTCCGGAGTTACCGCTTCGAGGGAACCGCTCGGGTTCTGTACGATGACGCCACTTTCGATTAATAATTTGAATCTCTTTTTACGGACATCTTTATCCGGATGGCAGATAAGCTGGCAGTTTCCACAGGTTAATTGCACCTTGTCCCCAGGCATCAGGGCATTAAAGAAGGATATCCCAGGCCTTGTCCGTTTTAGATAAGGGCCAACGGAATTGAGAAGCGCCGGAAAGAATTCGTCGTCATTGTCCGGTATGGGGAATCTCCCGGGTGACCAAGTTGACCACTTTCCGGATTTATGCAATCCGGTAAACCCGCCGCAGACATAGTCACAACGGCTATGGTGGTGTTTTTTCGAATACGAAAACTCAACACCCCCCATTTTTATCGTAACTTTCTCTTCGCCGTCAATAAATCCCGATGCACATGCAGCTTTGCACAATCGGCAATCATCGCAGTAGTTGTCTTCTACAGGGATCGGTTCCGTCGGTATCAGATCAGCTTCTGTTACCACGGATCCCAGGATGATGGCAGCGCCATTTGTTTTCGTTAAAACGTTTCCTGATAACCCGAAAAAACCCACCCCGGAGCAAACCGCCAGATATCTGTGGGATATCGGCGGTTTTTCATCATAAATTCCGTTTTTAGTGTCTGTCCGGTAGGCGGTATTCGCTGAAAGCGGGACCGATGGAAAGCCCTTATGCTTTAAATAATTGGCAAGCTCCAATGAAATACCGCTGGCCATAACATTAATGTGAATGTTGTTTTGAAAGTGCGCATGATGGTCTTTTTTGTTAAACCATGGCGCTATATGATTTTGGTCCAGAGGTATTGCAAAACTGACAGCTGATCTGGCATTCGGGAGCACATATGATAGATCTGCGGAGGGCGGGCCTCCTTCAAGCATTTGGGTTGTTGTAATTCCAATCGTGCCGGCCCCGTAACCCCGGGCCAGATCTTTTACCCTTCCTGTCAATTTTTCCATGGCATTGATTGTCCCTTTTTTGCTCAAGCTTCGCTCCCCCTGATCGACTCTTCCTAAAATCTATGGTTCGAACTTTGCGATCTTATCTCTTCACTAATGCCATAGGGTTGAAAGGTAGAGTTGTCAAACAAAAAGTGATTGATGATGTATTTCAGATAATGACGGTGTCACAAGGCCGGGCATAGTTGGGATTACGCCAAGATGGTAATCCATTTCCAAAATGTTTCAGGTTTTCATCTATCTTGAAACCGATAATCTTTTGCTGTATATGAATAAAAACTATTTAATGCCCATCCATAAATGAGCGACTTGTACATAAACAGAGTGCAAGAGGGGGGCTTTTTATGAATTGTCCAAATTGCGGAAAGACTGACAACAAAGTTATTGATTCAAGACTATCCAAAGATGAGGTCGTCATTAGACGTCGGCGTGAATGTCTGTTATGTTCAGGTAGATTTACCACCTATGAATCTATCGAAGAGCTGGTGCTGCCCCTGTTGATAAAATGAAGAACAGAACATGTAACTACAACAACAGGTCTAAGGGCCTTGTTATCGTTAATGTCGAATACATTGAAGATCCTTTCCAAAGAGACTGAAAAACATATCGACAGAGTCGATAAACTTTTAGAGGCCCAAACAGTCGAGGCAGAAAAAAGACTGTCAAAAAAAAGACAAAACCGCGATCATGACCGAAACCGTTTTTTTAATAATCACTCAAGTTTTGCACCTCCAATGGCGCACGGCGCCGCATCTGGTGTGAGGTAAATAAAATTTTTTGGAAAAACAATGAGGCAATCAGTTTGAACCGGTATCCATAAAGTAATTATCGTGTACAGGCACGCGATGATCTGGTTTCTTTTGTAATATCAGTTTCTTCTGGTTAAAAGGTTTTGTGCCGTCGTCAAAGCGCTCATCATCAATTTTTCCCAGAAAAATTTTTTTTACCCTATGCCTGATACGGTTTTCCTCAAAATATGGTGAACGATGACTGCAGCGAAAAAGATGGAGATTTTCCTTGTATCCGGATTTCTTGGGGCGGGGAAGACGACGTTTGTAAAACATTTGTTAACTTCGAAACTTCGGGGAGTTGGTAAGGTTGCCCTTATTGTTAACGAAGTAGGGGATATCGGAATCGACGGTACCCTGCTCTCCGGTCAGAATGTGGATATGATCGAGATTGCGAGCGGTTGCATATGCTGCACGCTGAAAACCGATTTCGCAAGGGCCATCCAGGAGATTCATGACCGTGTTCACCCTGATTTTCTTGTAGTTGAAGCTACCGGTGTTGCCCAGCCGGGAGAAATCCTCGATGCCGTTTATGAACCGCCTGCTAACACCTACAGCCGTCTCCGGCATCTGGTAACCGTGGTGGACACAGATTTTTTCAAAGCCAGGGAGGTACTAGGTCCTTTTTATAACAACCAGATCAGTTGTGCTGATACGATTTTATTGAATAAGATTGATCTGGTGTCGCCCGAACTGCTCCGGGAAATCCAGGCTTTGGTTCGAGAAATCAATCCAGACGCTAGAGTTTTTACAACCCAATACTGTGCTGTAGATCCCCACGACCTGTTAGGGGTTGGCTTTTATGAAGGAAATGAACGTCAGCATGAAGATCGGAAACCAGCACATCATCAACATGACCATCCTGAAGAAGGTGGGTTTCAGGCTTTTTCATTTGAGGGAAAACGTCCATTTGATAAAGAGAAACTGAAGGAATTTCTTCAAACCCTGCCGCCTACCCTTTTTAGATTAAAGGGTTGGGTCCGGTTCCCTGATTCTTATGCCCTTCTCAATTTCACAGCTGGACATTACAGTTTTACGCCGCGGAATGAACCGAAAAAGACAGCGCTTGCTTTTGTTGGGTACAACTGCAATGAAATCGAAATCCTCGACGCCCTGAAGGCGTGCTTGATTGAAGCGTCGGCAGAGCCGAGGATATCGAAATGAGGAGTTGGGAGCTTTGATTTTAAAAAAACAGTAGAGGACAAACAACATAAACCTGAAGAGCAGTCTAATTCAGTTTTCCATGAAGAAACCCAAATTGGTTATCATCATCATGGTACTGGCCACCGTTGTCTTGGGAGCCATGATAAGTATGGTAAAAGTGGATACTGATCCGGAGAACATGCTGTCCGAAGATGAAGCCGTGCGGATCTTTCACAAGCAAACCAAGAGAGAGTTTACCCTGTACGATATGGTCGTTTTGGGGGTGGTGAACGAAACAGATCCGGATGGTGTTTTTAACCCGGCCACTCTGAAGCGGGTACAGGAACTTACCGAGTTTGCCAAAAAAATGATAGATCCAAAAGCTCCGGAGGAGAGGGTGGTCCGCAGAGACGTGATCGCCCCGGCAATGTTGATACCATTGAGCAGGCCGGCCCGGGACAGGTACGCTTTGAATGGCTGATGAAAGAACCGCCCAAGACCAGCGAGGTGGCACGTAAAATAGACAAAAACGCCATGGCCAACCCGTTGCATAAAGGGACCCGATATCGGAAGACGGTAAGGCTTTGGATATCTATCTGTCGATTACATCAAAGGATTTTGCCTACCATGTAAGAAGCCGATTGTTGGAAAAAATAAAATCTTTCGGCGACACCCAGGGTGACAATTATTCCATCACCGGACTGCCGGTGGCCGAGGACACTTTCGGGGTTGAAATGTTTGTGCAAATGGCGATTTCTGCGCCGCTCGCCATGGTGGCTGTTTTTCTGATACCGATTGCCGTGGAGGCTGTTGTTGTTTGTCTATTGTTCCCCTTCGGATCAGGATGGATATATTCGTCCAAAGGTCCATTACAAGATCACCGATCAGTGGACGGCGGAGGCCGGTTCCAATATTTTTACCGGCGAAGAAGACCACACATTTTTCGGACAGTTTCAGGATAATACCAATGCATACGCAGGCGTACGCTGGAGTTTTTGATCAATTTTACAAAAAAAGGACCGAAACCGAAACCCCTTTTCCTAGAACGGAAAGAGTTGTTCTATCCGTTGAGACAGCATCATATCACCATCCACCTGAAGCTGGCCGCTCATAAACGCCTTCATTCCGTTTGTTTCTTTATTCACAATGGCAAGCCATGTTTCAGCCGACATGGTCAGGGTCACGGTCGGTGAATCGTGCGCGCCTTCATGGAGTTGACATGCCCCATCCTTTATCGTGAAATGCCAGTTTCCTTCACCCTCTCCGGTGATGCTGAACTGGATGATCGCATCCAGTCCCTGGGCGGCATCCGGGTTGAAAGCCGCCGGCATATTTTTAAAAACTTCTCTAACGTCCGTTGAAGCCATCTTTCCCCTCCTTTGCTTGCTGGTTTCACTCTGCTTACCCCTAGCTTGTCGAAATGCAGCAAAGATTCCGACATTCTGGGTCGCAGGGTTCTTCATTTTGCCTCTGTTCCTGTGAGATAGACTCGTACCACATGTTCACCGCGGTATTCAACACACAATCCGCTTTAACAATTATTAGAAGAAAAAAAATTAAACTCAAAACAGCGAGCGCGTTGCCCTTAACTTGTCGAAATTCAGCGAAGATTTATCCGCCTCTGGAGGATCCCGACATTCAGGGCTGCAAGGTTCCTCAATTTCCTTGAAAATTTTTGCAGCTGCTGCTACGCTGATCTCTACTTTCATGGTTGTATCTCCTGCACAAAATACTTTTCTCACCAACTGCGAGTAAAATCCCCCTATCTCGGCTTTTGCTCCATTACGGGTAAAACATTACAAAGATAACAATGAATCGAACAATTGAATCTGAGCAGCTGACCAGGAGAACCTTCCGAAGGGCTTTAAAATACCTATCTGACAGGGACCCGGATCTGGCTCGTGTTATTGACGATTACGGCCATCCACCGATGGGGCTGAGAAAACCGGGGTTTTCAACCCTTGTATATATTATCCTGGAGCAACAGGTTTCGCTCGCTTCCGCCCGGGCGACGTTCGACCGTCTTTGCGAAGCCGCCTGTCCGCTGACACCCTACCGCTTCCTTGCTTTAGATGATACAGCGTTAAATGCCATCGGCTTCAGTCGTCAGAAAACCTATTATTGCCGCCAATTGTCCCAGGCCATCCGCCAAAAAGAGCTGAAATTGTCCGAAATTGAGAATATGGACAATAAAACAGCTCGATCTGAGCTGACAAAGATAAAAGGTATCGGCCCCTGGACTGCGGACATTTACTTGCTTATGGCGCTCCGCAGGCCGGATATTTGGCCGAGCACGGATCTTGCGCTGGCTGTGGCGACGCAGAAACTAAAGAAGATTCCCGTTCGGCCCGATGTCGATAAGCTGAACGAGATCAGCCATCCCTGGCGACCGTGGAGATCGGTTGCCGCGAGGGTTTTGTGGCATTATTACTTAAGCAGGTGAGAACGTGATGCTGGAAGGAATCAAAGATCAACGGGGGTGCGAAACTTGAGTGATATCTTCTGGTTTGTTCATTAGTTAATTAATCATTGGGAAACCCCCGGCTTTGCCGGGGAGACTCCCAAAGTTTGACAATCTTCATGTCCGGGACTGGAAGAAAAATTCTATGGATCACTTAATGCATTTCAATCCCGATGTCTCATGCGAAAAGACTGTGTGTCGCAATGAGATCAATTGTGGAATCTTGCGGCCTTTTTGTTTGACACCCAAGTGACAGTTATCTATGTTTTCTAAAAACAAAAAGTAATTCTTGTCGGTTTTTTCACAGACACGGACAATAACAAAAATGCTTTAAAGGAGATTTTCCATGGAAAAGGCCATAGTGACCGATCTTTGCAATAACCTGAACAAACTGGGTGGTATGATTCTCGCGATACCATGTCCCGAACTTACTGAGCTCTTTGAAGAACTTTTTACGGAAGAAGAAGCTGAGATTGCCGCTAAAATTCCCCCGACAGCCACACCGGCTCAGGATTTGGCCGAAAAGCTTTCAAAACCGGTGGAAGAATTAGTTCCCCTTCTGGAATCAATGGCAGATAAAGGAACCGTACTGACGCGGAAAAAAGACGGGGTGGTCCTGTATCGATTATTGCCGATTATGCCGGGTATATTTGAATTCCAGTTCATGCGGGGCACGGATACTGAACGGGATCGTCGTTTAGCCCGCCGGTTTAAAACATATTTGGATATGGCCACACCGCTGGTGACCAAAACGTTTATGGCTGCCAAAGATATAACACCCCCATCCCGGATCATTCCGGTTGAAAAGACCATTCGGGCCGGACAAACGGTTTATACCTTTGACGAGCTTTCACGCTATATTGAAGAGGCGGAGGCCATTGCTGTCGGCCATTGTTATTGCCGGCACCAGGCCTATCTATTGGGAGAAGAGAGTTGTGAGGCACCCAAAGAGTCCTGTATGAATTTCGGTCCCGGGGCGCAGTATACCGCCGAAAGAGGGATTACGCGAATGATCACCAAAGAAGAGGCCTATGAGATTTTAAAAGAATGTGAAGCACACGGTTTGGTACATTTAAGCTCCAATACTTCAAAATTCCTGGAGTATTTGTGCAATTGCTGTGAATGCCACTGTGATATACTAAAAAAGGTAAAGGAAACCGATCGCCCGGTCTGGATCGCTACCTCCGGATACCTTGCCAAGGTAGATGAAGAGCTGTGTGAGGGTTGTGAAACCTGCGTGGAGCACTGCCAGCTATCGGCTATTTCAATGAATGATGAAGAAATAGCGGTTGTGAATGAAAACCGTTGTATCGGTTGCGGGGCGTGCGCCAACCTTTGTCCGGAGGAAGCTATCTCCATGGCTCTGCATCCGGATGTTCCGGCACCGCCGGCCACCGCCAGGGATCTCCGCAAGGCGATTTTTGAAAATGTGCAGAGTGCCGGTTAACAACAATAAAAGAGCCTCTTTAAGGATAAGAATTCGCTTTTTGAAAACAGATCAACGGAAAAACA